>Ga0181560_10005018_pt1 | contig 11891 bp, 7 predicted proteins | sample 011ome_20_FD_133751 | JGI IMG/M metagenome (GOLD analysis project Ga0181560, IMG submission 133751) | Coastal salt marsh microbial communities from the Groves Creek Marsh, Skidaway Island, Georgia - 011509CT metaG (megahit assembly) | ecosystem: Environmental > Aquatic > Marine > Intertidal zone...
CCGCCGCGCGGCTCGGCCTGGCGCCGGGCGCGACGGTGGGCTACGACGAGGCCGTGCTGATGCGCCAGCTGTGGCACGCGGTGGGCGACGCCGTGACGCCCGCCGCGCTCGGCGCGCCGAGCGCGGAGAGCCGAGCCGCCTCGAGCGTGTCGCAGATTGGCGCGAAGCGCGTCGCCGAGACGAAAAAGGAGCGCGGAGAAGCGAACCGCCTCGCCGGCGACGGCGCCGCCGTCGCGCTCGGGGACGACGGCGCCTACGCGCGCGAAAAGGCGTCGGCGAGGCGCGCCGTCGCGGCGGCCGCGAACGCCACGCACGCGGCGGCGGTCTCCGCGGCGAGGCACCCGGACGACTACGAGGCGCCCGCGGCGGAGGAAGGACCCGAAGCTTCCGCCCCGAAGCTTCCGCGCGAGCGCCTTTTGAACGACGAGAAGGGCGCGCTCGCCGCCGCGCAGAGGCAAGACGCGTTCGCCGCGGCGCGCGCGCAGCAGGCGGAGCGGCTGGTGGCTGCGACGGGTGCGGAGGCGGCGGCGCGCGTGCGCCGTCGCGGCGTGGACGCGTCGGGGCAGCTGGGCGATGACCGGGACGCGGACCCGAACGGGGGGCGCACCGGGTCGTGCCGGTGCGCGTGCCCGCCGGCGGCGGATGGCGTAGGGCAGTGCGTGAACATGCGCGGCGTCCCGGAGGCGAGCTGCAACGACGTCGCCCTGCTCGGCGGCGCGCGGGGGTTTTGCCCAGCGCTCGGCGTGACCTCCACGTGCGCTGTGCCGCCGGAACCCGCCGCGCAGACGCGCGGCGCGCTCGGCGGGTCCGAGCGCAGAAGGCGCGATCGTAAAAAATCGGGCGGCAGGCGTTCCCTTCGCGAAACCGCGGCGGCGGCGTCGACGACGAACGTCGTCGACGACGACGACGACGAAGACGCGCCTTCGTCGGTCACCGTCAAGATCTCCGCCGCGCGGTTCGGCGAGGCGCTCGATCCGTCGTCGCGCCTGGGCGGCGCGGACTCGAAGATCACGAGGGTGGACCCCGAGTCCCCCGCGTTCGAGTGCGCATCCTCGCGCGCGTGCGCGCCGGGACTAGGCGGCGAGCGCACCGAGTCGTTTCTGTGCCAGCCGCTGACGTTTACGTCGTGCGCGTGGAGCGACGAGCTGTGCGACCAGCGCTCGACGCGCGACGCGACGCGCCGGGCCACCAAGGCGCCGGCTGCCGACGACGCCGCGCGTCCGGCGGCGCGTCGTGACGAAAACGTCGCGCTGCGCCTGACCGAGCCGTCCGTGCCGACGTACCTGGGGCTCAAAGCGGCCAACGCCGCGGGGACCACCGCGCCCCCGCGCGTGCGGCTGGGAATCGTGCCCACCGACCGCGCCGCGGTGGCGGCGTTCGCGGCGGCGGCGACGGCGATGCTCGCCGGCGCCGTCAGGCTGGCGCGAGGCGCCGCGCGGCCGGCGGGGGCGCCGCACAAGCGCGCGCGCGCCCGCGCGGAGGCTGGCGAGACGACCGAGCTGCTCGGGGAGGCGAATAAGGCGAAGGACGCGGCGGCGGACGTCGCGCGAAAGACGGCGGCGGCGCCGCCGCCGCCGCCCGAAACGCCGGCGCCGCCCAAAGCGCGGCTTTCGCCCGAGTCGACGCCTCCCCGCGCGAGCGCGTCGAAGCCCCCGTTGCCGCCGAAGGATAGGACGCCGCCGCGGCGACCGACAGCGGATGTCGGCGGCGACCGAAAAGAAAAACAGGCGCCTCCGGCGCCGCCGGTGCTCGCGGAGGACGCGGCGGGTTCCGCCGCGGTGGAGCCCGGCGAGGGCGCCGAGTCCGTGGACGGGAACAGCGACGACGAGATCGACGCGTGGTTAGCAGATTAGAGAGCGAGCGTACGGGAGGAGCGCCTCGACGCGTGTTTTGAGACGTGCTTCCGTCTACCACATCGCTCCACTCAATCGAGCTCGTCGCCCGGACACGCGTGGCCCACGTCACCCGCTCCCTCCGCCCGCCACGGCCTTGACGTTCGGGTCCATCAACCGCTCCAGCTGTTTCCGCCCGTGTCGCAGGAAGTGCTCGATCTGTTGCATCTCGCGCATCGGGTCCAGCGCGCGTCTCCGGTCGAACTCCGCGCGTATGCGGGTCAGGATTGCGCCGCGCGCGCCCTCGGGTTTCGCGCGCGCCGCGCGGAGAAGTGCACGGTGCAGCGAGAGCGCCTGCCTCGCCAGGCCGCTCAGGCGCGGCGCCTGCGCCATCCCAAGTGTCGAGGGGAAACCACGTCACGACAATTTCTAGGGCACGTAAAAAAAAAACGCGTTTTTCCCCCAATTCTCGACGGCGACGGAGGCACGGCAGAGCGAGGTGCACCTCGCTCTGCAGACGCTCCGCTGCTGCCTCGCGGTGAGCAGTTGTCCTCGTAGCACTCCCCCCATCCTCGCCCAGACCCGCGACCCGACATGGCCGAGCGCGCCGACACCTCCTCGTTCGACCACACCGTGAAGCTTCTCCTCGTGGGCGACAGCGGCGTGGGCAAGAGCTCGCTGCTGCTTCGGTTCTCCGAGGACACGTTCGAGGAGGACCAGAGCCCCACCATCGGCGTGGACTTCAAGCTGAAGTTCCTGAACCTGGACGGCAAGCGGCTGAAGCTCACGGTGTGGGACACCGCGGGCCAGGAGCGGTTCCGCACGCTCACGTCTTCGTATTACCGCGGCGCGCAGGGTGTGATTTTCGTGTACGACATCTCGCGGCGCGAGACGTTCGAGAACCTCGCGGAGATCTGGGCGCGGGAGGTGGACATGTACGGCACCGTGCGCGACTGCGTGAAGATTGTCATCGGGAACAAGAGCGACAAGGAGGTGGAGCGGGCGGTGAGCAAGGATGAGGCGCGCGAGTTTGCGCGCGAAAACGGGTGTCTGTTTCTGGAGTGCTCGGCGAAAACCAAGGCGTTTGTGCAGGAGGCGTTCGAGGAGCTCGTGCGCGGCGTGCTGGAGACCCCGAGCCTGGTGGAGGAGACCGCCACGGGGGAGGGGAGGGTGCGCCTGAAGAAGTTCCAGGCCGCCAAGAGGACGGACTGCGCGTGTTGAGACGACGGCCGTTTTCGCGAATGGCTCTTCCGGCCGGTTTTAATACAAAAGCGCTCGGCTCGCGCGCGCGCCGCGTCGCCCGCTTCGCCCCCGCCTCACGCGCCGACGGGCTTGGAGAGCTCCGCCTCCATCTGGCGGATGCGGGACATGAGGGACAGGTCAAAGAAGTCCTCGCCCATGGCCACGGTGAACCCTCCCACCAAACGCGAGTCCACCTTGGTCTCCACCTTGAGCTCGCCGCCCGAGTCCACGTGCGCGCGCAGCTTGGCGGTGAGCTCCTTGAGCTGCTCGGGCGTGAGCGCCTGCGCCGAAGTCACCGTCGCCTTCACCTGCCCCGCCGCCGCGAGCGTGTACTCCTCCAGCGCGTCGTAGATCTTCTGGTTCTCCGCCAAACGGCCGTTCTCCGCCACCACGCACAGGAACGACTTGGTGACGGGCGCGAACCCGGCGCCGTCGCAAAACGCGGTGAGCCCCGCGATCTTCTTCGCTTTGCTCATCGTGGGGTCCTCGAGAAACGTCTTGAACTTGGGGTCGCCATTCGCGGCGTCGATCACCGTCTTGAACTCCGCCTGCACGACGGGGATGTTGCCCGCCTTGCTCGCGGCGGTGTACAGCGCGGACGCGTAGCGCGCGGGCAGGCCGAACAGGTTCAGGGGAGGCTGCGCGGGGAGAAAGGGAACGGCGCGTTCCGTCGTCAGTCGTCGTCGTCGCGTGTTTTTTTTTTCGAGGCGCGCCGAGTGCTGTTCGAAGCGGCGAGTGCGCCGAGACGCACGGACGCGCGATCGGTCGGAGAGGGGCGGTCGGGGGGCGCGCGACGTTCGGCGGTCTGTGGGATTCGGGGGTGCGCACGCACCGCGTGCTCGTCGATCTCGTATTCGTCCTCCTCGCGGGCGACGGGGGAAGAAACGAACGAGCGCTGCGGTGGACGGGGGAGGAAAGGTTAGTTCGGTGCGGCATCTCTCTCGTGCGCCGAGGCGGTGGGACCCGTGATGAAAACAGGCGCGCGGGCGTCCGGAAACCCGCGGCCGCGCGGCGTGCGAGCGTGGAGACGCACCCTGGACGCCGAGGCGGCACCGGCACCGGCGATGTGCTGCCTGGCCGCCGGCACGAGCCGGGACCAGAGCGCGTTGGCGGAGGTGCGGAGCATGGTCGCGCGCACGAAAGTGGCCGATTGCGGGCAAACGGGCGCGGAAGGCCTGCAGCGATACGAGAGCAACTCTCACTCGGATGATTTTTTCCTTTTGCAACTGCATCAAACTGGTGGTGGTGTAATAACTCAAGAAGAGGACCATATCATCGCACATTATTTTTACCTGACTGATACGTAGTCGTGCATCAGACCAGGATTGTTGAGATGCCTGCTGCCTCCGAGGTAACCGCATCTCGTTGTTTTCTGAACGAACACCCCTCAAGGGGGAGCATTGCTCCGCGGACGCTCCCGCGAGGGGAAGGTGGCCGCGCGCGATGTCGCGACCGCGCCCGACAGGCCGCGCGGTGGCCCTCGCGGTGCTCGCCGCGATGGCCTCCACCGCGGACGCGGGCTCGGCCGTCGCGTGGCTGCAGGGGGCCGACACGAACGCGCCGTCGTCGGCGCCTAGGCGCGACGGGGGAGCGCGCGCCCGCGCCAGCGAGCCGGACGACCTGCGCGCGCGCATCGTCCCCGAGGCGCGCGCGCAGGTGGACATGAGCGACCTGCAGGAGGCGCGCGACGCCGCGGACCGCGCGGCCGCCGCGGATCGCGCCGGCGCGGACGACGCGTCGGGTGTCGCGAAGCAACGCCAAGCCTCGGTGGAATCCGCGGGGGGAGGCTTGGACTTCCGCGCCGGCCCGCCGGCGGCGGACACGGAGGACATCGCGCGCCGCGTGCGCGCGTCCAAGGGTGAGGTCATCTTACTGCACGGCGGGCTCGCGGACGGCGGCGACTCCGCGCGGCACACCGCCGTCCTCGCCGGCCTCGGCGCACCCGAGGGCGCGGTGTTCTGCCGCCTCGCCGCGGAGGATGACGCCGGCACGGCGTCGCTCGCCTCCGCCGGCGCCGCCGCGTCGCCCGCGGACGACCGCGCGTTCTTCCACGGCGGGTACAGGGTGTGGGACGGCGGGAACGATTTCGCGGACGCGGACGATCTCGCGGTGTTCGACGGGAAGCGATCGGGGTGGGCGTGCGCGGGAGAGGCGTGCGGCGACGACGAAAACGCGAAGCTCGGCGCGCGCGCGACGTCGTCGAAAAAATCGACGTCGAAGTCGACGCGAAGCTCGTCGAAGCCGCCGCCCGCTTCCGCCTCGCCCGGCCGCCGGGACGAGCACGTCGCGGTGGTCACGCCCCACCCGATCGAGCTTGGTGGCGTGAAACAGCGCGCGCTGGTGGTGTTCGGCGGGCGGGACGAGTCGGACGCGCGCCTGGACTCCGTGTACGCGCTCGGGCTCGACGACGGCGAGTGGCGCGAGCTTCGGCCGAAACCGCCTTCGCTGAAAAAGGGCGCGCGCGCCGCGCAGGGTCCGTTCGACTTGCCCGCTGTGATCCGCGCCGCGCACGAGGACACGCGCGCGCCGTACGCGCTGGCGCGCTCGGGCGCCTCCGCGGTGGTCACGGACGACAACGTGATGTTCATCTTCGGCGGGTTCGTGGTGGAGGGGCGGCTCGGGTTCAACGTCGGCGAGTTGCTCGCGCTGGACCTGAACGCGAACGCGTTTTTCTACCCGGAGGTTTCGGGGGACTTGCCCGTGCGCCGGAACAAGCACACCGCGGTGCTGGACGCGCAGAACCGCATGTGGGTCTGGGGGGGCAGCGTCTGGGACCACACCGGCGGGTCCGCCACCTACGCCAGCACGGCGACGCACGTCGCCGACCTCTCCGACCCGCGCCGCGTCGTCTGGCGCGCGGCGGAGACGAAGGGCTCGCCGCCGTCGCAGCGCCGGCTGCACGCCTCGGTGATCAAGGACGGCGTGATGTACGTGATCGGCGGCGAGGACTACCACAGCAAGAGGTTCCTACAGGACGTACACGCGTTGGACCTCGAGACGCTCACCTGGAGCCAGCCCGCGACCGCCGGCTCCGCGGGCGGCGGGCGCATTCGCGCCGCCGCCGTCAGCCTCCGCGTGGCGGACGGCGCCGCGCTCGAGGGCTGCGGCGAGGGCGCGCCCTCGCCCGCGGTCACGGGCGAGCTCCAGCCCCGCAACGACAAGCTCGTGACGGCGCTGCAGGAGAGCACCGCGGCGGTGGGCAAGAAAAAGGGGAAAAAAGAGGATGACGTCTACGATGAGCTGTTCGCGGCGATGCTCGGCACGCGCTCAGTCGTCGGCGACGCGAGCGCGATTCGCGCGGGCTGGGTACCCGAAGCGCGCCGCGGCGCGCTCGTCGCCGCCGACGAAGACGAGCTCGGATTCGTGGGTGACCTCGGATCGGGGCTTCTGGTGGAGTCGCGCGGGATGTGGGAGCTGCACCTTCTGGCGGACGTGCCGGACGTGGGGTTGCTGGAGCTCCAGGCGGACGACCTGCCCGAGTTCCAGTTCCAGGGGCGCGCCGCGGCGGCGGAGGAAAAACCGCGCTCGGACCCGCGCGACCCGCGCGACCCGCGCGACGCGAAACGCCTTTCGACCGACGCGGAGGGCTGGGCGCGCGAAGCCGGCCGCGGCGGGAGGCGGCCTGCGTTCAGGACTGAAACCGAGGCTGTCGTCGCGCGCGCCGGCGCGAACGAGGAGGAGCGGGAAGCGGGCGCCGAGACCCCCGAGGCGGCGGAGGAGGAGCAGGAGACGTTCGAGGAGGCCCTGGACGATCTGCTGGACGACTTCCCGAGCGGCGCGAAGAAGAAGAAGGGTGGCGGACGACGCGAGAAGAAGGCGGTTGTCGCGCGCGGCGACGACGAAAAAAAGGCGGAAAGCCGCGGGGCGCGTCGGTCCTCCGAGCGGCGCGCGGTCGAAGCGCTGGACGACTTCCCGCGGGGCGCGAAGAAGAAGAAGGGTGGCGGACGACGCGAGAAGAAGGCGGTTGTCGCGCGCGGCGACGACGAAACGCTCCCCGGGTCCTCGGAGGAGGCGGCGGCGCGCGCGGCGGCGGAGACACGCGAGGCGCACCGCGTCGCGCGGCGCGACGCCGCGGCCGTGCGCGCGGGCGGGACGGTCGAGTCGCGATTCGCGGACTCGGACCCCATCGACCCGAGGTCCGTCGCCGCCAGCGCGGACCGCTCGTACCGCGAAATCGTCGAGCACGACAAGCGCGAGGCGGCGCGCGCGTCGCGGCTGGGCGCCGCCGCGTCTCTGGGAGTCTCTCAGCGAGACGCCTTTTCCGGAGACGCTCTCGCGAACGAAGAGGGCACTTCCTTCGCCTTCGACGACTCCGGGCGCGTCCTGCGCGCCCGCGCGTCGCTGGGCGACGCGCAGGATGACGTCGCCGCGGAGGCGGAGACGGAGACGCCGGAGACACCGGAGACGCCGGCGCGCGACGACGCTTCGGAGCTCACCGGGTCGGAGATTGTCGTGGACGCCACGACGCTCGGGGCGGAAGAGGATCGCGAAGCTTTTCGCGACGCTTCACGGGGCGAACAGGCGTTGGCTTTGGCGCGTCTCGGCGACGTGGGCTCGCTCGACCCCACGGACCCGGACTCGGAAGACTACGTCGCGCAGATGGGGTCGAGCCCGGCGGACACCCGTAAGCTCTGGGCGCAGTTCAAAGCGCACCTCGAGAAGTTCGAGACGGCGAAGGACGCGCGCGCCGGCGCCGGCGCCGGCGCCGCGCCGGGGCTCGGCGCGGAGGGCCCCCGGAACGCGCGCGAGGCGTCCGAATTCCGCGCCTTCGCGGAGGCTCGCGGCCGTCGACGCGCGAGGACGCGCGAGGACGTCGACGGCCACGACGCGCGCGTCTCCGCCGCCGCCGCGGAGGCGACGCGCGAGCTCGTCGAGGCGTCGCTGGGCGCGCGCGAGCGCCTTGTTCCCCGCGCGCGCGCGCCCTCCTCTTTGTCGCAGTCCTCGGCGGTGCTCCGCGTGCTGGGCGGCGCGGCGGTGCTCGCGACCGTGGGCGTGTTCGGGATGAGCAAGCTCGCCACGCGCCTGCGGCTGGAGCACGCGGCCGCGCTGGGCACGAAGGACGAGCGCGCGCGGCTGATGGTGCCGGACCCCGAGTGCTTCCGCGGCGCGACGCCGCTCGCGCCGCGCGAGAGCCCGAAGACGACGACGGCGACGTGGCAATCGGCGGCGGCGGCGCGGTGGCGCTCGCACTTCCACTCGGACGCGGGCAGCGACGACTCCGCGGTGGACGTGTACGAGTGAGTATTGTGGGATCGAGGAAGCCGGTGAACGGCAAACGCGTGTAGTCGTGGGGGTAGACGGAGCGACGGCTTCGCGGTCGGCGCGATTGGATCATTAATTCTCCGAGCCATTATTCTCTCGCGAACACCCTCGGCTATCGGCAGTACAGTGAAGCCACGAACGGACGTGATGAGAGATATTTCAATCTTGGCGGGTCGCGGGTCGAGAGAGGCGCGACGAGACGACGCGGCACCCGCGTGGTTTACCGGCGTCTATGCATTACACCGTGTGCGCTAGTCGTACATTTCACAGTCTCACGCGTCGGCGCGCGACGAAGCCGTCGCGCGTCGAGGCGTCCCTCCCGGAAGCCTCCGTCTGGCATCCGCGTACCCAAAAAAACCCTACGCGCCCCCCGCGATCGCACCCGCGTCCGAGGTTTTGCCTGAGAGGCGCGCGGTTCGTGGAACCGTCGCCCTCACGCGCGAACGCGGCCGCGCGGTCCCTGAGACCCCTCGTCTCGAGTTTCACGGTCCGGACGGGCGCTTAATGCTGCCCGCCGGGGTTGAGGAAGCCAGACTTCTTCTTGTCCTCTTCGGTGATGCCCAGGGTGGCGACGGTGACGCCGTACCCCACGACGCCGAAGCCGGCGATGAAGGGCCACATCTTCTTCGCCTGCCCCGCGGCGAAGGTGATCATGCTCTGGTTCTGGAACGGCATCGCGTCTGCCGAACGACGTGCGCTGAGGAATGAGGATTGGGGAACGGGTACGTATCTCCTTTCGTGACTGGTGGGCAGTCTGAAACGACGCACTGGTGAGTCGCAAGACTGGTCGTCGATGACGGGCGAGCAAAACCGAGCGGCGTTGTTGACATTCTTGACGAACATAGCTCTCGCGGTCGCGCCAGTGGAAGGACGCGCGCCTGGCGCGCGCCTTCGCTCATCCTCCCTCGGCCGGGCGGCGCGCGGCGGGCATGCCCGTTGACGTGGAATTCACCACGCTGGTTCGCGAGGGTGACACGTCTTCCAGCGCGCTCGCGTCCTCGCCCTCATCAGAGCCGAGGGACGAGCGCGATGTCGCGTACTGGTCGTGTTTCGCGCTCGGCGCTGGCTTGTTGTTCCCGTGGAACGCGTACATAAGCGCGGTGGACTACTTCGCGAGCCTCTACCCACGCGAGCACGTCGACCGCGCGTTCGGAGTGCTGTACTTCCTGCCCAACCTCGCGTCTCTGTGCGCCGTGCTTCGGTTCGGGGACAGAGTCGAGCCGCGCGCGCGAATACGCGCGGGGTACGCCGCGTTTCTGCTTTGCCTCGCCGTGCCCGCGACGTCCACGTCCCTGGCGCTGACGTACGTCGCGGTCGCGCTCACGGGCGCGGCGGACGCGGTGTGCCAGGGCTCGCTCTTCGGGGTCGTCGCGCCCATGCCCGAGCGCTTCACGCAGGCGCTCATGGGAGGCACCAGCTTTTCCGGCCTCGTCGTCTCCGCGCTGCGCGTCGTCTCCAAAGCCGCCTTCGCCGGGTCCGCCGACGGCGCGCGCGGCGGCGCGGTGGCGTATTTCGCGGTCTCCGCGCTCTGGGTGGGCGCGTGCCTCGGCATCTTCGCGCACCTCGAACGCACCCCGGTGTTCCAGTACCACCGGAGGAAGCACGCGCGGGAAAGGGCGAGGGAGAGCGACCGCGGCGACTGCGCGCCGCTGAGCGGGGAGGCGTATCTGGACGAGACCCTCTCTCCCGCGAGCGCCGAGACCGTCGCGGCGAGCGAACCTCGGGGAGGTCTTGGAACTGAGCTCGCGTCCACGACGGTGTCGTCGTATCGCGCGTTGACGACGAGCGTGGAGGATGTATCTTCCCCGGTGAACTGGAGCCTGGTCGTCTCCCTTGTGAGGCGAATATGGCCGTACGCGTCCACCGTCTTCTCGACGTACGCGGTGACGCTGAGCATCTTCCCCGGCGTGTTAGCGGAGGACGTGCGCAACGAGAAGCTCGGGGACTGGTACGTCGTGCTTCTCATATTGTGTTTCAACGCGTTCGACGTGGTGGGGAAGATGATGCCCTCGTGGTGGCCGCGGGGGTTCGAGGTCCTAGCGAAGCGTCCGCGGACGGTCGCGGCGGCTTCCGCGTCGAGAATCCTTTTCGTCCCCGCGTTCCTCGCCGTCTCGAAGACGTCATCCTTCGCGTCCCCCGCGCTCGCCGACTCGCCCGCGGCGTGCGCGCTGCTGGTAGCGTCGCTGGGCCTGACCAACGGGTGGTACAGCGGCGTGGGGATGATGTGCGCGCCGAAAGCCGTCGCGGCGCGAGACGCGGAGACCTGTGGGACCGTCATGGTGCTGTTTTTGTTAGCTGGGTTAGCCACCGGCGCGGCGTGCGGCTGGCTGTGGGTGTGAACACGAGTCGCGCGTCTCGGTGTCTCGTGGCGGGCGCGCGATTCGCGCGGTCGTCAGCGGATAGAGGACGCGAGTGAATGCGTAGGGTACATGCTTCGCGTAAAATCACCGCGCGTCGCGTGGGTCGTTCGCGACGCGCGCGCTACGTCGTCTCGCGTCGTTTCGCGTCGTTCCGCGTCATTTCGCCTTCCCGAGCGATTTCATCAGCGCCTCCCTCTGCGCGCGCAGCTCTTCCTTCCCCTCCGCCTGCGCCAGGAAAAACACTATGCGCTCCATGCACTCCGGCGGGAGCTGATGCAGGCCCGGCCTGTCCGCCGCGAGCAGCGACATGGTTTTCGGGTCGCGCTCGAACACGATCTTGGCGTTTTCGTCGAGCGGCGCCTCCGGGTTGAGCGTGGACATCGCCGCCACCCCCCCGGTGAGGTTCGCGCCCCGCCCCCCGCCCGTCAGGCTCATGCGCTTCCCGCGCCCGCTGCCTCCGGTGATGCCCGTCCCGCGCCCGCTCATCAGGTGCTTGTACGAGGTGTACGTCGCGCCGCGGTTCACCTTGGCGATGATCCGCGCGCTCTTGCGCGAGCGCGGCGCCGCTCCGTTGGGCGGCGGCGGCGACTCGGGAGGCGAGTCGCTCTCCGGCTTGGCGCGCTTCCCGCGCCCCGCCGCCTCGGCGACGGCTTTGTTTTCCTCCTTCTGCGACAGCGCGTCCTCCCAGCACGCGTCGTCGTCCATGGGCTCGATCGCCAGCGTCATCTTCTCGAACTCGCTCAGGACGCGTGCCGTCACGCCGTCCCACACGGGTGGGATCTTGTTGTCGTCCACGCGTCCCCGGCTCGGGTCCTTGCCGCCGTCCTTCCCGTCCTCCTCGTCCGACGACGACTCCTCCTCGGACGACGAGTACTCGCCGGACGAGGTCCCGTCGCCGCCCCTGGCGCCCTCGGGGCGCTCGACGCGCACGCGCTTCTTGGACAGGTCGGGGGGCTGTGCGCGGCTGCGCTTCTCGCACAGCAAAAGCATGCGCACCGCGACCCGGAACGACGTCCGCCAATAGCGCGCGTGCGCCTGGGGCGACCACTCGAACCATATGGACGGTTTGGGCGGCGACGCGTTTTTGGGGACGAAAAACTCGAGCCCGTCTTTGCCGCGCAAAAGCTCGGGCTGGTCGTAGAACAACGTCGAGACGTTCTTGATCACCTGCGAGGTCACGCGGAGGCGCGGAAAA
>Ga0181560_10005020_pt1 | contig 11890 bp, 10 predicted proteins | sample 011ome_20_FD_133751 | JGI IMG/M metagenome (GOLD analysis project Ga0181560, IMG submission 133751) | Coastal salt marsh microbial communities from the Groves Creek Marsh, Skidaway Island, Georgia - 011509CT metaG (megahit assembly) | ecosystem: Environmental > Aquatic > Marine > Intertidal...
ATCAGTCGAAAACTGGTCGTCTAGTGCCCAGACCAAACTCAGCGGGGCAAAGAAAATACCCACGCCAATTCCCACCACAACGAGCGTTTCGAGTGCGGTGAGGAGAGCAGCTAGCCTGGCATTCATGGCCACTCGAGCCTAACCGTCAGGGCAGACGCCGGCGCGGTGTGACGCGATGGCTTAGAGGCCTTCGATGATCTCCCGCATCAGTCGGGCCGTCTCGCTCGGGGTCTTTCCCACCTTGACGCCAGCAGCCTCCAGCGCGTCTTTCTTTGCCTGCGCCGTGCCCGCAGAACCGGAGACAATGGCGCCTGCGTGGCCCATGGTCTTTCCTTCAGGCGCGGTGAACCCAGCGACATAGCCGACCACCGGTTTGGTGACATTGGCGCGAATGTAGTCGGCAGCACGCTCTTCGGCGTCACCACCAATTTCGCCAATCATCACAATCGCCTTGGTGTTGGGGTCAGACTCGAATGCCGCCAAAGCGTCGATGTGGGTGGTGCCCACAATCGGGTCACCGCCGATACCGATGGCGGTGGAGAAGCCGATATCGCGCAACTCAAACATCATCTGGTAGGTCAACGTTCCCGACTTCGACACCAAACCAATCGGGCCGGGACCTGTGATGGTGGCTGGGGTAATGCCGGCGAGTGCCTCGCCAGGAGTAATGATGCCCGGGCAGTTGGGGCCGATCAATCGGCTGCTTCCCTTTTGCTGCGAATAGGCGAAGAACTCCGCAGTGTCGTGAACCGGAATGCCCTCGGTGATGACGACGACCAGCGGCATTTCAGCGTCAATCGCTTCCATCACCGCACCTTTAGCAAAAGCGGGGGGAACAAACACCACCGACACGTTGGCTCCGGTTTCGGCCATGGCCTCGGCCACGGTGCCAAAAACGGGAAGCGTCACGTCACCGTGGGTCACGGTCGTTCCCGCCTTGCGGGCGTTTACCCCACCAACAACATTGGTGCCCGAAGCGAGCATCAACGCGGTGTGCTTGGAGCCTTCACCGCCGGTGATTCCCTGGACGATGACTTTCGAATTCTTGTCAAGAAAAATTGCCATAGTTCGTATCCCTACTTCGCGGCGAGCTCAGCGGCGCGCTGTGCTCCCTCGTCCATCGTGCCGGCGAGCTCAACCAGCGGGTGTCCTGCTTCTTCGAGGATGCGACGACCCTCGTCAACACTGTTGCCGTCGAGGCGAACAACCAGGGGCTTGCTTGCCTGGTCTCCGAGAATCTCCAAGGCCTGAACAATTCCGTTGGCCACTTTGTCACAGGCCGTGATGCCACCGAAGACGTTAACAAAGACCGACTTGACTTGAGGGTCGCCCAAGATGACGTCCAAACCGGCCGCCATCACCTCGGCCGATGCCCCACCGCCGATATCGAGGAAGTTTGCAGGCTTCTGGCCACCAAATTGTTCACCGGCGTAGGCCACCACGTCGAGGGTGGACATCACCAGACCGGCACCGTTTCCGATGACACCGACCGAACCGTCCAGCTTCACGTAGTTCAAATCGTGTGCTTTGGCTTTTTCTTCTAACGGGTCAGCCGACGCTTTGTCAGCGAGCGCCTCGTGGTGTTCTTGTCGGAAAGCGGCGTTCTCATCGAGAGTGACTTTTCCATCGAGCGCGATGATTTCACCCGACTCAGTGAGAACCAGCGGGTTCACCTCCACCAAAGTGGCGTCTTCTTTTTCGAAGACGTCGTAGAGCTTCACCATGACCGGAGCAACCTTGTCAATAAGCTCCGCGGGGAACTTCGCGGCGACCGCGATCTCTTTGGCCTTCTCCAGATCGATACCGGTGATCGGGTTCACCTCGACGCGGGCCAGCGCGTCGGGGCGCTCCTCAGCCAGTTGTTCGATTTCCATTCCACCCTCGTAGCTACACAGCGCGAGGTAGGAGCGGTTCGCCCGGTCAAGCAATACGGAGAAGTAGAACTCCTGGGCAATCTGGGCACCCGCGGCCACCATCACACGTCGAACAACGTGGCCTTTGATATCGAGGCCCAAAATGCTCTCGGCCGCGGCCTTCGCCTCTTCCGGAGTCTTGGCGACCTTCACGCCACCGGCTTTGCCTCGGCCGCCGGTCTTCACCTGCGCTTTGACGACGGTGACACCGCCCATGGCGCTTGCGGCCTGGAAGACCTCATCGGGTGTGTCGGCAATCCTGCCGGCGAGCACGGGCACACCGTGCGCTTCAAACATGTCACGAGCTTGATACTCAAATAAATCCACTGGGGAAATCCCTCTCACAAGGCGATTAACATCGTCGCGGCACCAACACCACGCGACGGTCTAGACAGCACAAGCCTAGTCACTTTACGTGAAGAGATTTTCCGCGACCGACCTAATCGACCCGCGAAATCGGCGCAATTTTGACAAGCAGGCGCTTCTTTCCCACCTGGTCAAACTGCACCTCCGCTACGCGCTTGGGGCCCTCCCCTGTGAGAGCTAATACGGAGCCCTCCCCGAAGTCATCGTGAGAGATTCGATCCCCCACAGCCAGTTCCAATCCAGAGTTGTCCCGGGGGACGACGTCGACTCGATTCGCCCACTGGGTGTTTTTCTTCCTCGGCGCCTGAGGGATTGAGGGCATCTCCCGACCGAGCTGCCGCCGCGGACGCTCGATGCCTCTCGCGCCCAGGCCCGATTCTTTCCACTGAATAAGGTCTGCGGGGATTTCCTGGAGGAACCGGCTGGGTGCACAGACCAACGGTTCGCCGGTGTAGGTCATTCGACTCATGGCGAGGGAGAGGTAGAGCTTTTCTTTTGCCCGCGTCATGCCGACATAGAACAGTCGGCGCTCTTCGGCCAATCCTCCCGGTTCGGCTGCGCTCATACGATGAGGGAGAAGTTCTTCTTCCACGCCAGTGACAAACACCACATCGAATTCCAGGCCCTTCGCGGTGTGCAGCGTCATCAGCGAGACCGTACCCTGCGAGTCATCCAACTCGTCAGCCGCTGCCACCAGCGAGACTTCGGTGAGAAATTCGACCAGTCCCGCTTCTTGGTTTCCCCGGGAGAATTCGATGGCGACCTGGATCAATTCGTCGACGTTTTCTGCGCGAGCTTCCTCTTGGGGATTACCCGATCGCAAAAGAAGTTCTTTATACCCGGTGCGCTCTACGACCGCCTTCAACGTGTCCGCCGCGCTCGCCCGATCGAGCGTGGAGCGAAGCTCCACCAAGAGACCATTGAGCTCGGCGATGGCCTTGGTAACTTTCGGGCCAAGCCCCAACTGCTCGACCTCCGCCAGAGCCGCCGAAAGAGTAATTCCGTTGGATTCGGCGTGAGCAACCAGCGCCGATTCGGTCGCGGGACCAATGCCTCGCTTGGGGGTATTGAGAATGCGCCGCAATGCCAAAGTGTCGGCTGGGTTCGCAATGGCCTGAAGGTAGGCGAGCATGTCTTTCACTTCAAGGCGCTCGTAGAACTTGGTGCCACCGATGACCCGGTAGGGAATGGCGCTTCGAATGAACACTTCTTCCAACGCACGGGTTTGCGCGTTGGTGCGATAGAACACCGCAATGTCCTGATAGCGGTGCCCCTCATCAATCTGTCGCACGACTTCGTCCGCGACGAATTGAGCCTCGTCGTGCTGGCTATAGCCCGTGAAGCCAACGATGGGGTCGCCGGCGCCTCGTTCGCTAAAGAGGTTCTTCGCTTTACGGTCGAAGTTATGCGAAATCACGGCGTTCGCCGCGTCCAAAATGTTTTGTTTGGAGCGGTAGTTCTGCTCCAACAACACCACTTCCGCACCGGGGAAGTCGCGCTCAAACTCGATGATGTTGCGAATGTCCGCTCCGCGGAAGGCATAAATCGACTGATCCGAATCGCCCACGACGGTGAGGGTCGGTGCGCTCACGCCGTCACGCCGTTGCTCCTCGGGTGCCCCTTCTGGGACTAATTCGGGAGGCACCGGCTTGGTGAGTTCTCGAATGAGCGCATATTGGGCGTGGTTGGTGTCTTGATACTCGTCAATCAAGACATGGCGGAATCTGCGGCGGTACACCGCGGCCACCTCGGGGAAGACTCGGAAGAGGTGAACGGTGTGAACAATCAGGTCATCAAAATCAAACGCTTGCGAGCGCGCGAGTTCTGCCTGATATTCCCCCCACACCTGGAAGAACTCCATGTCATTGGGGTCATTCTCATTCACTCGAGAGCGATAGCCATCAACATCGACGAGCTCGTTTTTCAGCCTCGACATTTTGCTCGACACATTCGCGGGGGTAAGCCCGAGACGATCACTCCCGCGATCGCGAATGATGCGCTTGAGCAGGGCCCGCTGATCACCCGAGTCGTAAATGGTGAAGGCTTTGGTGTAGCCAAATCGTTCCGCTTCGGTGCGAAGAATGCGCACGCAGGCGGAGTGGAACGTGGAAATCCACATGCCCTCGCTCGCCTCACCCAGGAACCCTTCGACGCGCTCACGCATTTCCCCCGCGGCCTTATTGGTGAAGGTGATGGCGAGAATTTGACTCGGCCACGCTTCTTTGCCCGCGATGAGTGAGGCAATACGTCTGGTGAGAACGCTGGTTTTGCCTGAGCCCGCCCCAGCGACGATGAGAAGGGCTGGTCCGCGGTAGCTGACGGCATCGACCTGGCGAGGGTTGAGCCCTTCGAGTAGGGCAGATTTCCACGATTCCATCGGACACTCAGTCTAGGGTCCACCTCTGATTCAGCCCGCCAGCATTAGCCTGGTCGGGTGAGCGAGAGTGACGCCCCGGCTGACGTGGCCACCACCGAGACATCGCGTCCCCAGCGGCGGAGAAAGTCGCTCAATATTCTCTCCGTCGTCTCACTCGTTGCCGCCTTGGTGGCGAGCCCCCTCGCGGTGGTTTTTGGGTATGCTGCCGTCTCCCAAATTCGCCGAAGCGACCAGCGCGGCTCGTCGATGGCGTGGACCGCCGTGGGCTTGGGGTGGTTGTGGGTGGCCCTTTACATCGTGGTGGGTGTGTCGCTCTTTACCATTTGGCAAGAGAACCCTTTCTGGCCCTGAACCCCCCAGTAAGCCTGAGGCGTACACCGAGCGATTGCTCAGGCTGGTAATTACACTGGTAGAGGCAGCTATTTTGCTGCCATAACCCCCAAGGAGTGATGCACCACTATGGCGACGTCCAACCCTGCGTTTAGCCGGTCCGCGGTCTTCAGTGACACGGGCCGTCAACCCATTTCGCTCGACCAGTTACAGGAAATGTATGGTCGACCCTCTGCCACGCCTGCCGAGACCGGCCGGATGAGCTACAACGACACCATCATGAAGACCCTGATCAGCTTCGGGATTCTCACCCTCGGAGCCGTTATTGGTTGGTGGGTGCCGATTTTGGCCATTCCGGCAGCGATTGCCGGTTTTGTCCTGGCACTTGTCAACATCTTCAAAAAGACCCCCTCGCGCGGGCTGATACTCAGCTACTCCGCGGCCCAGGGTCTCTTCGTGGGAGGTATCTCCTGGATCTTCAACTCAATGTGGGACGGCATCGTCACCCAGGCGGTCTTCGGCACCCTCGCCGTCGTCGGCGTGACGCTGTTTCTCTTCCTCAACGGAACACTTCGGTCCTCACCGCGTCTGACCAAAATGTTCATCATCGGGATGGTCGGCTACTTGGCGTTCTCTCTGGTGAACTTCGGTCTGATGATTTTCGTTGCCACCGACGGCATGTTCGGTCTTCGCAGCGTCGAGTTCATGGGTATCCCGCTAGGACTCATCCTCGGTGTCGTAATCGTGCTGCTCGCCGTCTACTCGTTAGTGATGGACTTCGAGTCCATCAAAAACGGCGTAGACCAGGGTGCTCCCGAAATCTACGGCTGGCAGGCAGCCTTCGGCATCGTGGTCACCGTCGTGTGGCTCTACGTCGAAATCCTGCGGATCCTCGCCATTTTGCGAGGCGAATAGCTCCGAATCGAAGCCGCCCGGTTACTCCCACTCGATGGTGCCGGGCGGCTTCGACGTAATATCGAGCACCACTCGGTTCACATCGGGAACCTCGTTGGTAATCCGGTTGGAAATGTGCGCGAGCAGGTCATAGTCCAGACGCGTCCAGTCTGCGGTCATCGCATCCTCACTCGAGACCGGACGCAACACAATTGGATGACCATAGGTGCGTCCGTCGCCCTGAACACCCACCGAGCGCACATCTGCGAGTAGCACGACGGGGCACTGCCAGATGTCCTGGTCGACTGCCGCGGAGGTCAGTTCTTCTCGAACAATCGCGTCCGCGGCACGCAACACTTCGAGACGGTCTTTGCTGACCTCTCCCACGATGCGGATTCCCAAACCGGGGCCGGGGAAGGGGTGGCGCGACACAATTGCCTCCGGAAGCCCGAGCTCGCGACCAATCGCGCGAACCTCGTCCTTAAACAGCGTCTTCAGTGGTTCCACGAGTTCAAATTCGAGATCATCGGGCAAGCCCCCCACGTTGTGGTGGGATTTGATCACGGCCGTTCCGGAACCACCACCACTCTCCACCACATCGGGGTAGAGGGTGCCCTGCACGAGAAATTTCACTTCGGCGTTGTCATCCTGAGCTTCTTTGACAAGCTCTGCCGCGGCGTCTTCGAAGGTGCGAATGAACTCGCGGCCAATAATTTTTCGCTTCTGCTCAGGGTCACTCACTCCCGAGAGTTCCCGAAGAAACTTCTCTTCTGCATCCACCGTCACCAGTCGAACACCGGTCGCGGCGACAAAATCGCGCTCCACTTGTTCGCGCTCGCTCGCGCGCAGAAGGCCATGGTCGACAAAAACGCACACCAGCTGGTCACCAATCGCTTTGTGCACCAGGGCCGCAGCGACCGCAGAATCGACCCCACCGGAGAGTCCACAAATGACCCGGGCGTGACCTACCTGCTGGCGAATCTGCTCCACCTGCGAGGCGATGACGTTGCCCGAGTTCCACTCGCGACCAAGCCCGGCGATGTCGTGGAGAAAATGCTCGAGGACGTCCTGGCCAAAGTCAGAGTGGCGCACCTCGGGATGCCACTGCACGCCGTAGCGCTTTGTCGCGGGGTCCCCAAAGGCTGCCACAGGGGTGGCATCTGTCTGGGCGAGAACACTGAAGCCTGGAGGTGCCGTGCGCACCTGGTCACCGTGGCTCATCCACATCGTTTGCGTCTGCGGTTGACCCTTCAGCAGGGGGTCATCCGCATCCAACACTGTGGCTTGGGTGCGGCCATATTCGCGCTGGCCCGTTTGTGCAACTTCGCCACCCAGCGCCTGTGCCATCACCTGGAACCCGTAGCAGATACCAAAGATGGGCACATCCAGCTCAAACACACCCGGATCGAGTTCGGGAGAGCCCTCTTCGTACACACTCGAGGGGCCACCGCTGAGCACCAGGGCAGCGGGATTTTTGGCCGCAACCTCTGCCGCCGAAATGGTGTGGGGAACGAGTTCTGAGTACACCCCCGCCTCGCGCACTCGGCGGGCAATCAACTGGGCGTATTGGGCCCCAAAATCAACGACGAGGACGGGGCGGGGTGTTTCGTCGCTCACGAGCTAGTCGATTCGTCTAGCCGACGACGAATGATCTCAGTCGCGTAGTGCTCAATGAAAAACGACAAGAAGGGAAATAACCCACCCGATGCAAGCCACAAGAACCGCCAGAACGGCCAGCGCATCATCGACCACACGCGGAACGAGGCAAAGAGGTAGACGACATAGAACCAGCCGTGGGCAATCAGGATCGCTTGGGAGAAGTTGAAGGCTTCTACTTGGCCATCGGGAACAAAAGCGACCAGTCCCTGGTTACCAAACATCTCGACTTCGGTACCGAAACCGTACTTCGCCACCATCTCGACTGTGAGCAGAAGGAGCAGGATGCCGGTGACGTAGGCCGAGAAGCGATAAAACTTGAGGCCGCCGGGAAGACCCGTGGGTGCGGCAGTCGACGCCGCTACTGTCGCTTGTTCCTTCGCCATACTCTCCATCCTATTCGGGGGCCGCTGAGGCGTCTTCGAGTTCCTTTTCCCACTCGTCCTTCACCAGCCGGAACCACAGATAAAGGGCAAAGAACGCAAAGATGACCCACTCGGCGGCGTAAAAGATGTTGAGCCAATTGAGTTGACGCTCCACCGAGGGTGGCTCAGTCGAAATCGTCTCCAGACCCTCTGGCGCCTGATCCAGTACGAGGTAACCGCCATAGACGGGACCGAGTTCGCGCCACTGATTAATCAACTGCGCCACGGAGACCGTTGACTGTTCACCGTTTTCAAAGTCGGATGCCTGCGGTGACTCGGTGGGAACGTAACGACCCTGGTAGTCGGCCACACCATTCGTCATCTCAACCGGACGCTCACTCGGCGCGGCTCCTACGACAACGACGAGCGAATCCCCCGACGGCAACATGCAGTGCCGCACCAGCCAGGCCTGCACACCGCTTGGGACCTGTCGGTTGGTCACCCACACATCGTCACCGCTCACCATCTGGCAACTCACACTGACCATTCGTCCACTGGCGTCGGAGGTGATGATGCTTTGGGGAGTGGCCACATCCAAAAGATCGACCACCTCTTCGGTGTTCCGATCAATCACCTCGCCGGTGTCAACGCTGCGCTCCCACTGCCACTGGCCCAACCAGGCAAATACCGCCGCGACGGCGAGGGCAAAAGCGAGCGCAGCGAGCCACTTGGGCCGCCTGGCCACTTCCCACACTGACGTCATTTAGCGCACCACCCTAGGTTGAAACTAACGAGCCGAACTGTGTGGAGGATGGGCGACTAGTCGCGCACGACCACGTCGACGCGCTGGAAGTCTTTGACGTCTGTGTAGCCGCAGGTGGCCATCGAATGACGAAGAGCACCCATGAGGTTACTCACGCCCTCCGCCTCAGAAGCGGGACCAAACAAGACTTCCTCGAGAGTGCCAGCAACTCCCACGTGGACTCGGTTTCCGCGTGGAAGGTGGGGGTGGTGTGCCTCCGGGCCCCAGTGCCATCCGGCGCCAGGAGCCTCAGCCGCACGGGCCAAGGTCGAGCCCAACATCACCGCGTCAGATCCCGAGGCGATGGCCGCAACAATGTTGCCGCTGTTTCCCAAACCACCGTCGGCGATGACGTGGACGTAGCGCCCACCAGATTCGTCGAGGTAGTCGCGCCTGGCTGCGGCCACATCCGAAATGGCAGAAGCCATCGGAGCTTGGATTCCTAGAGTGCGTCGCGTACGCGATGACGCACCACCGCCAAAGCCCACCAACACTCCAGCAGCGCCAGTGCGCATCAGGTGCAAGGCCGCCGTGTAAGTCGCGGCACCTCCCACAATCACCGGCACGTCCAATTGGTAGATGAATTCTTTAAGGTTGAGCGGCTCTCTGTTGCCACTCACGTGCTCGGCGCTCACCGTGGTCCCGCGAATCACGAAGAGGTCGACACCGCTGGCCAAGACGGTTTCGTGAAACTCTTGGGTGCGCTGGGGGCTGAGCGCTCCTGCGACGGGCACACCCGCACCACGAATCTCGTCGAGTCGCGCGCGAATCAGCTCCGGCTTGATCGGTTCTTGGTAGAGCTTCTGCAACAGCGCTGTGGCATCGCCCTCGTCAACTTTTTTGATTCTCGCTAACTCAGCCTCAGCGTCCTCATAACGCGTCCACAAGCCCTCGAGGTTCAACACCCCTAAGCCGCCCAGTTTGCCCAGTGCGATTGCGGTCTGAGGTGACATCACCGAATCCATGGGGGCTGAGACCACGGGGATGCCGAAAGAGAAAGCGTCGATAGACCACTCGAGGGAGACGTCTTCGGGGTCGCGGGTGCGACGGGAGGGCACGACAGCGATGTCGTCTAAGCCGTATGCACGTCGGGCACGCTTCGCACGCCCAATTTCTACCTCGTTCACCCCAACAGCCTAGTGCCGAGCAGTGTTCCGGGCCTATCCCTTGTAGTTGGGCGCCTCGATTACGCGGTGCACATCGTGCGGGTGCGACTCTTTGAGTCCCGCCGGGGTGATGCGGACAAACTTTCCGCGCGCCTTGAGCTCTTCGATGGTGGCCGCGCCGGTATAAAACATCGACTGACGCAGACCTCCCAGCAGCTGGTACACCACCGAGCCAAGAGGCCCGCGGTAGGGCACCTGCCCCTCAATACCTTCTGCGATCAACTGCTCATCGCTGGGCACATCGGCTTGGAAGTAGCGGTCTCGTGAATACGAGGTCTTCTCGCCGCGACGTTGCAAAGCTCCGAGCGAACCCATGCCGCGGTAGTGCTTGAACTGCTTGCCATCGACGAACACGAGGTCCCCCGGTGACTCGTCGGTGCCCGCGAGCAGTGACCCCAACATCACGGAGTCCGCTCCGGCCACCAGCGCTTTCGCAATGTCACCCGAATACTGCAGGCCACCATCGGCAATCACTGGCACCCCAGCGGGGATTGCCGCACGCGACGCTTCCCACACGGCCGTTACCTGCGGAACACCCACTCCGGCCACCACACGGGTCGTGCAAATTGATCCAGGCCCGACTCCCACCTTGATGGCGTCTGCCCCCGCAGAAATCAACGCTTCCGCGCCCTCACGGGTCGCAACATTTCCCCCGATGACATCAATCTCGGCGAATGACGCATCAGATTTGAGCCTGCCAATAATGTCGAGCACTCCCGAGCTGTCACCGTTTGCCGTGTCCACAACGATGACGTCCACGCCGACGTCGCGAAGGCCACAGGCGCGCTCCCAGGCGTCGCCGAAGAAACCAATGGCGGCGGCCACGCGAAGGCGACCCTGAGTGTCTTTGGTGGCGTTCGGGTATTGCTCCGACTTATCGAAGTCTTTGACGGTGATGAGTCCCCGCAGGATGCCCTGGTCATCCACGAGGGGAAGTTTTTCAATCTTGTGCTCGGCAAACAGCGCGAGTGCCTGCTCAGGTTTGATGCCGACTGGTGCCGTGATGAGGCCCTCACTAGTCATCACATCGCGCACATAGGTGCTGTCTGCTTCAAAGGGAGAGACAAAACGCATATCGCGGTTGGTGATGATCCCGACGAGCTTGCCCTCGCCTTCGACCACGGGAAGTCCGGAGACACGGAATTGACCACACAGCGCATCCACGTCGGCGACGGTCGCATCGGGCGTGGTGGTGACGGGGTTGGTTACCATCCCCGATTCACTGCGCTTCACCTTGTCGGCCGCCTCCACCTGGTCCTGAATCGACATGTTGCGATGAAGCACGCCGATACCGCCTTGGCGCGCCATCGCGATAGCCATACGCGTTTCGGTCACGGTGTCCATCGCGGCCGAGAGCACCGGGGCGTGCATCGTGATGCGCTTGGTCAGGCGCGTCGAGGTGTCAGCCTGCGAGGGTATCACGTCGGTGTGAGCGGGCAACAGCATCACATCGTCGTATGTCAGACCAACTAATTCGAAAGGATTTGACTCCACTACAGCGCCCCCGAGACCCTCAGATACCAACGAATCACGGTGAACAAGCACCGTGAACCAATGCTACCTGGTTCGACCCGAGCCCAACAGCAGGGCATAATGTAGAACCGAGGCCAATGGCCTCCCATCGATTAGATAGTCAGACGTCAAAGTCGACGTATAGGAGTGAGCGAGTGATAGCCAACACTTCCCTAGTTTCTCAATCGAGAAGCTCCATATCTCTGGAGGCTGTCGGCATCCCGAGACTCCTCAAACTCTTCCTGGCATTTGCCTTCGTGGTGATGGGAGTGTTCGCTGCCACGCCAGCGTTCGCAGACTCCGTTGGTGACGAATACGAGAACAAGATTCTCGGAAACGTCAAGAACGAGGGCACGCCTCTCGAAGGAGTGCGAATCATCGTCGAGGGCAATGGGTATTCCGCCGAAGTGGAAACCGACGCCGAAGGTAAGTGGTCGATCGGCGTTCCCCAGTCAGGCACGTACGAAATCACGCTGGTCGAGGACACACTTCCCGATGGCATCGCCGTG
>Ga0181560_10005021_pt1 | contig 11889 bp, 9 predicted proteins | sample 011ome_20_FD_133751 | JGI IMG/M metagenome (GOLD analysis project Ga0181560, IMG submission 133751) | Coastal salt marsh microbial communities from the Groves Creek Marsh, Skidaway Island, Georgia - 011509CT metaG (megahit assembly) | ecosystem: Environmental > Aquatic > Marine > Intertidal zone...
CAGCCTCTTCAATGACTAAGTCATCGGTTAATAAGGTCTCTGCGCGATCAAAGTCGCCCACACCGGCCGCTGAGTAAAGCTCGTCGATGACGGCTAGCATCTCTTCATGATTCATCTTTTGCTCCTTTTATTCCTGTCGTAGTTCTGACTTGCTGATGCTTTCTGTGCGTCGATAGGTTGCCACAGGCGCTACTCGACACTGATATAAGGCTCCCAATACAGCGGCAACTTCTTGCTCGAGCTCTGGTAGCAGCCAAAGTTATTGACGAATGTCAGCGCTACATCGCAGGCACATCGACTGGGACGCAGGTGCTGTGCATAAAATTCTTCGAAATAATGCCGACCAAACAATCGATCAAGCTGGGTAAGCCTGCGGGTTAATATCCTGAAATCTTGAGGAGTAATCACCTCTGTCCCGCGGAGCCGAAGCACTTCGAGGATGATGTCCTCATACACCGCAGCGAGGATGCTCTCTAGACAGTTAAAGTACTGGTACAGCGAACCCGTGCTAATACCGCAGGTATCGGCAATGTTGATCACTTTTAGCTCATCACCGTCTTGCCTTCGGGTGACCAACTCTAGTGCGGCCTGTTTAATGGACATCACCATTAAGCGTGAACGCGTTTGCTTGGGAAATTTCCGCATACGCGGCGGTGGACTGGCACCATTCAATACGACGACGGTGGCTCTGGGCGACGCGGCCTTTGATACCGACGCATAATTGTCATAGCTTGCTTCGAGGAGTGCTGACATAAAGTTTTACCAGTAATTATCTTTTTTAGGACAACTCACTTATCACGCAGGATCTGCCTTCATTCGCTGGCGTACATATTGATCACCTGTTTACCCAGTGACATCTGATGAACCTCATCTGGACCATCTGCCTGTCGACACCAGCGGGCGTAATTAAAGTTTTCGGCCATCCCGTAATCTTCGGTCAGACCACCGGCACCATGCATCTGCATGCAGCGATCAATGATTGTTTGGATCATCAGAGGCACCGTAGATTTGGTAGCAGCGATCAGCGGAATGGAGGCTTTGACCCCTTGCCCATCGATACTCCAACAGGTCTTTTGCACCAACAATCTCGCCATTTCGAGCTCTGAAAAGCTTTTTGCAATATTCTCGCGGATCGATTGATGCTTTGATAACGGCTTGCCAAATGTCTGGCGTTTTGTGACCCGATCGCAGGCCAATTCAAGCGCCCGTTGACCGGCCCCAATCAGTCGCATGCAATGGTGCATACGTCCTGGCGCCAGCCGGCTTTGGGCTATCTCAAAGCCCCGCCCCTCACCCAACAGAATATTCTCCGCTGGCACACGCACATCGTTGAAAAGGAGTTCTGCATGACCAATGGGCGCATCGTCGTACCCAAGGGTTGTCAGTGGTCGAACAATGGTGACGCCGGGCGTGTCCTTGGGGACCAATACCTGCGACTGCTGAAGATGACGGCTGGCATTGTCAGGGTCAGTTTTGCCCATCACTATAAAAATCTTAGTGCGCTGATTCATCGCACCCGTTATGAACCACTTCCGCCCGTTCAGCACCCACTCGTCGCCCTCGCGCTGGATCTGCAGCTGTACGTTGGTCGCGTCACTAGAGGCCACCTGGGGTTCTGTCATGGCGTAACAAGAGCGTATTTCACCCGCGAGCAGAGGCTCTAGCCAAGCCCGTTTCTGCGCTTCCGTGCCAAAGTTCATGAACACTTCCATGTTACCGGTATCGGGCGCGTTGCAATTAAAGACTTCGGGGCACCAAATCACACGACCCATCTCTTCAGCCAGCGGAGCGTACTCTAAAAAGCTCAGGCCTCCGTGGTCGCTATAACGGGCGTGCTCTTCAGGGACAAATAAATTCCAAAGTCCTGCGGCACGCGCTTTGGATTTCAACTCATCCATCAGAGGCACAACGGCGAATCGGTCTTCGGCGGACGCTAGCTGCGCTGTATATGCATGCTCATTCGGGTAGATATGCTCTTGCATAAAAGCCTTGAGCTTAGCGAGTAACGCATCACCTTTCGCTGAACCTAAATACACTGCTATTCCTCTTGGAGTGGCCCTAGCGGGCTCCTGATCGGGCGTCTCAAACACCGATCATGGGCTTTCAAAACTTCAGCTCTCTTTTTACCTCTTTTCATTAAAACAGACAACCCTGTTTTTTTTCAGCCTTACGCTCGGGTATAATTCGAAATGTCTGCAATCAATGATAATTTGGGCTACAGCCTGCCTTCACAGGGGAAGCGTTATGGATCGGTGTATCGTTATTGGCGCTAGTCACGCAGCTGCGCAATTAGTCACCAGCCTTCGGCAACAGGGCTGGCAAGGGGGTATCGACCTGATCGGAGAAGAGCCGTGGCTGCCATACCACCGGCCTCCCCTATCCAAAACATTTTTAGCAGAAAGCAAACAAATCGAGGACATACTCATTCGTCCCGCGTCTGCCTATGAAAAAGCTGAAGTAACCACCCATCTCGGCATACGGGCCATTGGTATCAATCCGGACGGAATGTCGGTTTCTTTGGAGGGAGGTGAGGAGCTACAGGGTAGCCATATTGTGCTTGCTACTGGTGGCTACGCCCGACGCTTAGCATTGCCCGGGGCAAATCTAGCGGGGGTACATGTACTTAGGGATGCATCGGATGTCCATGCCATTAAGGCTCGTGCCCACACGGGTGCCAGCGTGGTCATTATTGGTGGCGGCTACATCGGTCTTGAAACCGCCGCCTCGTTAAGAAAGCTGGGACTCAAAGTTACATTGTTATAAGCCGAGGAGCGTGTGTTAGCGAGGGTCACTGGACCGGAGCTGTCCCGGTTTTATCAGCGCATCCACACCGAGGAAGGCGTCGAGATCCTCACTGGCGCGACGGCCGCCGAAATCACCGGAACCGCGGAGGTCTCTGGTGTCATCCTCAGCGACGGTCGCATTATTGAGGCCAATTTGGTGATTGTGGGCGTGGGCATTATTCCTGCCACCGAGCTTGCCACTGAGGCGGGGATTGACGCAGATAACGGCATTTTGATTGGCGAGGACTGCCAAACCAGCGCTGCGAACATCTATGCTATTGGGGATTGTGCGCGCCAGTACAACACGATCTACCAGCGCAGCCTTCGACTGGAATCCATTCAAAACGCAACTGACCAAGCTAAAGTCGCGGCCGCGGCAATCTGCGGAAAGCCGACTCCACAACCTGCACTCCCCTGGTTTTGGTCCGATCAGTACGACCTAAAACTACAAATTGCTGGGTTGTCTCAGGGTTTTGATGACATCGTTATTCGCGGCGATATCGACACGGGACGCAGTTTTGCAGCTTTTTATTTTTGTCAGGGGCAGCTTATCGCCTGTGATGCAATAAACCGGCCGCTGGAATTCATGGTGGCGAAAAAGCTGCTTTTAGAGGGTACACAAGTAAGCCCAGTGCAGGTGGCGGATGACGCCACCGACATAAAGACGCTTTTGCAGGGCTGAGATCTTTGGGGCATTTCTTCGCTGGGTAACTGAATCTCCCCTAAGGCGACGCCCCACGCTAACGACCTAAAACTGCGACTCGGGCATTCTCAATACCAGCCCGTCGAGGTCGTCCGTGACTGTAATTTGGCAGCTTAAACGGCTGTTTTCGTTGGGATCCACAGCCAACTCGAGCATGGCTTTTTCGTCGGCTCGAGCTGGTCCCACCTGCTCACACCATGCCTCATCCACATAGACGTGACAGGTGGCACAACTCAGGCAACCACCGCACTCAGCGACAATGCCCTCGACCATATTATTCACGGCCGTCTGCATCACACTGTCACCCACGTTGGCGTCAACTGCGGTTGTGGTGCCATCGCTGGCGATAAAGGTTATTTTGGGCATGAGCGGCGAAAACTCCTGAACTAATGTTCTGTCTGTTTGGGCGTGGGTTTGAGAACTAACAGTGCGTTGCCGGGCATCTTACCTGCAAACGCATAACCGGAATTGACGATGACTCGATCGCCTATTACTAGCGGCGCTTGGCCACCGCCTATCGACCCTCCCCTCGCCAGAGAGCCGTCTACAGCTGCAAACTCAGCGGTGGTGTCGAATTGCCAGATCAATTCACCTGTCTTGGGATGAAAAGCGCGCAAATAACCGTCGTTTGATCCGGCGAGAATGAAATCATCGGTGACGCTAATCGCAGCGGAGTAACCGGGATAGCACCCAGGGCGCCCCGCGCAGTTATCATCTAGCGCCGGCGCCTGCCAAACAAACTCCCCCGTTTCTACATCCAGGGCGAATAAGCCAGGGTTGGCTGGAGTGTCATACTTACGGCCATCCGGCACGTCACTTACAGGCACATAAAGAAGCCCATTGTGGGTGGCTATACCGAAGTTGATACCAGACACAACGCCTCCGCGGCCCACTTTGTTACGCCAAAGTGGCTCACCTGTCTTGAGGTCGATAGCCACTACCACAGTGCCTTTGTCACCGGCCAACACCACCTTTCTGCCTGACTTTGCAGTGGCCACCACAGGGCCAGCACCGTAATCCCAGTCGGGACCACTGGCGTCAGGGCAGTTAGACTTCATCACTTCCTCACAAGAGCCATTCCAGACATCCCCGGCACGCGCTTGATGCACCCAGACGATTTCACCATTGTGGCGGTTAAGAGCAATTATCGCATCACTGTATTCACTGGCGGGGTCAGTGTAGTCGTCGCCAGTTCCGACCAGCATCAAATCACCGTCAAATGCCAAGCCCGCCCACACGGGCACGCCAGCGGGTCCATAACTTGGGCTACCACCAGCGTTGACGCCCCGCAGCTCGCTCTTCGGCAGAAAATAGCGGCGCCAGTACTCCTCTCCCGTTTTGGGGTTGAGGGCCACGATTCCTCCCCTGAAGGAACAACAGGCATACCCGGGGCTAATAGCGGAACCTTCCTCCAACGATGAGAGGGGAACGTAGAGGGTATCTCCCACCAGTGCACTCGGCGCTGTGAGTGTGAGCGCAGGGTGGGCATCCATGACTTTGGACCACACCAATTCCCCCGTGAACGCCGCTAGTGCGTATTGGTGCCCCGTGACGTCCCCAAAGAATAATTTAGGGTTGGCTGTGGCATCGCCAGCATCCCAGGATTCAATGATGATGGCATTGCGAACTTCTGAGCTGGCTTGAAATTTCCATCGAACGCAGCCGGTCTCCAGGTCAAACGCATAAACAATGCCTCTGTGGCTACCGACAAAGATTGCCCCTGCGGCGATTGCCGGTTGCGAGCGAGCTCGTGTCGCCCCAGGGTAGCTAAAGGCCCAATCCAGCTCCAGGTTATTCAGCTGCGCTACCCCCAGCTTTGCAACACTGGGTGGGAGGTAGTGACTGCTGGCGCCATCAAACCCCCAATTTGAGAGCTGGGGAGGTGCATCCAGATCAAACCCAAGTGCATCTCCCTCGCACATTTTTCCCGCCGCCATTGCGTCAATGGGCTCCAGCTTGCGACGGGTGAGAAACTCAGCGATGGCTACTTGATCGGCAGGCTGGATTTCAGCGGCTACTTCTTTCATGGGCCCGGTGGTCATGGCTGCCAAGATGGTGTCGGGCGTCAACAGCTCAAGGGTATAGCGCTGGGGCGCCCGGGGAACATTCTGCTCATGGCATCGGGCACACATAGCGGCCCAAACCGCAGCACCTCTTGCCGACGTTTCAGGATCCACGTTCACTGTGACTTCTTGATAGCTCTGAGAACTAGACGCTGCATCTTTGATCTCAACCGCATGGGCACCCAGACTAAGAGTGACAGTCGCGAAGATTGCGAAGGCGCTTAACGTATTGCATTTCGGTCTGATCATAAAGTGTCCTTAAAGCTGCGCATTAGCGCACCAAACAGTCAAACATAGGCGCCACAGATGACAATAAAGTACTCAGACCACCCGTTAATCTAAGCTCTCCCACAGCGCATAAACCGGATCTTGTTGGCCACGCTGACCCTGAGTCATCTCTTGAAACATGCCGGTATCCAGCAAATTTTTGGACGGACTCGACGTAGCCCAATCTAGCACGAAAGTCCTCTGCACAATTTTCCAAGATCCCGCACGTCGCTCGTATTGGTCGATATAACGACCGCCAGTCAATGCGTCCTGGGGTTCCTCTCCCAGCAAGCCCTGGTACGCAAGCACGTAGCTCTCGCCAACTGCGCTGTCGCCATTGATTTCAACCCAGTGGTTGGTAACCGTATGCATGACCCTCGACGACGCCCCATCGATAATCCCGCTGATTGTTTGCGCAAATTCATGGGCCAAACCATTGAATACCCCGGAGACAATAACCGCATCCTCATGGAACGCCGCAGCGATCATCGCGGAATCGCCACGGTCGACGCCACGCGCGTACTGATACCCAAGATCAAGTATCGATTGATGCGAGACCAACCTGTCCAGAGCGGTGTTGTCGTCCATAGTGCAATTCTCCTGTCTGGGGGTGCGACGAGCAGCATAGGCAAGCAGTAGCGCGTTGCCGGCATCTTGCAAATGGTGGCCACCATGGGGCACTAGACCAGCGGTTGCAAAGGCTGGCGCAGTAGCAACCTGCGGGTATGGATATTGAATGATCCACTCAAGAACATAGTGTCGATGCTGCATTCGCCATGCGTCGTCTTTAAACGCGTGGCGATCTAGGTATCGACCACCTACCAAGTGGGGTAAGGGGTCGCCATCAGTCGGCAAAGTAACCCAGGCCGCAACATAGCTTTCGCTCACCGCTTGCTGCCCTTTAACCTTTATCCAAACATTGCTAGGGCGATGCAGCGACATCGGGGCCCCAGCGTGCATGTTGGCAATGGCACTAGCGAAATCAGCAGCGCCACACTTGAGCGATCCGTAATCGACGGTGCCGTCGTCATGATATGCAGCGCGTAAAAGATGTTCATCTGCTCTGTCGATGCCACGTGCGTGCTGGGCCAGCCTGTTCTCGATGTGCCGCCGCGCCAAGAGTTCCTGAATCATCTTATACCTAGTGCGAACTAGCCTTGGCCGCTCGTTTTATTGTGTTTGGGGCAATGCTGAGGAGTGCCGAATACAGCCACAGCAACCACTGCATATCTTACTCAACATAATTACAAACATCTGTGTTTGTTTTTTGTGAAGCTAATTAAGATAGACACGCTTGTCAATCCATGATCTCAGTTCACGTGGCAGCTCAGTCAACTGTAGACCAAACCAGCAGGCCCTCATCAGCGGAGCTCGCATAACAAACAAGCCCGCTTGTTTTTGCTCTAGGTATTGCTATATTGTCGAGCTGCTGCGGATCAATTAGGCAGCCAGATTCAGCTCCCACACTCATTAAGTTTATTTTGACGAGCCCTGCCAGACACCCATGAATCGCATTAACAACGAAAACTACCGCAACACCACACTCGCTAAGCAAGCCTCAATGCTAGCCGAGCTGCACCCCAACGAAGTCGCCATCAGATTCGATGACGGTCAGGTAATGACGTTTGGCGAAGCGTGGCGCCAGGGACTTACCTTGGCTTCTGCAATGCAGCGAGCGGGTGTGCCGCCAGGGGCCACCTTGAGTTTTCAGTTACCGAACATTCAAGAGTCAGTCATCGTGGCAATCGCCGCTTCCATCTGCGGGCTAGTCATCAATCCCGTGGTTCCGATCTACCGCGGTCGAGAGTTGAACTTCATCCTCCGGGATGCAAATACCGAAGTCCTATTTATACCTGGACGCTATCGTCAGTTTGACTATCCCAGCATGATCGCCGATCTAAAATCCGAGCTGCCCGCATTGAAACAGGTGATTTGCGTTCGGGCAGAGGGTGAACTTCCCCAGGGTTTTGCCCACTTTGAAGATTTTTTAGTCACTGGTGATAGCACAGCGGCGCAAACCGTCGAGGTGTCACCGGATGACACAAAGATCTTACTCTACACCTCAGGGACTACTGGCAATCCCAAAGCGGTGCAGCATAGCCACAATACGCTTGCCGCGGCATTGGATAACGGCGTAACTGGCTGGGACCTCTCAGCAACAGACCTGATGCTCATGCCATCCCCGGTCACGCACATCACAGGCTATGTTAACGGCATTGAGCTGCCATTCTTCTCGCCAACAAAATCTCTGCTCATGGAGGCGTGGGACGTCAACGCCGCCGTCGAGCTCATTGAGAAGCACGGCGCAACGGTGTGCGTCAGTGCCACACCGTTCCTACAAGAACTCGTTTCCACCTGCGCTGACAGCGGTAAAACCTTGCCCGGGTTCAGACTGTTTGCCTGCGGTGGCGCATCAGTGCCACCAGCACTCATCTACCGAGCCTCCCAGACATTGGCTAACTGTATGGCTGTGCGAGTATACGGTTCAACCGAGACCCCGCTAGTTACCGTTGGCTTCCCCGAGCCCGAACATCGGGAACTAGCCGCCGAGACTGATGGACGCATTCATAATTACGAGGTGCGCATATGCGATGATGCGGGTAGTGATGTGGGTATTGATGCTGAGGGAGAGATCCTAGTACGCGGCCCGGCGATGATGCTGGGCTACGTCGATGCGGCGCAGAACTCAGCCGCCTATACTGCTGATGGTTTCTTTCAAACAGGAGATATTGGCAAACTGCTGCCCTCGGGCGCCCTCGTGATAACGGACAGAAAGAAGGACATCATCATTCGGGGTGGCGAAAACCTGTCTGCTCGAGAGATTGAAGAGGCCATTCTTCAGCATCCCGACATCAAAGAGATCGCGGTGGTTTCCGCCCCGCACTCTCGCCTTGGTGAGGGTGTAGCCGCGTACATCGTGACCCACGGTAATAAAGCATTATCATTGGAGAGCATCCTAGAGCTACTGTCTACGCTACAGGTTGCGAAGCAAAAATGGCCTCAACACTTGGAGGTGGTAGATGCACTGCCAAAGACCGCCTCCGGCAAAGTTCAAAAAGAAATATTGCGAAAGCAACTAAAGGATAAGGGAGTGCTGTTATAGCGATCGCTTGGTTTCCATCTACGCCCCCTCGGTTTGGATAATCTCTGCGGTGGAAGCCACCCCTGCCTCCTCGCCTTGGCTTACACCATACAAAAGAGATCAGTGGATAAAAAATGACTGACTACGCTCAATTCAGACAAGAAGTACGCGAGTTTCTCGCCAAAGAACTCACCCCAGATCTGGTCCTCGCCGGTGAGCTGACCACCTCGGTGTTCTCAGATTTCGAAGCTGCTTTGAAATGGCACAAGATTCTGCATCGCAAAGGTTGGGTCGCGCCTGATTGGCCCGAAGAGTTTGGTGGGCCGGGCTGGGACATCAATCAGCGCTACATTTTTCAGGAGGAGTGTAAGCTAGCCAACGCCCCCAGCATCGTCATGATGGCCATCCAGATGCTCGGGCCAATGCTCATGCACTACGGTACCGAAGAGCAGAAAGCGTTCTATTTACCCCGCATTCTCTCCGGGGAAGACATTTGGTGTCAGGGGTACTCTGAGCCGGGTGCCGGTTCCGACCTCGCGTCCCTCAAAACCACCGCTGAGCGACATGGTGAGGAGTATGTGGTTAACGGCACTAAAATCTGGACCTCCATGGCCCACCACTCAAATAAGATTTTTTGCCTGGTTCGAACCAATAAAGAGGTGAAGCCGCAAGCTGGAATCAGCTTCCTATTGATTGATCTCGACAGTCCCGGCATCACCGTTGACCCCATCATTAGCCTCGACGGTCACGTGGAGCAGTGTCAGGTATTCTTCGACAACGTCAAAGTGCCCGTCGCGAATTTGGTGGGCGCAGAGAACGACGGCTGGTCCGTCGCCAAGTTTTTGCTTGAGTTTGAGCGCGGTGGACACAACTTCACCATCGACATAAAAAAACAGCTCGCCAAACTCCGGCAGCAAGCAAAAACCGTCAAGGCCAGAGACGGCAGACCAAAACTCCATGACCCCGTGTTCCGGCATCGACTGGCAGAAGCTGAAATCGAAGCAATGGCGCTAGAGCAGACAGAGCTCAGAATCAAGGGTGCGATTAATGCGGGCGGCAACCCAGGGGCTCTGTCCTCACTGGTCAAGTGCGTAGGCACCGAGCTCGGCCAACGATTTAATGAGCTTAGCGTGGACGCTGTGGGTCAAGCGGTAACCCCTTATTTCGAGGATGCCCTGAACCCACGCTACGAGGGCAAATCACCGATTCCCAGCTACGCGATTACGACAATGGCTGAATACATTAACAACCGTGCGGCGACGATATACGGCGGTACCGCAGAAATACAACGCACGATTATCGCCAAGCAAATTCTGAAACTTGGTTAATACCGGCGCAGGGATAGAACTGTTATGACTGAAGAACAACAGATGCTGCGCGACGCGGCGGAACGCTACCTGCGGGATAACTACGATTTCAACACCCGGCGTGCGCTGGTGAACGCGGGCCACTACATGAGCCAAGAACATTGGCAAACGATGGCTGAAATGGGTTGGATGGCCATGCCATTCAGCGAGGAGCTCGGCGGTCTGGGGTTTGGCATGCAGGAATGTGCGATTGTTGCCGAGCAATTTGGACGCCACCTGGTGATTGAACCGGTGATGGACTCCGTGGTGGTCGCAGGCTCACTACTGACCTATGAAGGCGCGACCACCCCGACTGCGATCGTAGAGCAAATGGCTACGGGCGAGGCTGTGGTGATTGTCGCTAATGCCGAGCCCAATGCCGCACCCTCCTTTGTGAACACGCACAGCCGGCTGCAAGCCGTTGAAGGCGGCTATCGATTAGTGGGTGAAAAAGTGTTTGCCGCCGGTGGCGGTTCCGCCACCCACTTTATTGTGACCGCGCGGCTAGGCGATCAATTCGCCTATGTTTTGGTGGATGGAAATGCACAGGGATTGGTGGTCAACCACTACCCTACCTATGATGGCCGCTCGGGTGCCAACTTAATCTTGGACGTCCTCATTCCCGAGGACCACCTCATTGCCAGCGGTGAGACGGCTATTTTGGCATTTGCTCGCGCGCGAGCCCGCGTCATTCTCATGGCCAGCGCTGAAACCCTAGGAGCCATGGAAGCCGCTTTGGAAGCCACGGTGGAATACACCAAGCAGCGTGTCCAATTCGGGCAACCGCTGGCATCATTCCAAGCCCTTCAGCACCGTATGGCCGATATGCTAATTCAGGTTGAGATGTGTCGCTCGCTGGTTGAAGCAGCCTGCCGAGCCCACGACGAAGGCAGCGAAGATGAGGCCAAACTGATCCTTGCAACCAAGGTAAAAACCTCGACCGCAGGGCGCGCCATCACACAAGAGGCCATTCAATTACACGGTGGCATTGCGACCACCGATGAATATATCGTCGGCCATTATTTTAAACGTGTTGCCGCACTAGACAGCTGGATCGTTAGTCGAGATGAGGCACTGGATAAATTCATCATGGTGGTGGACGCCGCCTGAAGCACACGCAGTTAATAATTAACATCAAAACCACTGGAGGTGGATTATGGATTTGGGACTCAAGGGTAAGGTCGCGTTAATCACTGGATCAACTAAGGGTATTGGTCGCGCGATTGCCGAAAATCTCGCAGCCGAGGGCTGCCATCTAGGGATCTGTGCCCGCAGCCAGGATGAGGTCAACAAGGCCGTGGAAGAGCTATCTGCCACCGGCGTCAACGTGGTAGGCGCTGCGGTTGACGTGGCCGACGCGGACTCATTGGCCAGCTGGGTTGACGCCTGTACCGCTCAACTGGGCGGGATAGACATTTTCGTACCCAATGTCTCAGCTGGGGGCGCCGACGCTTCAGAAGACGGCTGGAGAGCCAACTTTGAGGCCGACATGCTCTCGACCTGGCGCGGCGTGCAGCTGGTGCTTCCGTGGTTAGAAAAATCCTCCAGCGGAGTCATCATCGCTATCTCCTCCACCGCTGCACTAGAAGCTTTCGCTGGCGCCGTTCCTTACAGCGCAATGAAGGCGGCACTGCTCAACTACACG
>Ga0181560_10005024_pt1 | contig 11881 bp, 6 predicted proteins | sample 011ome_20_FD_133751 | JGI IMG/M metagenome (GOLD analysis project Ga0181560, IMG submission 133751) | Coastal salt marsh microbial communities from the Groves Creek Marsh, Skidaway Island, Georgia - 011509CT metaG (megahit assembly) | ecosystem: Environmental > Aquatic > Marine > Intertidal zone...
CGGCGCGCCCGCGGGCGCCATCGGCGGCGATGCCACCTCCAGGCCGACCACCGCGAACGTCGTCAGCACGACGTCGTACGCGGCGAGCTCGGCGGCGAGCTTCGCGCGCCCGACGCCGTGGTGCACGAGCACGCGCATGTTCGCGGACTTGCTCACCTTGCTCTCCAGCTCGCGCTGCCACTGCCTGAGCACGGGCGTGGGGCACACCACCAGCGTGCCGCCCGCGGGCTTCTCGTTGTCGTTCCCGTTCCCGCGACGCGCCTCTGGGGTCGCGGCGGCGCGGCGGCGCGGCGGCGGCGGGTTCGCCGCGATGAGCGCGATGGCGCTGAACGTCTTGCCGAGGCCCTGGTCGTCCGCGAGCATCCCCCCCCGCGGGCTCGAGCCCGCAGCTTCTCTGCGGCGCATCCACGACACCGCGCGCCTCTGGTGGCGCAGCAGCGGCATGGCGAGCATGGTCTCCGGGATCTTCTGAAACTGTTCCTCGTCCTCCTCGGCGAGTTTCTCGTCGCGCGCCAACCCTTCGAGAACCGTCTCGATCGCCGCCGCCGTGTTCACCGCCGTCGCGTCGCTCGTGGTGGGCGCGGGCGCGGGCGCGTTTGTCTGGTCGTCGTCCACCGGGCCGCCCAGCCTGTCCGGCGTGAGGGGCTTCGCGACGGGCGTGCTCCGGGCCGCCGAGTCCGAGTCGCCTCGCGACGGCGATCCCCGCCGGTCCTCCGAGTCGCTCGCCGACTCGACGCCCTTCGGCTCGCGCGCGACCGCGGCGTCGGGCTTCAGGCGCACCGAGCGCGAGGACGTGCTGGGTGACGCGCTGCGCTCGGCGCTGTCGTCGCGGTCGCGCTTGTTGCCGCCCAAGCCGGATACGGCGGCCGTCTCGAGATCGTTCACCAGATCCACCATCTCTACGCCCGCGAGTCGCTCGTCGCTGTCCGTGTCGCTGGGCGAGGCGGCGCCGGGCGCGGCGCGCGTCGAGCAGCTCACGTCCTCCGCGTCGTCGTCCGACCCGATCACCTCGACGCGATCGGAGCTCGTGGTCTCCATCGACGCCAGAGCCAGAGGCGCGGCGGGCGGCTTCGCGCGTTTGGTCTGCGCGCGGGGAAGAGGAAGGGTCGGCGGAGGAAGAAGGCGGCGGGTCAGCGGCAATCGTCGAGGGGGGCGGGGACGGCAGGCAGCGCCGCGCTCGAGTCTGGGAGGCACGCGCGCGAGCCGCGCGTTTCGCGCTCGGCGGTGGCGGTCGAGGGCGTCGCGCACGTATTGACCCGATCTGGACACGCATCGAGGACCGCTATGGAGGCCTCCGCGGTCGTTTCACGGGAGTGTGGAAAACGTAGAGACGCACCGTGATCACGGCCCCTTTTCCATCCACCGCGTTCCGAACGCGCGTCCCGACGAGATCGGTTCCGCGGTCGTCGCGCGGGGCTGCGTGGCTCACCCCCGCGGGCTCGCCCGCCCCGCCGCGCTCGTGCCCGCGCATCGTGCCCGCTCACTCCCGAGACGACCACACGATCCGGCGCAACCTAATGTGTGTGCCAGCGAGGCGAAAACCGAAGACAAAAAAAGCGCGGCTGGCTGTCTGGCACCTCGGGACGCCGCGTGCGCTTCAGCCGTTCGTGAGTTTTGATTCGTCGTCGTCGACTTTTTCGGGGAACTGTCGAAAATATCAACAAAAGCGAATGTCGTATGATCAAACAGTCTGTCGGCTTTTTTTCCCACTGCCGCGGGAAATCGACAGCGCCGCAACGAGGAATGCGCTCGACTCGAGTGTCGACGCGCTTGCGCCGGCGTTTTCTTTTCTCGAGCGGACGCCTTTCGGCGCTGGCGCGAAACACGAATTCTCGTTGTCGCGCCCCCGAGGTGGCCACACGCGGGCGCGCGGCACGAGGGGTCCCCGGCGGGCGTTCGGTCGGGGAGGCGCGGTGCGATGCGCGGCTCGTCGTCGGAGGATGACGGGTCGGAAGACGACGACGTCCTCGCGTCTCTGCGCGGCGATTTCGCGGACCCCTTCCAGCGCGCCACCGCGCGGTCGGAGGCGGACAGGGAGCGCGACGAGGCGGACGAGGAGGACGAGCGTCTGATCGGCGACGTCGCCGCGCTCGCCGAGGTTGGCGACAGCGACGATGACATGGACGACGACGCGCTCGCGGAGGAGGCGCTGGCGCTGGCGGGGACGCGCGGTCCCACCGCGGACGCGCGGTGGGACGACGATTCCGAAGACGAGGAGGAGGAGGAGGAGCAGGAGCAGGAGGCGGCGGATCTCGCCGCGAGACGCGACGAGAGGCGCGATCGAACGCGCGCGAACCCGACGCGAACGCCGAAAGTGACCCCCTCCGATGCCACGGGGTCGGGCTCGCGCGCGCTCCGCGCGTACCAAACCTCGCGGCTCGCGGGGCGCGTCGCCGCCGCTCGACCGCTCGCGACCGCTCGCGACGGCGAAGGCGGGCGTCCGGCGCCGCCCGGGTCCTCCTCGGCGCCGCCGGCGTCCGGGTTCGGCGCCGGCGCGCTCCCCGCGTGGGCGCGGCCGCCGCTGCAGCGCGCGCTCGCGTCCCCCGCCGTGCGCGACGACGACGTCGCGGACGCGCTGACGGCGAACCGCGCGCTGCAGCGGCGCGTGCGCGCGGTGATCCGCGAGGTGGAGGCGGACCTCGCCGCCAACGCCGAGGCGCGCGCCGAGCTCGCCGACGCGATGCGCGCGCGGCGCGGGAAGCGCGGTTCCCGAAACGGTTTCGGGAACGACGCGAACGGAGGTGACCACGACTACTTCGCGGAGGTGCTGTGCGCCATGCGCCCGGGCCGATCGTACTTCCGAGTCCTTCCTTCCGGCGCCGGAAGGAGGGAGAAGCGAGCGAGAAAAACCGCGTTCGCCGCGGACGCGAACGAGCGTCCCGCCGACCGACTTCGACTCGAGACGGAAGAAGACGGCGGTCCGCGTTTGAACCGCGACGCGGCGCGCGTCGCGTGGCGCGAGATCCGCGCGGCGGTCCCGGTGTCGTTCGAGGCGGAACACAAGCCCTGGACTGAGGAGGACGACGCGCGGTTACGGCGCGGCGTGCACCACTACACGCAGCAGGCGCGCGTGTTCTCGCGCGAGCGCCTGACGCTGGCGGAAGTCGCGGGCGTAGGCGCCGCGTCTCTGGAGGCGCTGCTGGACGACGCCGGCGGCTTGGCGTCCGTGGACGCCGACGCCGACGCCATCGACTGGGCGGAGGTGTGCGCCGTGCACCTGCCGCGGCGCGACCCCGCGGACGCGAAGGCGCGCTGGCGGAACTGCCGGGACCCGCGGCTGGAGCAGCGCGCGTTCGACGAGGCGGAGGATGACCGGCTGGCGCGAATCGCCAAACGGTTCGGCGCGCGCGACTGGCCCGCCATCGCGCGCGCGCTCAACGACGAGACGCGCGAAAAAACGAACGATACGAACGACGTGTCATCGACTGTCAGTCATCGAAAAAAGCTGCGCAGCGCGACGCAGTGCGCGGGTCGGTACCAGGCGTTCCTGAACCCGGACCTGGTGCGCTCGAGCTGGACCGAAGCGGAGGACGCCATCCTGCGGCGGCACGTCGTCGAGCGAGGCGCGGGGCGCTGGGCGGACGCCGCGCGCGCGCTCCCGGGGCACACGCACCAGCAGGCGCTGCACCGCTGGACCAAGGTGCTATGTCCCGGGAGGAGGAAAGGCCAATGGCGCCCCGAGGAGGACGAGGCGCTGCGCTTCGCCGTCGCCGCGCACACCGCCGTCGCCGAGGCGGAGGCGGCGGACCCTCCGACGCGCCCGGCGCCCGCCGCGCCCGCCGAAATCGCGGCGCCGGCGCCGAGGCGGAAGGTGTTCCTGCCGTGGTCCAAGATCGCCGCGCGCGTCGCGCAGCGCACGGACGTGCAGTGCCGCGAGCGCTGGACGAACGTGCTGGACCCGGCGCGCGCCGCCGGCAAGGCGCGCGCGTGGACCGCGGCGGAGGACGCGCGGCTGGAGGCGGCGGTGCGGCGGCGCCTGACCACGACGCGCAGCGCGGGGGACGAGAGCGCGGAGGCTTTCGAGACGGTAGTGGCGTGGGCGCAGGTGGCGCGGGACATGGGGGACGCGGGCCTGACGGACAAGCTGTGCCGCAATAGGCACATCATCCTGCGGCGCGCCGCGGCGAAGGCGGCGAGGGAGGCGGCCAAGGGCGCCGAGAAGGCGGCGGCCAAGGCGGCCAAGGCGGAGGCGCGCGCCGCGGCCAAGGCGGAGAAGGCGGCGGCCAAGGTGGAGGCGCGCGCCGCGGCCAAGGCGGAGAAGGCGGCGGCGAAGGCGGCGAGGGCGACCGGGAACGGGGGGAAACGCGCGGGCTCGACGGACGCGCGCGTACCCGCGGGGAAGAGACGCGCGGCGGCGAGGGGGTGAGGAGGTCGCCGGGGCGTAGCGCGCCTCGCGCGCGTCGATTCGACGCCGTGACAGTTACGATCGAATGTCCTTTTTTTTTTAGTCACAAAGATCGCTGCTTTTTCAGCGAACGGCACTGCATAAAAACGCAGGCAGCGCACGAGCGCAGCGCGTCTGTCGTGGCGCTGTGTGGGTTTTCGTTTGAACATCACCTCTCGCGCATACCCGGACGCGCCTCCGCACGGAGCCGTGCCACGCGTTCGCGCCCGCTCGCGTCACGCACGCGCTCGCAGATCGGCGCCCGCGCCCGACGCGCCTAGGCGACCCGCGGCGGTTCGAACTCGAACGGTAGCGCGTCTCTCGAGAAGTCTCGTCATCTCATCCGCGCCCGCTTCGAAGGGACGTGGGTGACACGGCCGGAGGCGACACAGGCGCAGGTACGACCCCGCGCGATCTCGCGCCGGGGGATCTCCCGCGAGGCGCTCTCCGAACGCGACTCGCGGCGCGCTCGCCCCTCCGCCACCTTTCGCGCCTGCGGCGTCGCGCGCGGAGCCCAGATCTCGGTCACGCGAAAAGACCGTTCGGGCGTTTGGAACCCCCGTTCGTCTTCAGATCGCGCGCGCTTCGAGAGACGCGCGCCCGTCTCTCGCTTCCTTCCGACCACACCACGGACGACCGAGCGACTGACCGCCGCGACTGACCGCCGTTTAGCGAACACGCGTCTCGCTCCCCCCGCGTCTCGCGCGCGTCTCACGCAGGCGGCCGAGCCGAACGCGCGCGCGCGATGGGAAAGCCCGCGGAGGATCCCGACCCCGAGGATGACAAGAAGATCATCCCGCTGGACGAGGACGACATCGCGCTGCTCAAGACGTACGGCCTCGGCCCGTACAGCGACTCCATCAAGGGCCTGGAGGTGGACTTGCGAGACATCAGCAAGAAAGTCAACGACTTATGCGGGATCAAGGAGAGCGACACCGGTTTGGCCCAGCCCTCGTCTTGGGATCTGACCCAGGACAAGCAGGCGATGCAGGAAGAGCAACCGCTTCAAGTCGCGCGGTGCACGAAGATCATCAACCCCGGGACGGATGACGCGCAGTACGTGATCAACGTGAAGCAGATCGCGAAGTTCGTGGTGGGGCTCGGGCAGCACGTCGCGCCCACGGACATCGAGGAGGGCATGCGCGTGGGCGTGGACCGCACGAAGTACTTCATCCACATCCCCCTCCCCGCGAAGATCGACCCCACGGTGACGATGATGACGGTGGAGGAGAAGCCGGATGTGACGTACAACGACGTCGGCGGCTCGAAGGAGCAGGTGGAGAAGCTGCGGGAGGTGGTGGAGCTGCCGCTGCTGCACCCGGAGAAGTTCGTGCAGCTCGGCATCGACCCGCCCAAGGGCGTGCTGTGCTACGGCCCGCCCGGGACGGGAAAGACGCTGCTCGCGCGCGCGGTGGCCAACCGCACCGACGCGTGCTTCATCCGCGTCATCGGCTCGGAGCTGGTGCAGAAGTACGTGGGCGAGGGCGCGCGCTTGGTGCGCGAGCTCTTCACGATGGCGCGGAGCAAGAAGGCGTGCCTTATTTTCTTCGACGAGGTGGACGCCATCGGCGGCGCGCGCTTCGACGACGGGCAGGGGGGGGACAACGAGGTGCAGCGCACCATGCTCGAAATCGTCAACCAGCTGGACGGATTCGACGCTCGCGGAAACGTCAAGGTGCTCATGGCGACGAACCGCCCGGACACCCTGGATCCGGCGCTCCTACGACCCGGGCGCCTGGACCGCAAGGTGGAGTTCGGTTTGCCCGACCTGGAGTCGCGCACGCAGATCTTCCGCATCCACACGCGCTCGATGGCGGTCGAGCGCGACGTGCGGTACGAGCTCCTGTCGCGGCTGTGCCCCAACGCCACCGGCGCCGAGATCCACTCGGTGTGCACCGAGGCGGGCATGTTTGCCATCCGGCAGCGGCGCAAGACGGTGAACGAGAAGGATTTCCTCGACGCCGTCGCGAAGGTGATCAAGGGGTACCAGAAGTTCTCCTCCACCGCCAAGTACATGCAGTACAACTGATGAAAGGACCACTATTGACACCGCGCGACCGACGACGCGCGGTGGGCTTCGTCGCGAGGCGTGTCGAGTGATGAGACGCAAAGGGGGAGGCACCGCGCGCTTGTTGCGCGCGGTTTCCGAAGAGAAGCGTTTGAGACGTAGGTACGAAATGACGTCTGTCGAATGAATCTGCGCGTTTGGTGTTACTACGTCGTCCGCTCACTTTACAAATCGACGACGCGTCTCGCGCGCACCCGCTACGAAGGATGCTTAGTAGAAGCCGAAGCCGGAGGCGGCGTTGGTCAGGACGTTGGCGTGGACGGGGTCCGCGACGTGCGCCTGCCAGTTGGCGATGGGGCCCTCCTGGGTGGCGAGCGCCTGGAAGATGCAGCCGAGCCACGCGAACATGGAGAGGCGGCAGTGCTTGAGCTCCTTCACCTTGAGCTCCTCGAGGTCACCGGCCTCGGCGAAGCCGAGGGGATCGAAGCGGCCGCCGGGGGTGACGGAGAGCTCGAGCTCGGGGAAGGGGTTCTCGAAGAGGCCGGTGCGGTAGCACTCCGCGGAGCCGACGAGGAAGATCTCGAGGGCGAGGACGGCCCAGAAGGAGGGGTAGCCGGAGCCCTCGGGGGCGAGGGGCGCGACGGCGCCGGGGAACTTGTCCGCGACGGCGGTGCAGTCGTCGGGGGTGCACAAGGTACCCGCGGTGAACCAGGGGATGCCGGTGCCGTTCTCGGCGGCCCACGCGCCGGTCACGCCGAGCATGGCCCAGCGGCCGTGGATGATCTCGCGCTCCGCGTTCTTGTCGTCGTCGAAGGGGATGATGGGGGACTCGCCGCCGCCGGGGTAGACGCCGAACTCGGGGTAGAGGTCGGGGGGGGCGGTGGAGCCGAACTTGGCAACCTGTAAAGCGTCGAGCGGAGAACGCGCGTCAGCGGAGGCTCGGGGAATCGCGGTCGCGGGGCGCGCGCGTTCGTTCGCCGAAGCGCGATCGCGGAAAAAGCAAGTCGCCCGTGCGTACCTTGGTCCCGCCCTTGGAAGGCGCGGAGGCCTTGGTGCGGCGCGCCTCGACGACGAAGGCGACGCGGCCGGTCGCCTTGGGGGCGGCCACGGCCTTGGTGAGCTGGACACCGGCGAAGGAGGAGGTAGCGGCAATCATCGTTGCGTGTGTGTGTTTGAATGGCACCCGATGCGCGCAGATGCGCGCTTTCGTAACCAAAACCGGAAGAATCTGGAGATTTGATTGGTCGACGAGATTTTTTTTCCAGAGGCTGGGAAAAGCGTTTTTTCGAGAGTTTCGCGCGCTCGATTTACATTTTTGCGGTCGTCTCGTCACCTCGTGTCGCCGCCGCATTCCGAACGCGCGCACGCCATCAAGCATGAGCGCCGCGCCGGCGCCTTCGCCCGAGTCCGCGGGGTGCGGCTCGCACTGGTCCCGGTGGAAGCCATGGCTCCTGAAGAACTTCTTGGTGCTCGGTTTCGCGTTCGTGCTGACGCTGGCGCTGGCGTGGCCCCTGCCCGGGCGCGAGCTCGGCACCCCCAAGGCTGGCGACTTCCCGATAACGCAGACGGTGTGCATCGTGGTCATCTTCTTCATCAGCGGGCTGACGTTGAAGACGGAGGACATCAAGAACGCGCTCGGCGCGCACGTCGCCCTGGCGTACGGGATCGTGACCATCCTCGTGGTCACGCCCATGCTGGGCTTCGCCATCGTGCAGATCCCGTTCGAGCCCGTGCAGTTCCGCTACGGCCTCGCGCTTTTCGCGTGCGTGCCCACGACGCTCACCAGCGGCGTGACGCTCGTGACGAGCGCGGCGGGGAACGGCGCGCTCGCGCTCATGCTCACGGTGACCACGAACGTGCTCGGCGTGTTCACCGTGCCCTTCATCTTGAACGCGGTGCTCAACTCCGCGCCCGGCGCGGACTCGGGCGCGGGAGCGGGTGACGCGGAGATGGCGGAGGCGGCGTCGTCCCTGCTCCTGAAGCTGGTCATCAGCATCATCGTCCCGATGGCGGCGGGCAAGACGGTGCGCGAGAAGGTGGATTCCGCGCCGGGGTTCGCGAAGAAGTACAAGGTGGAGTTGGGTCTAACGAATAACAGCGCGCTCATCGCGATCGTGTGGATGAGCATCTCGAAGAGCCGAGGGATGCTGGTGGGCGAGTCGGCGCTGAACATCTGCGTCATCGTGCTCGCCGGAATAGGTCTGCACGTCGTGCTGCTCGCCGCCAACTGGACGGCGACCACGCCGGTGTTGCGCCTGCCGGAGAAGGAACGGCGGGCGGTGTTGCTGATGGCGAGCCAAAAAACGCTGCCGGTGGCGGTGACGGTCATCTCGTACCTGGACGAGGCGAGGTGGGGGGGGCACGGGCTTATCGCCATCCCGTGCATCGTCGGGCACGTCTCGCAGCTTTTCATCGACGCGTTCATCGCGGGCAAGTGGGCGGCGGAGAGCGCCAAAGCGCTCGACGCCGCCGCCGCGGCGGAGGCGAGCGCGGGGGCTTTGTCCGTGGCGGAGCTGGGGGAGACCCAGGCGAGCGAGGAGAAGCACGACAACAACAAGGCGTAGTAGGTGTAGTAGGTAAAAAGAATCTCGCTCGTGTTTTGTGGTGTGTTATCAAGTCGTTCACGCGCGCGTATCGTATGCATACGTAGTCGTTCGCGAAGGCCATCTCTCGCGCCTCTTCGTCTCGTCTCGTCGCCGCCCCGTCACGACTCGCAGCTGCTGTTGAAGTGCGCGGCGAAGGGGTCCATCTCTCTCGGCGCGCGTCTCTGTCGCTTCGCGTCCTGCCTCGCGTCCTGCCTCGCGCTCGCCGGACCAGCGTTCTCCGCGCCGTCGCGACGAGCGGCGAGGCGCGGCGCCCCTCGTTTCGGGTGGGACGCGTCGGCGCTCTTCGCGTCGGTTTTCGCGTCGGCGCTCTTCGCGTCGGTTTTCGCGTCGGCGCCAGAAGACGCGAGGAGGCGCTTCCTCTCTTCGACAGCCTCGCGCCGCGCCTGCCGCTCGCGCGTCGCCGCGACGTACTCGCGGTTCCGCGCGTCCAGCAGGCGCGCGGTCGCGTCCACGCGCGCGCGCGCGCCGACGCTCGCGCGCTCGGCCAGCGCGAGCGCGGCGTCCCGCTCCGCCAAAACCCGCGCCAGGTCGGCGTCGTCCGCGAAGCGCGCCTCGGCGCTTTTTTTTCGGAAAAGGAAATCCCCCGACGCCGTTTGCTTTTCCGTTTGCTTTTCCGCGCGCGCCGCCGCGGCGGCGCGCGCCTCCGTGTCGCGCGCGTCGCGGAGCCACGTCAAGCCAGCCTCGCGTGCGCGCGCGGCGAGCACGTCCGCGCGGTGCGCCGCGAGCTGCGCGACGGCCGAGGCGGTGGCGCCGGAGACGTCGTCGGCGGAGACGTCGTCGGCGCGCGCGGGTCCGTTCGCCGGACGGAACAGCTCGGCGGCGGCGGCGGCGAAAGAGCCGCCGGCGGCGGCGCTCGCCCTCCTCTGGCTCTGGTGCGCCAGGCGTTCCGTGAGCCGCACGATGTGGCTCTCGCGGTGCTCGAGCCGAACGCGCAGGTTTCGCGCGAGCGCGGAAGCCGAGCGGGAGCCGGACCGCGCGGCGCGGCGCGGTTTCGCGGCGAGGCGCTTCGCGCGCGAGAGAAGCGCCTCCGCGCGGCGCCTGGCGAACGCGTCGCGGTGCACGCACTCCGCCACCAGGCGCGCGAGCGCGGCAACGGCGGGGTCCCCGTTCCCGTCCCCGTCCCCGGCCGTGTCCCCGTCGCCGTGTCCCCGTCCCTGGCGGGCCTCCACGCGCGACAAGGTGCTGGAAACCTCGTCCACGCCTCTACGCACGGCGTTGAAGGTTTGCCCGACGGCGCGGTAAGTGTCCGCGGCCGCGGTGAGCTTCGCCGTGAGCGCGGCGTTCACGGACTTCTCCCTCTCCAGAGCCTGGCGCGTGGCTCGGAGCTTGTCCAGAGCGTTGGTCAACTCCGCGCGCTGGAGTCGAAGGGCAGGTATGGGTGTGGAGCCGCGGAGGGTCAGCGCGCGTTCGTGTGTGTAGTAGATGCCGCACAGCTGTGCACAGCTGCGCGTCCGGGCAGAGGACGCACCAGGATCTGATTTTCGGTCTCGGTCGTCCCGTCATCCGCGATCGTATCAGCACCCGCCGAGCGCGCGCGGTCGCCGATACGCGTCATCGCGCGCGATGGGTGGCACCCGGGTCGCGCGACGGCGTGTGAACTGTCGCAGAACTCATCCGAGTCGTGGTTAAGAAAAACGCCATTGATGGTGCATTATTTGCTGACTGATGATGCAGCTGGCACGCGTTTCATAAGGGGGGAAGAAGAGCGTTTCCTTTTCATTCTCGGACGCGCCCCGCGCGCGCCACACGCGCGCCCCCTCGCGTCTGAGACCATGTACTGGGAAGACGACGACGTCGAGGCTCTCCAGCGCGCCGTCGCACTGGAGGAAGCGGAGGCTGCCGCTTCCGCGACGCGCGCGGCGCGCGCGAAGCACCGCGAGCCCGCGGCAGCGGCACCCGCTCCGCCCGAGACGCATCCTCCAGCCTCGGATCGCGTCGCGGCGCTCGAGTCCCGCGTCGCCGCGCTCGTCGCCGAGCGCGACGCCATGGAGAGGTCTCTGCTCGCCGCGCGCGCGGAGACGCGCGCTCTGCGCGACGCGCGCTCCTCCGAGCTCGCAGACGCGCGCGCGGAGGCGGATGAGACGACGGCGCGCGTGAAACGCGCCGAGGCGGATGCGGCTCAGTCCGCCGCCGCCGCGAGTCGGGCGCGTCGCGAGGCGGACCGAGCCGAGTTCGAGGCCAGGGCGCAGGTCGAACAGCTCGAGACCGTGATTAAAGCGCTCGAAACGAAGCTAAAATGCGTGACGGAGGAGAAGGACGAGACGAAGCGCTGTTTAGGAGAGGCGCGCGCCGAGACGCGCGCCGCCGACGCGCGCGCGGCGCGGTGGAAAACCGGTTCAGACGAGGGCTTCGCCCTTCGCAGACGTTTGTCGAAAACAAACGAGGACTTGATGCGAACAATTCAGGAAACGACCGAGCGCCTCGCGTTCGCGGAGGCGAAGAGCGCGTCGCTTCTCGGCGCCGTCGCCGCGCGCGACGCGAAGCTGGCTGCGCGCGGCGCCGAGGCGGAGGCGGCGGCGTCCCGGCTCGCCGCGGCGCGCGACGCCGGGGCGAGGGCGGACGCCGAGCGCGAGCGGCTCCGCGCCGCGCTCGCGGAGGCGCGCGCCATCGCTCCCGCGCGAAGTTCGGAGCGGAGACACTCTTCGCCGCGAGACGAAAACGCGACGAAAACGCGAGAGCGCGTCTCCCAGACGCGTTCGGGGACGCCCGACGTCGCGGAGTTCGACGGCGCCGCGGAGTTGGCTGAAAAAAAAAAGTCCCCCGGGGGGACGAACGAAAAGAGAGGGGACACCAACATGCACGCGTCGACGCGGCGCGGTTTGCGCGCGCGAGACGCCAACGCTCCCCAGGCTCCGAAGGATTCCCCTTTGGCCTCGCCGGGCA
>Ga0181560_10005030_pt1 | contig 11878 bp, 7 predicted proteins | sample 011ome_20_FD_133751 | JGI IMG/M metagenome (GOLD analysis project Ga0181560, IMG submission 133751) | Coastal salt marsh microbial communities from the Groves Creek Marsh, Skidaway Island, Georgia - 011509CT metaG (megahit assembly) | ecosystem: Environmental > Aquatic > Marine > Intertidal zone...
GTCGATCGCGCGAAGCGTCGTCACATGGTATTCACCGTGACCATCGTCTTCTTCTCGCGGTCGGCGCGATTGGTGACGGCGGCGAACGTCATCGCCGAGGGCGCGCGCGCGGTGGAGGGTTGCCAGTGCAATGTGTTTCGCGTGCGAGACGTCATACGAGACGAAGAAGACGTGCGAACGTACGATCGAGGGATATTAGACTGTCCAGTGGTGACGTTGGATGACATCGCGCAGAGCGATGCGATTATTTTCGGCGCACCCACGAGGTATGGACGACTGGCGCCCGAACTGTCGGCGTTTTTTGACAAACTGTCGACGTTTCACGAGGAGGGATGCGCGCTGAAAGGGAAGATTGGCAGCGCGTTCACCGAAGTTGGCGGTCCAGGGCATGGGTATGGAGGTCATGAAGCGACGTTGGTGACCATACACGCGTTATTTTTGCAACACGGCATGGTCACCGTGGGCGTGCCGCCGCTCCCGCCCCTCGAGGCGACGCCAAACGCGAGCGTGTTCGGCACGGCGCTGCGGTCGACGGTGAAATCTGGAGCGCCGTTGGACTTTGAGTCGAATTCATCGCGCGTGCGAGAGCTCAACGAGGCGGAAGTGAAGATTGCGTACGCGCAAGGCGAGTGGGTGAGCCTCATCGCCAAGCAACTCCACGACGACGGCGCGATTGCGTAGCGCAGCTTTCACCATTTGTTTTGCTTTGATTTGTTTTGTGCCGCGCCGTTCACGCTGAACGTATTGGCATTCATTCTTCTAGCCATCGTTTTGTACATGTAATGCACGCCGCACAATCTATCGTAAGAAACGTTGATGTCGTTCGCCACGTCGCGCGGAAGCAAAGTTGTCGAAAAACTGGTTTCGCTTTATTAAAAACACATGGATTTTTCGTTTATCACGGCTAAAATCTGAAGCTGCCGCGCGACTGCGAGCGCGCTTCATTCATCGCATACGCACAACGCCAAAGTCAACGACGAAAACACTCAGCGACTGTTGGTTATTTATTGCGAGAAGACGTTAACGACGCCCGGGTTGGCGATGTGCTGCTTCAACGCCTCCACCGGACCGACGCCGGGGAGGAGAACGGTCTGCGCACACACACCAAGGAATGCAACCATAGCCAATCTGCCGTTCTTGATCTCCTTGACCTTGAGCTCAGCGAGAGTCTTCTCATCCTTGGCGTAGTTCATCTTGTCGAAGAGACCCTTCGGGTAGCCGACGTCGGTGTTGGTGTCACCCTTGTTGTACCCAAAGAGCGGATCTTCGTTGACGCTCCCCGGGTTCTTCATGTCTTGCCATCTGCGAACTTCAGCCCAGTTCATCATGGCCATTTGGATGAAGAAGAGCGTCGACGCCGGCGCCCAGTAGGTGTACGTACCAGCTTCAAGCCAGTTCGGGCGGCCGATGGCTTCCGGAATGGCAATGCCGGCGACGCCGAGCATCGCCCAGCGCGCGTGTTGGAGTTCAGCTTGCACCATCCACTTGCGCATCTCCGGATCGGCGCTCAAGCTGAGCGGGTCAAAGCCATAGTCACCCGGGAGGGAGCCATCTAAGTGCGCAGCCGGGGCCTTACCCGGGTACCACACCGGTCTGTCCGCCGCAGACGCGGAGACGACAACCGAGGCGCGGGACGCCTTGGCGGTGACGGTGGCGCGAGCCTTGAGCCTGTATCGACGCGATCGTCAAAAGCCCGAAAAGCGTTAGTATCACACACACGCACAAAAAAACACAATGAACACGGTAGTGGCAGCAATCGCACGCGCTGCACACAACGCGCGTGCCATCTCCCTCCAATCCCTCGCCCTCGCGTCCTCCCTCGCGTTCAAACCGCCCCGCCGAGGGTTCGGCGACCGCGCGAGACGATCGCGCGTCGCCGCCCCATCGTCGTCGTCGTCGTCACCGCTCGAACGCATCGAGCACGCGCGAGACCGCTGAGACGCACAACTCGACATCGAGTGCCCTCTCCTGCGTGCGCGTACGCCCTCACGCGTGACGCACATACGCGCATACGCCTCCCTTCGAGCGATACGATAGCGAGAGCGCAGATACGATCGGGCGCGAGATACGCCCTCGATCGATCGTCGCCCGTCGTGATGTCGTCGTCGTCCTCCTCGTCGTCGTCGTCGTCGTCGTCGCGTGCGTGATGTCCTCACGACGTCACGACCGACACACACACACACACACACACACACGCACGCGCGCGCTCCACGATGATACGTACCCGTGCACGGAAGCGATGGATGCGGTCGAGAACGCCATCGTAGGTGTCGTGTGCGTGAATAGCGCGCACACGGAGGGGCGAGGGCGAGGCGCGAGGGCGAGGTGGGGGATCGGACATTCGGAGGCGCGTCGGACATTATTCAATGCGTCCCATAGACTACAAGTACTTATTATACCAACTGTTGGTCGTACTATAGTATAGAGAGCGAGCGCGAGCGCGAGAGCGAGCGAAAAAAAAATGGTGTGAACACACACACACACACACGTAGTGAAGTGAACATATAGTGAACATGAAACCCTTTGTATGGTAACCATATGGTCACCCACGACCCACAAAGGGGTCTTGGGTCTGCCACGAGGGCGGGCGTGGGTCGTCTGGTCGTCTGGTCGTCTGTCGTCGTCGCGACCACGATGCGACGCGGGCACGGCTTTTTTTTTGGGGGGTGGTGGATGTGACGGTTGACGTGACCGCGCGTGACTGCGCGACACCACGGAGGACACGACGGAGGACGGAGGACGGACGACGGACGATGCGAGGAGGACGAGGACGACGAGGAGGACGACGACGACGACGTGTGATTGATGGATTTGAGTTGTATGATGCGTGCGATGGGCGCGAGCGAGGGGTGTCGTGGGACACCGCCGTCGTCGCGACGCACGCGATGACGATGACGATGGGCGAGGGTGGGGATGGGCGTGGGCTCGGGACGACGCGAGCGCGTGTGCGCGTGCGCGTGCGAGGACGCGTGGTGGTGGTACGTGAGAGTGATGATGATGATGACCATGGCGACGACGACGATGTCACCGCGCGTGACGCGAGCGATGGTGTAATTGATGAGGATGTGTTATCGTGCTCGCTCGTCGTCGGCGTCGAGAGCGATGACGACGACCAAAAAGGGTGCAAAGAGTCGCGTGGATTTTTTGTCAACGTGAGTGACGGGCCATACGAGCTCGGGGCGCCGAGCGAGAGGTATCGCACAATGTATGCGAAACGTTTTACGCGCGCGTATGATTTGGCATGTAGGTTGATGCGCGCGCTGAACCGTAACTCGCGCGTGAGGTTTGACGCGATTGTTCGGGAAATTCTCACCCCTGGAGCGTTGACGTTTGATTCCATGACGCAACAACGGCGTTCGAACGGTCAAGTGACGTTGTGCGAGACGTTTACTACGTACACCGAACACGACGTGCACGCGACGGCCGCGACGTTGTGCGACGCGTTGTGTACGAGGGTGCCATGTTCTACGTTTTCGCGACGGCGCGCCACGTTCCGAGCCGAGTGTCTCAACGCGAGGTCGAGTGCAAAAGCACATTTCAATAGTTTTCGCGAGGCGTTTGAAGAACGCGTGCTCGGGACTTTTGGCACCGAAGATGACGATGACGACGTAAACGTTGATGATGTGTTTCATCTGGCGCAAAATTACTCCTCGGCGCTTTGTATTCCGCATGAGTTCTCCCTCGAAGACCTACAGCGCGCCGTGATATCGCCGCACGTAACCGTGCGTTCGTGGCACGTGTTGACCGATGTACACTATGCGTTCCTCGCTGTGATTAATGATTTACCACCGGCGACGAAGGGTGCTGCGTTTTCGGATCTTCGCGTACATTCGTGGCCCGAAATCGCACGCGCGACGATTTTCCAGCACACAAAAGCGAGACACACCCATGACGTTTCATGCGCTGCGTACCGCGCGTGCGTATCGCTCGATGATGGCGTTGAATATTTTAAACTCAAAGGAGTCGAGCGTGTGGCGTTATTACGAACGCTCGCGCTAATATCGCTCGAGCGCGACGTGGTGCGCCGAAACATTGCCGAAAAGCGCCGTGACGGCACCGATATGTGCACGATTGAACACACAACACCGAATACCCATTACAACCGTCTGTCAAACGAGAGTTGTGCGGAGCACCCAACGCTTACCGCGATTCGCGCCGACTTGGCTCGCATGCTTTGGTACACTGAGTTCTTTCAATTTGAAAGTTTGCGCAAGCAGTATTCATTGCTCATGCGGCACCTCTCGGCCCCAGTCTCTCGAGTACCCTTTGACGCTTTGCGTGTCGCCGCGTGGCGCGTGGAGGTGTGCATATATAATCTAAAATATATTTATGCCAGAAATTTTCGTCGAGACGATTGGCGCGCGAGTCTTATAGCTTCGCGAACGCCGGCACAATTGGCGTCGTGTGTGGCGCTATTACGCACGCACATTTTGTCAAAGTGAGTGTATCTGTATCTGGAATGAATGTGTATAAAACAAAATGCGCGCGTTGCTCGTGCTAAGAACTACTAGTGTTAAATAATAGAATGAATAATTACGCGACCGCCGCGTCATACGGCGAAGGATAACGAATGGCGACTCTGAGTCGTTCACCGCGAGAGTCGTTTTCTAAATTGAACATCCCGCCGCATTTCTCAACGAGCCGGCGAGCGATGACAAAACTCGGCGAGTTCACTTTGGCGAAAACTACGCCATCGGACTCACTCGCGTCGACGACAACATCGATAGCCACACCATCCCCTCGCCTGTACGGACGCTCTACGACGACATCAAGAATAGCTGAGCGCGGCGCAGCGACGAGCGCGGCGTCGATGACTTGCGCCAGCGCGCTACGAACATCTTTTGGATTTGCGTGAACCACGGCGCGAGAGTCGTTAGAGCTGTCATTTTCCGGGAAATTCACACGTACAGTGACGCCAGCGCTCGTGGCGACGACGTCGCTGCTCGCGAGCAACGTGACAACGACAGGCACGACGTCGCACAACTCCTTTGGGTTCACCGCGTTCGCAACGCCGCGAAAGTCCACAGACTCTCCATCATCCGTCAACACCGACCCTGAAGCCGCAGCGGACGAGTCTGAAATACGTAGTCTGCTCGATGAAGTTCCTCCGTTACCGAAAGCGTCAGACTTTTGTTGCATAGAGCCTCCATAGAGCGCACCCCTGTACTCGGCTTGTAAATTGGGATACAACGCTGACTCCAAGCGTTGCGAGAGCTCGGCTAAAACGTCCCCTTGCTGCACCAACGCCTCAGCCATGTCTCCTGCGGGATCATCAGGCTTCAAATATGTTTTCAACATTCCTCCTAGTGTGCGAAGTGCGGTGAGCGGCTGACGCGATTCATACACGTACGCGCCCACTGTTTGCTCCGACCTGTACGCGGCGGCGACGGCGACTACGTTGTTCCTATGTATCGCCCACGCCGCGACGAACGCGCGCGCGGACGCCTCCAAAGACAGTTTTTGCTTCTTTGTAAACCCCTCACCTCGCGTCGATCCGCGCTCGCAAACAATCAATCCAATGAGCGAATCCTCGTAGCACAAGCACGCGACGACGGCGTTACTCGACGGAAGCTCAAACGTCTTTTGCGACGCCAACGTTTCCTCGGGAGCATCCCAATCGATCGCGCTCGCACCGTACGTGTCATCGACATCGTCATCGAGCGCGTCAAAATCTCCAGAAAAACTAATCCCATCGTTCACGCCGTCCATCGACGACGATGACGACGAAGACGCTCGAGCTGCGGGCCACGCCGCCACGCGCGCCAAACGCATTCGCCCCGCCTCGCTCGAACCTCGTAAATAAATCATACACCTCGCATCTCGAACGACGTGCTGTGCGCTCGCATCATTATTATTTTCATCATCTTCACCATCACCACAGTCATCGTCGTCGTCGTCGTTAATTTCCTCGTTTGATAACGTTCGAGCGACGTGTTCGGCGTGCGCCTCGCAAAACCTGGCAAACAAATCAACCTCCCCAGTCTTTTGCTGCTTGGTCAACGCCGATGACGACGTGCGTGTGTACGACGTGCGAGCCAAGGACAGCGATGTCGCAGTCGTTGTCCTCGACGATGTCGTTCTCACGTCGTCGTTGTCGTCGTCGTCGTCGTCGTCATTTTCCACAGCCATGGGCGTGGCGGCAGCGGCCGTGGTGGTTGTCGTCGTCCACGTCGTCGTCGTCGTCGCGCGTCGTCGTCGTCGACGATGACCTGGATGACGCGCGCGTGCACGCCACGGCGCCGACGCCGCGGTGGCGCTAACGCGCGCCCGCGTGGCGAGCATCGAACGTCGCGTCACCGAGTGCCGAGGAGGACGTGGATGCGCCCGCGGTGGTGGGTGCCATTGCGAGACGCGCGCGCATACGCGTTCGTGTGTGTGTGTGTGTGTGTGCATGTATACGCACGCACGAGTTCACGTGCCGAGATTGATACGATCGTCATTGAACGCTGCAGCGAATACACGCGTAGGGCAGCGAACGAGCGCACGCACGACGACGACGAGGACGACGACGACGAGGACGATGGCGCAACCACACGATGAGGTGCTCGCGGCACAAGAGGCGCATCTGAATGGGCTTGCGGATTCCGAGGAACGCACGATATTCGATAAGATTGTGTCAAAAGATATCCCAGCCACAATCATTTACGAAGATTCCTTGGCGTTGGCGTTTCGTGACATTAACCCGCAAGCAAAGACGCACTTTTTGGTCATTCCAAAGATTCGCGCCGGGTTGACGCGCTTGTCCAAGGCGACGGAGGAGCACAAGATGTTATTGGGACATTTAATGTACACAGCCCAACTCGTCGCCAAGCAAGAGAAACTCGATGCTGGGTTTCGCGTCGTCGTGAATGACGGCGTTGAAGGGTGCCAATCGGTGTATCATTTGCATTTACACGTTTTAGGCGGAGAACAGCTCACGTGGCCACCCGGTTGTCCGCCGCAGTGAGTGTAATAAAACTTAAAATCTTGGTGTGTCTTCATATCCTATTACAACAAATCATCGTCGTTGTCGTTGTCGTCATCTAGTATTTATTATGGTGCAGGTTTCTTTAGCGAAAACTTGAGCTTTGGCAGCGTCTTCGGCGCTGCAGCGGGCGGCGTCGGCGCTGCAGCGGGCGCTTCGACAGGCGCCGCGGATCCCGATCCGGGACCGGGGTGCGCGACGACCAAATGCTCGTGAGTAAAGTCAGAGTAATTCACTTGAATGTCTCGTTCGTATCGTTTCGTCGTCTCCGCGCACCAATTCAGCAAATCAGCCGCCATGCCAGGCACCCAGTCTAAACGTAACGCCACTGGGGCTTCATTCATGTGGTACGTCTTCGCGTTCTTTGCGATGAGCGTCATGTCTCGCGCCCAGTCGTGCGGGGAGTCGTACAGTCCTTCACGTAAGCGGTTCATGATGGCAGACAAGTCCATGGGTTTTTGCACAAACTGTGAGTAATCGTCGAGCGTAACTGGCGTGGAAAACACTGCACCATACGTCGCGTGTTTCATCGCCGCTTCAGTGATGCGTATCAACGCCTTGTCCCACGGGATTTTACGCGCCGACGATTTCTTCGCGGGCGTCGTCGCCGCACCTTCGCCTTCGCCACCGGTGCTGCCCAACACGCGTTGCATGACTTTCTTGCTTTGGTTACCGAGCTTGATTTTCAATCCACCAGCTGGAGGTGCACCAGCCACAGGCGCACGAATGGTGAGCTTTGGCGTTGGCGCAACCTTGCTCGGATCTGCGCCTTCATCCGTCACGCCCAACGCTTGGAGACGCTTGATCTTTTCACCCGCGCGACGCACGCGCTCCTTGGCGCGCTTACGCTGACGTAACATTTCATACCTCGCCTTGGCTTCGGGGGTAATGCCGGTCTCCTCAGGGTCGAGTTCCTTCTTCTCCAAAGCTTCCTTGGGAGGCGGCGGTGGTTTGTCCATGCCACACTCGAGCAAGGCTTGCGTCGTCGCCGCATCCGCCGCCTCGACGCCTTGCGCGCGCGCACCCAACCAAGCGTGGCCGGCATACTCGGTGATATCATCCTCAACCTTGGCTGCACGCCCATCGGGGAAGATGTGCGTCGTGACACGCGTCAACTTGAGCTTTTTGCCAGGAACCAAGATGCCTTGCGCGAGCGCCTTCATCGGATCGATTGAAGGTTCAATGGATGCGCCATCCTTGAGCGCCGAACGCAACGCTTCGAGTTCCGCGCGTTCATCTTCCTCGGTTGGTCCAGCATCTGGATCTTTTACCGATGTGAGTTGCGCTTCCAACTCATTTGCCAAAGAGTCGCTCTCGCTATCGCTCGATGATTCGTCGTCGTCGTCGTCGTCGTCGTCGTCGGTTTCACCACCGCTCGAAGAGTCTTCGTGTCGAATGCGTCTTTGCGCGTATTGCTTGAATTGACGCTTGAACAACAGATTTGAATTCTCTCGTACCTCGACGAGCTGCTGGGCTTCGGACACGCGCAAGCGGCGCGCGAAACGAGCCATACCCGCGTGCTGTTGTTGACCATCTGCGGTCGCCGCTCCAGACAACTCACGAATCAAACCGATGCGCTTCCAACGTTCGAGACGGAGAATCACCTCGCGCTCGACGCCAAAGTTTTCAAGAATGCGTTGTGATTGTGGCATTGTAAGTTTGCGAAGATCGGCATTGGTACCGGTCACTGTACCAGGTTCACGTCTTGGTCGTCGATCTTCAGGTGGATCGGGTTTCGTCATACGCCGAATGTAGTTGTAAAACTTACCCGTTAAACGCTGGAGTCGCCGAGACGTTTCGAGATGGAGGATACCCTTATTGCCTTGCGCGGCCTGACCGAACTCGTACGTTTGTGCCCACGGTTGAATTTGTAACCACAATTCAAGGTTCTCCAACGCACGTTTGCGCTTGCCCTCTGAATGTCTCACTAACACTGTTACAGCGTTGGTGAGTTGTTGCAACGTTAAAGATGACAAACGCAAAATGCGCTGCTTTTCCTCCGCCGTGCGGTCGCGACAGAGCATCGCGACGGCGTTGCGATAGGATTCATACGCGCAAATTTCCTCGGGAGTCGCCATGCGCTGCACTTCCTTTTCGTGTTCAAAGCGATACGACGGATTCAAAATGAATTCGTCCTCATTGGCGTTGACGCCGCGTCTGGGCGCGCAAATCTTCGGACGAATCTTCTTTCGAACGTCACGCACAGACATGACGTGCGCGAGTGTTGCCGCAACATCGCTAGCTTTCACCACTGGACTAACTCCTGGTTCAACTGCGCCGCGCGCTTGTAAATCTAAGAAATATCGTAGCACGGTTGCGTTCACGAGACGTTCTTCAAAATCCTTCAATTCTGAGCTTCCCGGCGTCGGCACTTCCATGTGTGGTTCTTGCTGACCAGCTAAAAACAGCGGCGGTGCTTCGCGCATCGTAAATTTTCCATTAGGACCACGAATGAGAAGGAAATCTTGATACTCATCGCTTTTCGGTTGTTGAAATAACGGCGAGCGGAACATGCTCGTTTCGAGAGCGGTGACGCCGACACCAGGAGGGAGTTCACCCAAAAATGGAGATGGAGCGTTCGGCTTGAGGTCAAACACCGTTGTTGATGCGTTTGAATAAGGACGCGCGCCTTGATCACCCAGTGTCTTTCTTCGGTAGTACACAACCTTCTTAGCACCCATGCCAGGCTTGGCAAAGAACAAAGGACGCGCCTCGGTGTATTGCACCATCATGAGCGTTCCTTGCTTGGCTGTCAAATCAGATGGCTTTTTGTACGCCCCAGGTGGAGCCAGCACGGCATCAGATGCCAAAGGCGCAAGAGCATCTTCCTCGGGAATGAATGTAATCTTTGGAGCGACCAAATACACGATGGGTAAACCAACTTGCGCTTGTAGTCCAGCATTTGTCAACGTCATGTTCTCTTCGAGCTTCTCTGCAGGCTTTGGACTTCCCGGGAAGTACAAGTGAATGGGGCCTTCCAAATCACTCCACCGCTTGCGAATGCGGGGAATCAAACTACCGACAGTGTCCGTGGGGCGAACTTTCAAGTTGATCACCGAGCTATGCAAATTGAGTGACTTGATGCACACCTTGAACGTGTCGTCTGACGTCCCAGCGAGGCGAACCTTGGCCGATTGCTTGGGCAATATTGTTGGTGGTTGCAGCACGGGCTTAGGGCTAGGGTAGTCATTGATTGGATCAAACACCAGCTGCGGCACGGATGAAAGCAAAAACTCGGCGTGTTGAATGCCATCAATTCTGCCTTGTCTGGGCGGACGCTCGCCACCCTCAACCTTCTCAAGAACTTCCTCCTTATACTTGTCATCGATACTAATGTTGAAAGCCGCATCTACGTCTTCGACTGGATCTAAATCCCAACTTGGCACCACCGTGGCGTTCGCCCACTTCCAAACCGTCGCTTCCAAGTCCCCCTTGAACTGCAACACGATGCGCGGGTCGTTGGGATTGACCATAACTTTCGGCAAGATGTATTTGCGATGCGGGTCAATCACTTGAGCGGGCTGGCCTTCCCATGCCACATCATCCAACCATCTACCGCTAGCCAATTCGTAGTTTCGGTGGCGAAGCAGCGCACCCGCACCGGATGGGCGTGCTTCGGCGTCGCGCATTTCGGCGTCTCCACCTTGGTCGCGCTCGGAAGCTTCTGGCGGACGGAACAATTTCAAGTAACGCATGTGATCGGCGAGATCGTCGTTCTCTTCAGCGCCAGCCGTGACTGCCGTCGCCGTACCACTCGACGATGCGTCGTCACGCGCTTCACCCCAACGACCAGATGGCCTGGGAGCGACAGCCGAAGCGGTTGCAAGGGAGTCGTCGTCTTGCTCCTCGCGTCTCGGCTTCTTAAAAGCTCCTACGACATCAATCCCTACCGCTGCGAGTCTAAGTTCTTCGTCTTCGTCTGAATCCGCACCCCAAATCACTGCGCGCTCCCATTCGGCGTGTTCAATGCCGCTCGTACCACGCGGTGGAACCATGAGCGCTTCCTGCTCGCCGGCGTCAAACGTTCCAACTTCCTCGTCGGCGTCGTAGTCTAAATCCTCATCTTCGCTCAGCTCAGGCGCTAACTCGCGATATCGTGTCACGGGCACATTGGTATCGACCTTGCTAAACCACGTCGCCTCTTCAATTTCATTCGTGTCGTCGTCTGTGCCACTCTCAGACGCGCTCGTTTCGTCTTCGTCTTCTTCGTCCTCGCGCGCTTTTGCCCGCGCCCGCGCGCCTCCATCGTCCATGCGTTTACTAGCCATCGACGCCGCATACGAACGACTTTGACCATCGTACAGTAACGACGTAAACTTGAGAATCTCACCAGTCTCGGGCACGTCGAGCGTTCGATCTTGCAATTGTCGCAACGCCTCCTCCGCGGCGATCGACGCCACCTTCACGCTCGGTGTTTGCGCCGCAACGCTCACTTTCGGCACCACCATCGATTGTGCCTTCCTCGACCCGCTCGCTGTGGACGTATTTGCCTTTGTACCCCGTCGTTTACCACCTCGAGTGGGTGTAAACTCGTCGTCATCGTCGTCGTCTTCCCCGCCCTCATCCATGTCATAGTCCTCCTCATCCTCCTCGTCTTCGACGTCGACGTCGTAGTCGTCGTCGTCGTCGTCGTTGCCCGTCGCCATCGCCGTGCGTTGGGGTTCAGTGTGGTTGTCCTCCTCCTCCTCCTCCTCCTCTTCGACATCGTCGTCGTCGTAGTCGTCATCCATGGCGTCACCCGCACGCGCCAATGTGCAGTCGTCGCGCTTGCGCACGCACATTCACATGATGAGCGGCGAATGATGAGCGCAACCAAGGGGTTGGGGTATAGGCTCATGACACCACGACACGACGTCAGAAGACGACGACGACGACGACGACGACGACGACGACGAGGCGATCACGCACGTGACA
>Ga0181560_10005033_pt1 | contig 11875 bp, 12 predicted proteins | sample 011ome_20_FD_133751 | JGI IMG/M metagenome (GOLD analysis project Ga0181560, IMG submission 133751) | Coastal salt marsh microbial communities from the Groves Creek Marsh, Skidaway Island, Georgia - 011509CT metaG (megahit assembly) | ecosystem: Environmental > Aquatic > Marine > Intertidal...
AATAAAAATTTTGATAGCGCGCGGTTCAGTTGATCGTAGAATGCCTGAGGGCCTTCCATACAAAAATAGTTCACCGGTCAGTTGAAAGGAGACACGATCAAATGTTGAAACCGAGCGGTGGGTGAAAAACTTTTGTAAAGAACTCGACCTCGAGTCCTCGACTATTTCGTCCACTTCCGTCGCGACTTCCCCGGCAGTCGCGCCGGGCGCCCCACGCCTCGCGCTCGCGCTCGTCCACCGTCCGCCTTCGCCTCCGCCGCCGCGCTCGAGCGCGCGTCGCGACCGCGACCGAGGGGGCGGCGTCGCGCGCGAAGCGAACCTCGCGCGTCGCCGTCGTCGTCGTCGTCGCCGCTCGTTTTAGATTAGAAGAGGAACTGAAGAGGGGCACCACCAGCGATGGTTCGCGACGGCAACCCGCACGCCGGGTACAACAAGAACGCGCTCCGCGGGACGCTCGTGGGGAACTGGGTCGAGGAGCGCGCGCTCGAGGCGGACACGGGGATATTTCGATACGAGGTGCGGCGCGGTTCGATCGCGCTCGCGTCTCGTCGGCGTCGCGTCGGTCGTCGTCCGCGACAGGAGGGGTCCCAACGCATTCGTTGAAAAATAGAGTTCTTCCGATAAATAATTCAATCCCTCCTCCCTCCGTCCTCCTCCCCACTTGTCGCCAGGGATGGGTCCCGAAGGACGACCCGACGGACGACTCCGTGTACGCGAAGACCGCGACGCGCGCGCCGTTCGAGACGCACCCGCGCGTCGTCGCGCACTCCGCCCGCCTGGAGAGCGCGGACTGGCGCGCGAGCTCGCGGCGGCAGTTCCAACCGCCCTCGGCGCGCGACGAAAAATTGCGCTCGTACGTCCAGGCGCGTTCTATACACTGGTCCCCATACGACCGCGTCGGCGTGGTGAACGCCGATCCTTGAGGACTTTTGCCGTCCTTTCTCTCCGCCCACCCCTCGCTTTCAATCCCGACACACCGCGACGCCTTTCAACTCCATCTGACGCCTTTGAACTCCACCCCGACATCAACGCTTGTATGGAACGGCCCTCAGACGACGGGCCACCACGGCGCGAGGACCGCCGCGGCGCTCGCCGCGATGGAGGAGGAGGCCGCGCGGACGTACGCGGAGGAGGACGCGCCGGAGACGAAGACGCACGACTTCAACGCCGCGTTCGAGGCGACGACGACGTGCGCCGCGAGCTTCGTGGAGCACGATCTCGCGGGCGCGAAGATCGGCGCGCGCGTGATGTACACGCAGGACATGACGCCGATACCGCCGGAGGCGTGCGATAACGACTTCCGCGCGGAGGCGGGGTACTGCGACAAGTCGCAGATCGACGCGATTCGATCGAAGCGCGCGCCGGGGGGCGGCGGGCACGCGTACGTGCCGTCGTTGCCGCACTCCATCTACGCGCAAAAGCACGAGAAGGGCGCGTACCCAAACGATAACTTTTTCGGGACGAGGGACTGGACGGGAGCGCACGGGAACCCGTTCACGCGGAACGCGGAGTACAGCAAGGACATCCGAGACGTCACGAAGAAGCAGATGTACGTCGACTGATCTGATGGACGGCGCGAGCGAGCGACGGCGCGTATACGTACGATACGCGCGACGCGATCCCTAAAAAATTGAAACATACCGAAGGTACTACATATATTGACCGCCCCGCCCGCCGAACGCGACATCCCTCGCGTCACCGCCGGCGCCTCGCGGAGGACCCGGACCCGGACGCCGTCGGCGCCGCGGCCGCGGCCGCGATCGCGCACCACTCCCCCCGCCCCCCGTCGCCCGTCGCCCCCCCGGCGCGCGTCTTCTTCCCCCCCGCGGCGTCCTTATTATTAGTACGATACGTCCTTCTCGAAAATTGAATAAACAACGCGAGCAACGCGGCGTTGAAGAACGCGTTGAAGCACCACGCGTCGTACCCGCGGCACCCGCGCTTCGACGCGCGATGCATCCTGACGAACGGCACGGAGCACGCGAACGAGAAGACGAACTGAACGATCTGCGCCCTGGTGAGCAGCGCCTTCCACCGCGGGCGAAATCTATACGAGCGGTGATATCGGGTTGGAGTTGAAAGGCGTCAGGGGTGGAGTTGAAAGGCGTCGAGGTGTGTCGGGATTGAAACCGAGGGGTGGGCGTAGAGATGCGCCGGGCGAAGTCCTTAAGGATCGGCGTTCACCACGCCAACGCGGTCGTATGGGGACCAGTGTGGTAATAGAACGCACCCGAGCGTCGTGAGGAAGTAGTAGGCGTACATCACGACGTGGATCGCGGTGTTCGTCAACAGCGCGACGTGCTGGAGGCTCTGCACGCTCGAGAGCCAGAGGTATGTCATCACGAGCACGAGCGCGTGGTGAAACACGTGCAGGAACGTCAGCGGGCGGCCTTTCAAGACGAGGAGCGCGGTGTCCAGGAGCTCGTAGAATTTGCTTAAGTAATAGACGTAGCTCCAGTAGAACAGCGACCCCTTGGCGCTCTTGTACGTCCGCGGGTCGAAGCACAGCATCCAATCGGCGTCGCCCTTACGCTTGATCAGCTCTTTCTTCATCGCGACCGCCGTCCCGATGAACATGGCGAGGCTCCAGAAGCATAAGATCGCGTTGTGCGCGGAAGGGATCACCCACAGCGATTTGATTTTGCGCCCGCGCATCGATCGCTTCAGCCAGATCGCGGCGAGGACGTAGGCGACGACGACGCACGCGACGACGCGCGCGCTCGCGAGCGGCGTGACGTTCTCCTTCCATTCAAACTCGTGGTGCGGTCGGGAGAAGATCTCATCGAACGAGGACGCCATCTTCGGACGGCCGCGGGCGACGGCCGACGAAGTGCGCCGCGCCGCGACGACGTGGTTCGGGTAATCGGGTTTTTTTGAGGCGTTCCTACAAAAAAAGTTCACCGGTTACCGGTCAGTTGAAAGGGGGCGCGATCAAATGTTGAAACTGAGCGGTGGATGAAACACGTGGCGGCGTCGAGTTCGCTTTTTCGTTTTAAAGCGGCGGCGACGTGCCGACGTCACCCACTGCGCGCCGCCCACCCGGAGCCACCCGTGGTACCCGACATGCAATCCTCGAGCGCGATGTCCTCCGCCCCGATCGCGGGGCTCCGCGCGCGCGTCGTCGCCAAGCGCGTCGCGCGGCGGAACGTCGATCGCGCGATCCGCGCCGTCTCCACGGAGCGATCCGCCGCGAATAATCTGGGGAACGAAAAGCTACGATCCGTCGCCGGCGCCGTCGCCGCGGAGAAGGACGTCTCCGAGAGGCTCAAGGCGCTCATCGCCCGCGGCGGCGACCTCCCCGCGCTCCCGGAGTCGGACCGCGCGCCGTCGAACCGCGTCATGGGCTGCACGTCGCAAGCGTGGATCGACGTCTCGCTCGACGCGGACGGCAAAGTCCTCCTCCGCGGACACAGCGACGCGCAGATCACGACCGGGTTCGCGGGCGTCCTCGCGGCGGGCCTCGGCGGGCTCTCCCCCGAGGACGTCCTCGGCGTGGACGACGACGTCGTGAAGGACCTCGGTCTGGGCGCCTCCGCGCTGCCGCGGTCTCGCGCCAACGGGTTTCGCAACATGCTCGAGTCGGTGAAAAAACAGACGCGATTGCTGAGGGACGGGCGAGACGCGATGCCGTTCCCGTCGCTGCTCGTCACCGCGGACGGCATCGAAGCGCGAGGGCCGTTCGCGGAGGCGCAGGCGAATTACCTCGAACCCGACGCCGAGGCGGTCGCGGCGCTCGTGAAGGAGCTGAAGGCTAAAAAGATCGGCGTCGTCGCGCACTTCTACATGGACCCGCAGGTCCAAGGCGTGCTGATGGCCGCCGCGAAAGAGTACGAACACGTGTTCATCTCCGATTCGCTCGTCATGGCGGACGCCGCGGTTAAGATGGTGGAAGCCGGCTGCGACGCCGTCTGCGTCCTCGGCGTCGACTTCATGTCGGAAAACGTCCGAGCGATCCTCGACGACGCCGGGCACGCGGACGCGAAGGTGTACCGCATGGCCGCGGAGGATATCGGGTGCTCGCTGGCGGAGGCGGCGCAGTCGGACGCGTACTACGAGTACCTCGCCGCCGCCGACGGCGTGGAGAACGCGGTGCACGTCATCTACATCAACACCGCGTTGGACACCAAAGCGAACGCGGACGCCATCGTGCCCACGGTGACGTGCACGTCCAGTAACGTTGTGCAGACGGTGCTTCAGGCCGCCGCGCAGGTTCCCGGCGTGAACATCTTCTACGGCCCGGACACGTACATGGGCGGGAACCTCGCGGAGTTGTTCACCATGATGTCGACGTGGACGGATGAGGAGGTAGCCGCGGTGCATCCCGCGCACTCGCGCGCGACGATCAAAGCGCTGCTGCCGCGGCTGCGGTACTTCCAGGACGGCACGTGCATGGTGCACCACATGTTCGGCGGGGACGTGTGCGACACGGTGCGGAAGTTTTACGGCGACGCGTACCAGACGGCGCACTTCGAGGTGCCCGGGGAGATGTTCAAGCTCGCGATGGAGGCGAAGCGCGAGCGCGACATGGGCGTGGTGGGCTCGACGAAGAACATCTTGGATTTCGTCGTCGACCGCGTGGACGACGCGATCGCGCGAAAACACCCCAACGGCGAGCGTTTATCTTTCGTACTGGGCACCGAGACCGGTATGGTCACGTCCATCGTGCGCGCGGCGCAAGCGCGGCTGAAAAAGGCCAAGGCGGACGGCGTCCCGGACGTCGAGTGCGAGATCGTCTTCCCCGTCTCCGCCGACGCGGTGACCGCGACGGGCGAGACGCAAGCGCCGTCCATCGGCGGGCTCGCCGTCGTCCCCGGTCCCGCCGGCGGCGAGGGGTGCTCCAGCGAGGGCGGCTGCGCGTCGTGCCCGTACATGAAGATGAACTCCCTGGACGCGCTGATGCGAGTGTGCGCGCGCGTGGGGACGGAGGGGGGCGCCGCGACGCTCGCGCCGATGGAGCCGAAAAAGTACGCCGCCGCCAAAGAAGGGGAGAAGTCCGTCGCCGCGCGCGGGTGCGTGCCGATCCTGCACATGCGCGATTTCACGCGGGATAAGAAGTTCTCGGACGCCTTCGTGAACGACATCGTCACGAGGGCGGCGGGCGGGAAGAAGTGAGGCGGCCGGGCGGGCGGAGCGAATGAATTCTGGCGAAAATGCATGATTGTTTGAAATGAAAATGATAGAGAGGAGAGGAGAGACGGAAGAGAAGAGAGGAGATAGGGGGACTGGCCCACGGCTGGCGACGACGGACGGGCGGGCCCCTGTAGACGGAGATGATTATCAGACGCGCGCGATCGCCAGAGCGAGCGCGCGTCTTAGGCAACCAATTCTGACGAGACCCTTCTAGCTATGAAGAGAAAGGCGTAGCTGAACTTGAGAATGAAAAGAAACGCATTGACTGACGACATACGTACAGTACGGTGATCTTAACCTCATCATAACGTATCATATCACACGAGCGCGCGCGTCGCGCCGCGCGTTCCCTCCTCCTCCCTCGCGCGCCTCGCTCGCTCACGCCCTCGCGGCGATGCTGAGAAGCTCCAAGTCGATAGTCAGCGTCGCGTTCGGGGGAATCTCTTGCACCTGATGACAGGGTCGTTCCATACAAAAACGGTTCACCGGTCAGTTGAAAGGGACCCACGCGATCAAATGTTGAAACCGAGCGGTGGGTGAAAAACGTTTGTACAGAACGCACCTGCTGGTTCCCGTACGCGTACTCGGGCGGCACTATGAGCCTCCGAAACTGCCCCGGGCCCATGCCCTTGATCCCCTCGTTCAGGGCTTTGATGAACGGCCCGCCCGGTGTCCCCGCGGGCGTGCCGACCGTGAACCCGTACGGCGTGCCCCCCGTGACGCCCGCGCCCTGCCGCGACGTCGCGATGGTGAGCCTTCGAAACTTGACGTCGAAGTGGACGGCGACGCGCTGACCGGGCCGTTCCATGCGAGCGATGATATCGGGGGGGAGTTGAAAGGCGTCAGAAGCGGAGTTGAAAGGCGTCGAGGTCGGGGATTGAAACCATCGAGAGCTGGGCGGAGAGACACGCCGGCAAAAGGCCTAAAGGATCGGCGTTCACCACGCCTACGCGGTCGGATGGGAACCGGCGTGAGATGGGACGCGCCTGACCGGGCTTGACGCCGCCCTCCGATCCGCTCCCGCCCTTGACGTCCGCGTACATGATCGGCGGGTTCGTGCCGGGGATGGGCTTGTAGTCCGACTCCGGGACTTGCATAGTCTGGCGCGGGGGGGTCGCGAGCTGCGAAGAGGAGGGAGAAGGGAGCGGGGTGAATACATTATTTTGGATTGTTTTTGTCAGCTGAGATGCGCTGCGGTCTCTGTGTCGACGCGACGCGACGCGCGCGCGGGACGACGCCGCGGGGTCGAGACGCGATGGCGTCGAAAGCGCGCGCACCGCGGGCTCGGGAGCGAAGAGGGCGGCCATCGTCGCCGCGGTCGCGAGGGTCGCCTCGCGGCGGTTCACGGCGCTCGTCGCGACGTCGCCGCGGACGGCGATGATCGCGGACGACGACGACGACGACGAAAACGTCGTCGTCGCGGCTGCCGCCGCGTCTCGGCCGCGCGCGGCGTTCGCGACGGCCGCGCGCGGCGCGCGCGCGCGCCGCGCGCGGTCGCCGACGCGGCCGCGACCGACCGGCGCGACGACGCGCGAGGTCGCGATGGACGTCATCCCGTCGGGGGCGCGCGGACGCGAGAGACCGCGCCGAGCGCAATGCGCCTTCCGAGCGCGCGCGGTTCGGCAGCGGCAGAGCTGACGAGGCAGATTGCCAACCGAATCTCGGAGCGATTCAGGACCAAAAAAAGTTCATCGGTCAGTTGAAAGGGGACGCGATCAAGTGTTGAAACCGATGGATGGGTGAAACACTTTTAATCTCGTTCGAGCCACGAAACAGAATGCGACGAGTGCGCGCTTTTCGACGCGGCCGTGGGGGCATTGCATCACGCGCGCCCCCTCCCGCGACGACCGACGATGACCACCGTCGCCGTCGCACGGTGGGTCACCCCCGCGACGCGCGGCCGCGTCGCCGCGGACCGCTCGCGCCGCGGCGCGACGACGCGGCGCGGCGCGCGCGTCAAGACGCGCGCGGTGTCCCCCTCGGGATTGCCCGCGGACAACCCGGAAAACCCAAAGAGCGACGCGAAGAAGGCGTCGTCCAAGTCGTCCAAGGCGCCGGGCGATCCCTCCTCCTCCTCCTTCTCCTCCTCCTCCCCGGCGGCGCCGTCGCCCGACGACGAGGCCGCGAACGTGGAGGCGCGCGCGAAACTTCAGATCTCGCTCGAGGCGCGGAACGACGTGCGAGAGCGCATGGACGCCGCGGTCGCCGCGGAGGATTTCGAGACCGCGGCGAAGCTCCGCGACGAGCTGACCGAGCTCCAGAACGCCGACCCGCTGTTCGTCGCGACGCTCAAGATGAACGCCGCGATCGAGGAAGAGCGCTACGAGGACGCGGCGAAGCACAGGGACGAGATCGCGGCGCTGACGCCGCCGCCCGCGCCGAAACCGCCGCGACGGAAACCCCCAGTGCCGTGCGAGAGCGACGAGACCACCGAGGGCGTCAACGTCCGCGTGCACTCGCAGTACGTCGCGTCGCGCTCCGACCCGTCCTCGAACCAGTACTTCTTCGCGTACTCGGTGCGGATAACCAACACGTCGAGCGAGATCGTGCAGCTGCGCGACCGCCACTGGATCATCAAGGACGACGACGGGCACGTGGACGAGGTGAAGGGCCCCGGCGTCATCGGCGAGCAGCCGGTGTTGCTCCCGGGTCAGGTGCGTTCTATACACTGGTTCCCATACGACCGAGTTGGCGTGGTGAACGCCGATCCTCAAGGACTTTTGCCGGCGCATCTCTCCGCCCATCCCTCGGTTTCAATCCCCGCCATCGACGCCTTTCAACTCCGCTTCTGACGCCTTTCAACTCCCGGGTCAGACGTTCGAATACGCGAGCGCGTGTCCGATGCGTACGCCGTGCGGGACGATGGAGGGGACGTACACGTTCGTGAGGATGGTGACGAAGATGGCGGAGGAAGTCGTGGCGGAGGAGGGTGCCGAGGAGGAGGAGGGTGCCGAGGAGGAGGAGGAGGAGGAGGAGGAGGAGGAGGACGCCGACGCGGACGCGGACGCGGCGGCGGCGGCGGCGGAGAGAAAAAGGAGGAAGAAGAAGAAGGCCGGAGACGGAGGGGGCGCGGGCGCGGGCGCCGGCGACGGTGACGCGTCGACGCAGGTGACGTACCTGCGCGAGGGCGAGCAGCAGGATTTCACGGTCGTCGTCGGGAGGTTCGGCCTCGACGCCGAGGTGGACTGACCGCGTTCGTTCGCGACGACGACGATTTGATTTGATTTGATTTCATTCGTTCGTTCGAGGATCGTCGTCCTCGCCCGTTCGTTACAAACGCTCTCTCATCGATCGATCGCGCGCTTAATCGCTTAATCTTAATCCACCGCGAGCTTCGCCGCGAACCCCCGCGCGCCCAGCACGTTCGCCGCGCTCGACGACCGCGGCGCCACCGTGCTGAGCGACAGAAACTTCTCCGACGCGAGTACGAGCCACCCCAGCCCCAGCGACGACGCGCACTGCAACAACGCGACGCCGCCGACGACGTACCGGTGCCGCGTCATCGGCGTCAAGATCCACGCCGTGCACACGAGGAACGGGAACGCGAGGAGCCACGTTAAACCGACGACGTCCAGGCGTTTCAAAAACTTCGCCGTCGACCGGTCCTGGCTCTCCGCGAGCCGAGACGCGCTCCTGCCGCCGACGTAAAACACCGCCGCGACGCACAGACGCAGGAGCACTAAGCAGTACCCGGGCCAGTGCGCGTGGTCGTGGAACGCGGAGAAGTCGTCCGTAAACCTCCGAGACGCGATCTCGAGGTACATGTGGATAAACACGAAGAGGAACATCGCGAACGAGCTCGCGTCCAGCGACTGGCGCCACGAGCGACCGGGCGCGCGACCCGTCACGCCGACGAGTCGCGCGGGCTCTCGCAGCGCGCCCGCGACGGAGCCGACGCGACGCTTCACCTCCGGCCCGTCGCCGTCCGTGAAAATCCCCTTGACGACCGCGGCGGCCACCTCCGGGACGTCCTTCCGGAGCTTCTTCCCGAGCTCGGCGCCGCCGCCTCTCTTCCCAGAGAGCGCCTTGAGTCCGGCGGCGCCGCCCGCCGCCGCCGCCGCCGCCGTCGCCGCGTTCGCGCCGCCGACGCCGCTCTCCAAGCTCCCCATGAGCCGACTCGTCACAGACCCGACCGTCACCGTCGTCCACCCGCACGCGAGGAACAGCAGCGTCAGCGACGTGATCAGCTCCGACGCGCCCTGCGGGGGTGGAGTTGAAAGGCGTCAGATGGAGTTGAAAGGCGTCGAGGGCGGGGATTGAAACCGAGGGACCCTGGGCGGAGAGAGTCGACGGGAAAAGTCCTTAAGGAACGGCGTTCACAACGCCGACGCGGTCGTATGGGGACCAGTGTGAGATAGAACGCGCCTGCATCGTCTCCGCGGCGAAGTCGGCGGCGAAAAACGTGTGCCGCCACTGCAACCCCTTCCCGTCTTTCGAGTACACGCCCAGATGCATCAGCTCGAGCGCGACGCTGGTCGTCTGCAGGCCGTACGCGGCGAAGACCATGACGGTCAGGATATGCACGCGCCCGAGCCGGCGGTACTGGTTGGACGCGAGCCACAGCCCGCCGGGCGCGGCGCCCGCGAGCGCGAGGAAGATGAGCCAGTAGAGCTTGCCCATGCCTTTGAAAGCGAACAAGTCGGGGTGGAGGGAGTTTGAAAGGCGCGTCAGAAGCGGAGTTGAAAGGCGACGAGGTGTGTCGGGATTGGGATTAACCGTGGGGTGGTGTGCGGAGAGAAACAGAACGACTGCAAAAGTCCTCAAGGAATGAAGTTCACGACGCGAACGCGGTCGTACGGGAACCGGCGTGAATCAAATCACGTGGACGCGCCCAAGATGTCGGCGGGGAGGTGATTGCCGTCCGCGGCGAACATGTTCAGCTCGTAGTGCATCGGCGGCGGGTGCGCGTCGTAGTTCTCCATCGCGCAGTCGGAGATCACCGCGAACCAGTGCGTGGCTTTGTCCTCTCTCGGGTCGCCGCGTCGCCGAGCCTTGCGCGATTGACGCTTGAAGTGCCGCAGCTCGACTCGAATCTATTGAACGTCGGGGTGGAGTTGAAAGGCGTCAGAAGCGGAGTTGAAAGGAGGTGTCGAGGTGCGTCGGGATTGAAAGCGAGGGACCCTGGGCGGAGAGATGCGCCGGGCAGAGTCCTTAAGGATCGGCGTTCACCACGCGAACGCGGTCGTATGGGGACCAGTGTGATGACATTGAACGCGCCTCCGTCTCTCGATGGATCACGCGATCGAGCGGCCCCTCCGTGTGGTTGTTCGGGTCCCTCCACTCCACGTCCTCCGGATTGTCCTTGTTCACGCGGTACGACCGCCCCGTCTCCGGGTCCTCGAAGTACTCGAACCCGTGCCCGCTGTGCGTCGCGAGCGGATGCGGCAGGTCGACAACTTTGGTCACGTCCGCGAGCCTGTTGCGGACGTCGCACAGCGATCCCTTCGCGATCGCCGCCTTCCACTTGGCGTACTTGCGGTTCTTGAACAGCATCAAACGCAGCTGGTGCGTCCCGCGCTCCCACCCGCGCTTCGCCGTCGTGAGCTTGAGGACGAGCTCGCCCGGGCCGTCGTTGCCGGTGCCAAACTTCGCGATGGTTTGCTCCGTCGTCACGGAGTCGAGCTTGAGCGTGCCCGTCTCCACCTTGGCGCGCGCGGGCGTCGGCGCGAGCGCGGCGAGCGCGAGGAGGGAGAGGAGGAGGATCGCGAGGCGGCGCGGCGCGCCGGCGCCGCGCGTTTGGGGGGGCGGCGTCGGGCGCGGCATGGTGATCGCGCGGGCGACGTTTGGAGGATCTGGCGGTGGCATCGTGCGCGGCTTTTCCTTTTCAACGACCGGATCCTGACTACCTGAGCTGCCACTTGGCATCGCGCGACCTCCTCGCCGGCGCGTGCACCCCGCGGTCTCGGAAACGCGATGACGCCGCCGCCGACGACGACGACGACGCGCGCCTCCGCATCCTGCGGCGGAACGCGCGCGATGAAGGCGGCGGCGACGACGACGGCGACGACGCGCGGCGTCGCGGCGCTGTCGTATCGTCGTGGATCGCACGCCGGGGATAATAATACCTATACCGACGTCGCGACGTCGTCGCGACGCGGCTCGCCCCGCGCGCGGCGTCTTTCGACCCCGTCGATCGCGATGGCGCCGTTCCGGAACCCGTTCGAGGAGATGAAAAAGGCGAACGAGATCAAGCGCGCGAAGAAGGAGAAAGGCGTCAAGGACGGCCTCGAGACGCTCGTCGACAAGGTGAAGGTGCGTTCTATAGCCCTACACTGGTCCCCATACGACCCCGTCGGCGTGGTGAACGCAGTTCCTTAAGGACTTTCTCTCCCGGCGTGTCTCTCCTCCCAGGGTCCCTCGCTTTCAACGCCCGCCCTCGACGCCTTTCAACTCCGCTTCTGACGCCTTTCAACTCCACCCCGATATCATCGCTCGTACGGACCCTCGACCCTGAAGCGCGGGCGGGAGACGGCGAGAGAGCGAGGCTTCCAGGCGGTACTCGCGGACGTGCGCGACGGCGTCGTCGCGAGGAACTACGGTAACGGCGGGTCGTGGCCCGAGGCTGCGGAGGCGCGGCGGGAGATGGTGTGTCCGCGGTGCGGCGCGAGCACGAGGGACGCGGTCGAGGCGGGGGAGAGAGAGGCGGCCGACGACGCGGCGGCGGCGGCGGACCCGGTGGAGTTGGCGAAAGTGGGGAAGCACCCGCTCGGGTGGTGCGCGAGCTGCGCGGAGGGGAACCGGCTGC
>Ga0181560_10005037_pt1 | contig 11871 bp, 7 predicted proteins | sample 011ome_20_FD_133751 | JGI IMG/M metagenome (GOLD analysis project Ga0181560, IMG submission 133751) | Coastal salt marsh microbial communities from the Groves Creek Marsh, Skidaway Island, Georgia - 011509CT metaG (megahit assembly) | ecosystem: Environmental > Aquatic > Marine > Intertidal zone...
ATCCATCAGTCGAAGAAATCGAACGCGCGCGTGGGGCGGATTCACACCCCGCACGGGGTCATCGACACCCCGGGGTTCGTCGCAGTCGGCACCATGGGCGCGATGAAGTCGGTCCCGCACCAGGAGCTGCACGCCGCGAACGTGCAGCTCATGTTCAGCAACACGTACCACCTCATGCTGCAGCCCGGCGCGGACCTCGTCGAAAACGCTGGAGGCCTCCACGCGTTCATCGGCCGCGACGCGCCGATCATCACGGACAGCGGCGGGTTCCAGGTCTTCTCCCTCGCGCGACCGAACGAAGGCGACGGCGAGGAGATGAAATCACGCCGGGCGAGCAAGCAGAAAGGCGCGGACGGGCTCCTACTGCGCGTCAACGAGGCGGGGGCGCTGTTCCGATCCTACCGCGACGGCGTCGAAGTCGCGCTCACGCCGGAGAGCTCCGTGCTCGCGCAGAAGAAGCTCGGCGCGGACATCATCATCCCGCTGGACGAACTCCCGCCGTACAGAATAGACCCGGAGGCGCTGCGGCGGAGCGTGTACATGAGTCACCGGTGGGAGGCGAGGAGCCTGAGGACGCACCTGGAGGACGTGCGGCGGCAGGCGATGTACGCCGTCGTCCACGGCGGCGTCGACCGCGAGCTGCGCGTGATGAGCGCGCGGTACCTCGCGTCGCTGCCGTTCGACGGGTTCGCGATCGGCGGCAGCGTCGGGAAAGACACGGCCGAGGTGGCGTCGTTGCTGTCGTATCTCGTCCCGTTGTTACCTCCCGACCGGCCGCGGCACTTGCTCGGCGTCGGCGACGAGAAAACCGTGCTCGCATCGACGAGAGAGGGCGTGGACACGTTCGACAGCACGTTCCCCTCGAAGAACGCGCGGCACGGGCAGCTCATGACGCGGACGCGAGGGACGTTTAACGTCGCCAGGGCGGAGTGCGCGAGGATGCACGAGCCGCCGTGTCGCGAGTGCGGATGCGCGCTGTGTGTGAACCACACGGTGTCGTACCTGCATCACCTCGTGAAGGCGAACGAGCCGACCGCGGCGACGTTGATGACCGCGCACAACTTGCACTACATGGGGTGGCTGATGCGGGATCAGAGAGAGAAGATACTGAACGACGAGATATGAGTTAAATCATAGCAGATAGAAGTAGCGCGGTCGTAGCGACGCACGTGTAGTTGACCTCGAGTCTTATTTCATTTCACAGTCGTCGTTCGATCGTCATCGCGTCTTCATCGTCGTCCGCGTTCGTCTCTCGCTTCTCCTTCGCTCGCTCGCGTACTTCATCGTCGCAAACCGCGGCGTGACCGCCCAGCGGATGCCCACCTAGCGAATGTCCGCCCACGACATCGCGCGCGTGAGATCGGAGTGCTCCGCTTCCCCGGCGGCGGCGGCGGCGGCGGATTCGGTCTCGGTCTCGTTCGCCGTCGCCGGCGCGCGCCTCGACGCGGGCAGCTTCCGGCGGCTCGCGCTGCGCTTCACGCCGTGCTTCGCGACGTCCGCGGCGAGCGGCGTCCGCGTCGCGGCGCTCGCGTCCGCGGTCCCCGCGCTGACGTTCGCGGCGGGCGGCTTTTTCTTGTGCGAGCGCGTCTTCGCGGGAGCCGCCGCCGCCGCCGCCGCCGTCGCCGGCTCGCCGCCGGGCGCGCCGGGGCCCGCGGGGGCGGCGGGTTCCGTCGGCGACCCCGCGGAGGCGGCGTTCGCGTTGTTCCTTCGCACCGGCCGCGTCCCCTCGCGCATCCGCTTCTGCGTCATTCGTCGATTCTCAAACCACGTCTTGATCTGCTTCCACGTCACCGGGTGCGCTTCGCCGTCGCCGAGTTCTTCGACCGCGGACGCGAGGGACTCGTTTCGGTCGTTTTCGCGCTGGCGCTCGTCGTCCTCGACCGCGAAAGGCCTCGTCGTCGTCGTCGTCGTCATCGCGCGGAGGACGTCCAGCGGGACCCACCGTCCGTCGACGCCGCCGAGTACGAGCGCGGACGCGAGCTCGAGGTCGTCGATCTGGAACTGCGACGTCCAAAACGGATCGACATCGGAGTCGCCGTCGGAGGAGTCGGACGTCGTCGTCGAGCGCGTCGCCGCCGCCGTCGCGCCCCCGGGTTTGGTCTTGAGGGTCGTTCTATACAAGCGAATGGCGGGGTGGAGTTCAAAGGCGTCAGGTGGAGTTGAAAGGCGTCGAAGGCGGGGATTGAAAGCGAGGGGTGCGCGGAGAGATACGACGGGCAAAGTCCTTAAGGATCGGCGTTCACCACGCCGACGCGGTCGTATGGGGACCAGTGTATAGGACGCACCTGATCCGCTCCTTCGCGGGCTCGACGCGCACCGCGGCGGCGACCCAATCGTCGGTGCTCTCCACCTCGACCGCGGCGACGACGTCGCCGCTCCGGTCCGCGGCGAGGATCGAAGCGGCGGCGTGGTCCTCGGACGCGAGCAGTTTCCCGGGCTCCGGGAGGTAGGGAATCTCCGGCGCCTCCGCGGGCGGCGGCGGCGGCGGCGACGGCGACGACTGTCGGCGCGTGTGCGACGGCGAACCCGCGTGCGCGATCATGCCGATGTACAGACTCGTCCCCGCGGGCTGCCACTCCTCGAGATCCGATCTCGCCGCGCGCTTCGCCGCGACGACCGCCGCGGGCGGCGTCAACAGCAGCGGCATCGAGGGCAACGAGAGAGAGCGCTTCACGTCGGCGCCGCCGTCGTCCCGCTCGCGCTCGTGGTCCTGCTCCGCGGGTGTCGGCGCCGACGCGAGGAGCTTCTCGATCTCGTCTTCGTTCAGACCCAGAGCGACGTCGCCGGCGCCGACGAACCACTCGTCCTCCCACTCGGACGACCCGCGCGCTATCCGCGAGCCCGAGCCGCCGGAAAATTCCCCCCAGCCGCCGCCGCCGCCGCCGCCGCCGTCGTCGTCGTCGTCGTCGTCGGACAAGTCGGTCAAGTCGACCTCGGTCTCGAGCTTGTTCCACATCAGCGATGGGAACATCGGCGCGTCCGCGTCGAGCAGCGCCGCGTCGGATATCGTCCCGGGGAGGTGCGCGTTCGGGTGGTCGTGGCTGTGCCGTCGTCGTCGTTTCTCCTCCGCGGCTCGGTCCTCGCGTCGCGCGCGACGCTGCGAGAGAAAAAAATCGTCCCCCCGCGGGGTCGCGATCGGCGACGTCGTGAAGCTGCTCACGGGCGTCGGCGTCGGCGTCGCCGGCGTCGCCGGCGTCGCGGGCATCGCGGGCGTCGCGGGCGTCGGCGTTTGATATAAGGCTGACGGAGAGAGGAGAGACGACGACGGAGAGACGGAGAGAGGAGAGACCCGGCTGCGGTCGCGGCGGCGTTCGCACGCTCGGCGGTCGCGACGCTCGGGGTTCCTCACCGGGGAGTCACTGAACGCGCGCGCGATCGCCGCGCAGGTGTCGCGGCCGGGGGTGTCGCCGTGGTACTTGTCGAAGACGCTCACGAGCAGCGCGCGCTCGGCTTTCGTGAAGCGGAACCCTGCGGGCGGAGAGGGAGGGACGCGCGCGGTCTCGGCGACGAGTTTTATTCTTGTTTTATGATTCGGAGGTCTTCTTCGGTCAGGTCTTCGACCGCGCGCGCGCCGGCGGCGCGACGTTTCGAGACCTTTCGAGAGCGACGGAGGCGCGCGGGGAGGTCCCCGCGCGCTTCCTCCTTCGCTCGCGAGGACGATCGCGGACGCACCGTGGACGTGTCTCGAGAACTTCACCGTGCGCGCTCGCGGGGACGCGGCGGCCGGGGACGTCGTCGCGGTCGCGGCGGCGTCGCGCGCGGACGGCGTCCCCACCGAGAGCGCGCGCGCGTTCTCCCCCGGGGGCGACGGCGACGGCGGCGGCGTCGCGAAGACGCCGACGCCGCCGGCGCCGTCGTCGCATCGCTCCACCGCCGCCATGAGCTGCTGCGGGATGCTGCACATGCTCGCGCGGCGACGCGTATCGGGTCGCGTCGTCGTCGGCGCGCGCGGGTATGCCGGCGCGGGCAGGGGGCGCGCGCGCCGCGTTTAGGCGTGCGTCTGAAGCTGGGCATCTGATTCGCTGCGTTGTTCGGGCACCGGGTGATGACTCATCAACCGCGCACGCGAGGAACGCGCTCCTCGGCCCGTCCGAGGCGGCGTCGTTCCTTCCGCGAACAGAACGAACGCGCGTTGCATCTGATAATAAGTTCACGTTCCAACATAAAACACCCGCCGCGCTCGCTCGCCGCACTCACGCCCTCGAGATGATGTCCACGCACACCACCCACTCCCCCCCCCCTCCGCCGACGCCTCCGGATAACTCCCGCGGCACCCCCTCGACGCCAAAGTCCAAGACGACGTCCGCGTCGCTCACCGTCATCCTCGCGTCCGACGCGCGACCGTCTTTCGCGTTCGCGTCCGGGGCACCGCGGCGGACGTCCCCTTCGGGCCCCGCGATCTCAACAATCTCTCTCATCGCCGCCCTGACCGCGTAGACGCCCGGCGCGGGGTACTGATTCCTCGCGGAAGCGAGCGCGAACGCGATCTCCGTGTCGCTGGCGTCGAACGACACGTCCGCGGCGACGTCGTCGACGGACATCACGAGCCGGTGCGGCCGGCCCAGGAGCGCGTTGCACTGCTCGACGTCTCCGGCGGCGAGGCACGCGCGGACGCGCGTGCTCGACACCTGCGGCGTGCACCCGCCCGGGCAGTCGAAGTCTTCCTCGATATCCGCGGGAAGGAGGTCCACGATGGAGACGTCCACGTCGAGCTTCTCGCCGAGATCGACGAGCGTGTCCGCGGTGCCCGCCGCCTTGAACCCGAACCGGTAGTTTCTCCCGGCGACGACGCCGCCGACGCCGATATCCTTCAGCGTCTTCACGAACTCCTCCGGGGACATCCTGCGAATCGCCGCGAAGGGTATCGCGTGCTCTCGCAACTCTCGCGACACCAAACCCTCCGCGCGCCACAACTCGCACACGCGCTCGCGGTCCTCGGTCGCGACGACGGGCAGCGTCGGCGTCCATCCGAGCACCTCCGCCATGCCTCCGAAGGAGACGAGGTACGGCGCGCCCATCCCCGCGGCGACGGCGGCGAGGCGCGCGTGGCCGCGGTGCATGGCGTCAAACTTTCCAAGCGCGACGATCGTCTTCGCGCCGTCCGCTGTTGATAAGGGATGGAGGAACGGACGGAGGGACGGACGGAGGGATGGAGGGAGGGTCAGAGGGCGATGCAGTCGACGCGAGGGTGGCGATTCTTCGATCGATCGATCGACGGATCCTTCCTTCTTCGAACGACGGGGAAGGAAGGACGAGAGGCGAGGGAAGCGACCGCGGCGACGCGCACCCGCGGGGGCGATGCGCTCGAAGTTCGTGGAGACCGTCTCCGACGCGGCGGCGACTATCCGCGCGGCGGCGGCGCGGGCGCTCCTCGTGAGCGCCATGCCTCCTCCTCCGCCGCGGTCTCGGCGACGGAAGTTTCGCGAGCGCGTCGCGCGCGCGGGCGGCGCGGGCGCGCGCGCGTTCGCGCACGGCATCAACGACGCGCGCGCGCCTCGCACCCGAATCAAACCCCGGACGGAGCGCGTCGTCGCGGGGACGTGCGCGCCGGTCGTCGCGGCCGCCGACGACCACGCCGAGGGAGCGCGCGGCGGTGTGACGCGACGGGCGAATTCTCATCAGGCTCATCAGCCGGCGTCAAAAAGCGCACGCGCGGGTCATCGAGACAGCGGCGAGCGCGAGTTTCGGGACTGGATAAACTCGCCGAGACGCGCGCGTCGCGAGACATTCCGGCGGACGCGACTCGCGCCACGCCATCTGAGAATCGAACACTCGAGGTCGAACCCCTCGTCCGTTCACAACCATGGCGTCGCTCACGTGCGTCAACGCGATGGTCGCGTCCAAGGCGCGATTCGTCGGGGGTGCGCGCGTGTCCGCGAAATCGAGCATCACCCGCGTCGGTGGGCTGAAAGCGAAGGCGAGCGTCTCCATGCGCGTCACGGGTACGTCTCCGCTCGATTCCGCGCGCGTCCGCCACCAGAATGACCTCCTCCGCGACCTTGGTGAACGCGACGACGCGTCGCGAGCGGCGTCGGCGTCGATAGCGGCGCGTCGCGCGCGCCGTCCGGCCGCGCTCCGGCGTGTTTTCATAACCTAGGGCTTCCGCTCACCGCGTCTGACGTTGTCCTCTCCCCACGCTCCCTCGCCGCGAATCGCAGGCGGCAGGCAGGGTCTCAGCGTCCGCGCCGCGGGTCTGGACTTCGCGGAGCTCGAGACCGCGGCCTCGCAGGACGAGGATGACGACGCCGATTGGGTTGCCCCCGTGGTGCGTCGTCGCGCCGCGTTCTCCGTCCGCGACGACGTCGCGCGATTTTTCTCGAATTCCTTCCTCGGCGCGCGGAGCGCGAGCACCGAATCCCTCAACCCTGAAAATCGATCGATCCCTCGAGCGGCCTCCTGACGTCCTCCCCCCTCCCCCCCTCCACCCCCCCGCACTGCTCACAGCGCGCCACGCGCAAGGACGGCAAGAGCGCCAAGGAGGCGAGAATGTCCAAGCGCTTCCTTAAGGCGTTGAAGAGCGTCCCCGGGCGCCTCAACCCGGTCTCCCCCGAGGAGGGCGTCAAGCTCATGATGGACAACGCCACGGCGAAGTTCGTCGAGTCCGCGGAGGCGCACGTTAGGCTGAACATCGACCCGAAATACAACGACCAGCAGCTCCGCGCGACGGTCGCGCTGCCGAAGGGCACCGGGAAGACCGTGCGCGTCGCGGTGCTGTGCCAGGGCGATAACATAGCCGCGGCGAAAGCCGCGGGGGCGGATTTCGCGGGCGCGGATGATCTCGTCGAGGACATCGCCGGCGGGATGCTCGACTTTGACCTTCTCATCGCGTCCCCGGACATGATGCCGAAGGCGGCGAAGCTCGGCCGCGCGCTCGGCCCGAAGGGTTTGATGCCGAACCCCAAGGCTGGCACCGTGACCCCCGACGTCGTCACCGCGGTGAACGAGTTCAAGGGGGGCAAGGTTGAGTTCCGGGCGGATAAGCAAGGGATCGTGCACGTGCCGTTTGGCAAGCTGAACTTCACCGCCGCGGATCTGCAGGAGAATCTCGTGGCGATCGTCGCCGCGATCAACGCGAACCGCCCGCCGGGGGCTAAGGGGATCTACTGGAAGAGCTTGTACATCGCGTCCACGATGGGGCCGAGCGTGATGATCGATCACACCGCCGTGGAGGCTCAAGTGGGGAAGTAATTCATTCATTGTCGTGTGAGGTGCCGCAGCGGTAGCTCGTAGAGGGTTTATATACATACGTTGATATCGACGCACTTTTCTTTTGACACCGCGCGCGCTACTCTCGTCGTAGAGAACGAACGAACGAATGTTCGAGAATGTCTCGAGTAGTTATTAAAAGAATTGATGAGTAGTGCGACAGCGGCGAGCTATTTGCGCGGCAGGTTGAAAACCCTCGTTCGCTTCGGTCGATAATACTCGACCGGCGTGAACGATCCGGGTTTGTGTTAAAAGCTTATTGATATATGCGGCGGATGTACATGTATTCGCGGCAGCGGGCGTTATGTGATGTAACAGCGGCGGTGACGTGGATCGTCGCGCGTGTCGCGCGCGACGTCCGCGTCGTTTCCTCTTTTCTTTCGGCAGTCAAAACAGCGAGTACGTCGAGTCGCGTTTCGCATCCGCGGACTCCGCCCCGAGCGACCCGACGATCCCGCTGCCGTTCGTCAGCGACGACGGCGCGGCGATGTTCACGCCGTTCGAGCGACCGTCAATCGACCGCTTCGGGGAGGACAGAATCCCGCTCTTGTCCTCCCACAGACCGCCGTCGAGCGACAGACGCGACGACGGCGGCGTCGCGCGCACGTCCAAGGAGGCTCTTCGCGACGCTCCCCCGAGCGGGGACGCGCCGCCGTCGAACCCGCCCCAAAGGCTGGAAGATCCATTCGCGGCGCCGAACCCGTTGGACGACCCCCCGCCGACGACGCCGTTCGCGCCTCCCGGGCCGAGCGGCGACTTCCCCCCCGAGGTCGAGTTCCCGAGTCCGAGGTCGATGGTGTTAAACGCGGACGACACCGCGTCGAGCTCCGAGACGTACGGGTTCGCGCGTCCGAAGCGACCGTTCACGTCCACGCTATGGCGCCGACCGAGCCCGCCGTTTCGCTCCTCGGGGTACTGCTCGCTGAACATGAGCGACCGAGAGAGCATCCCCGCGGGCGCGGGCGCGGGCGCGGGCTGGTCGCTCGGCGGCGACGGTCCCCGCGGCGGCGACGTCGACGGCGCCCTCGGCGGCGACCCTCGCCGGGGGCGCTGCAGTTGCAGCTGCTGCTGCTGCATCGCGAGTAAAGTCGCCATCGCGTCCGGAGAGATCCCGTTGATCGCTCCGTTGTTCGCGTCGACGCCGTGCCTCGACGGCGACCCATCCGGGTTCAGACCGCCGGTCGGGGAGCCGTTCAGACCGCCGGGCCCCGCTTGCGCTTGCGCGGCGAGCAGCGCCGCGAGCGGGTTCGCCCCGCCTGCGCCGTTCTGCGACGCTCGGAACAGCATCGCCGCCGCGGCGGCAGCCTGCTGCTGCGATTGCAACATCGCGGCGGCCGCGGTCGCGGGATCGAACCCCACGGCGTTGATGTTGAAACCGGAAGAGCCGTCGAACGAGTGCCGCGACCCCGCGGCGGCGTCGCCGAAACCGTTCGCGAAGGAAGCTCCGTTCACGGGGACGGACACGGCGCGTTGGAGCGCGTTGAACCCTCCGAACCCGCCCGCGCCGAGCGCGGCGAGCGCGGCGGCGCCGCCGGCGAACGCGTTCGCGGCCTGGTTCGCCGCGAGATCGGTCGTGGAGCCGTGGTAGAACCGGCAGCTGCGGAGCGGAGGAAGGAAGGAAGGAAGGAAGCGATCGGTCGGCATCGGGGATAACGAACGAACGAACGCTTCGGGGTTTTTTCGGTCGGTAGGGTTCGACGACGACGACGCGCGGACGCATGCGGGTCGACGCGCGCGCACCTCGCGCGGAAGCATCGGCCGTTCTGGAAATCTCTGCAGATCGGCTGGTTGGACTGCACCGCGGGCTGAGACCCGTCCACGGAGCTGTGCGCGTAGCGGCAGTTATCGCGGAAGCACGCGCCCTGCGAGAGAGTTGGGAGGGGAGGTCGTCGTCAGTCGTCGGTGCGGTGGGGTCCTTCCAGGTCAGGGAAAGGAAAGAGATGCCAACCGGTGCGGGTGGCGCGCCGCCGACGCGCCCGCCCGCGCGCGATCGACGCGATTCGGTTCGGTGCGATGACGTACCTTCAAGAAATCCCTGCACACCTCCGGCCTGCCGACGACGGCCTGCGCCACCGGCGGCGCGGGCGCGGCGACGACGGACTCGACCGCCGTCATCATTCGTCACCGGGTAAGGCCGACCGTCGATCGATCCCCCGACTCGCGCAGCCGTCCTCCGCTATCCTGCGCCTTGAACGCGCGGGTGGAACGACGAGCGCGCGACGGGAACGCGACGTTCTCGAGACGTTCTCGCGAGGCTGACCTCGGCGAGGGAACGACGCAGCTCTACTCGCGCGCGTCCGCACTGCGAAGCGCGGGCGGCGGGCGACCGTCCACGCGGAGCGAAAAGGCTGTGAAAAAGTGAGACCGCTTGATCGACGGGTGGTTGTGTGGTGGGTCAGAAACGACGAGCTGGAAACCGAGCTGGAATTTTCGCGTCAACGAACGAGCGGCGTGGAAATTTCAGACTGATTGCCCACTGCATCATTTTCGTACGTAGTAGTTTTTGGACGAGCCGCGGTGTGATGACGTGGCTCGACGTCCTCGCGACCGCTAAAAACGGCCGCGCGCGTATTATAAGAATAGTCTCGGTTTTTTCGCAGAGCGCGAGGAAAGGAGGAGAGGCGTGGAGACGCGACGAGACCGCACGTATTATCGTGGTATTAAAAGGAAAGTGATACAAAACAGGGTCACGGGCTCGTAATAGAGGTCGAGCGCGCGGCGCGAGGGCGTAATAGGTCGCCGTCGCGTCTTTCTCGCGTGCGTACGTGGTACAGCGTAGCGTACATCTCTTCAGTCGTCTTCTTCTTCTTCGTCGTCGTCGTCCTTCAATCGTCGTCTGGCCGCTCAGTGGCTCGTCGCCGCCGCCATGCGACGCATCTGTTCCTCGAGCTGCTCGCGCGGGACGGTCATTACGACGTCCTCGGGCTCGTCGTCCGCGCCGTACAAGACGCACACGACGTCGCCGGATTCGCCCTCCTCGTCGCAGTGCACGTGCCTCCCCGGGCGGTGTTGCACGACGTTGTTGACGCCCATCGACGCGTTGCTTCCGACGCGGCGAAGGTACGTGCTCGAGTTTTGTCTTCGCACGCCACCGCCCGTGGCGGTGGTGTTGAAGTTGTCCGCGCCTCGCAGGGAAGACCCGCGCGACTTCGACCCGGAGATGTCCAGGGTGGACTCGAGCATGCGCTCCAAGGACGCGAACGGGTTGGGCGCCGTCGCGCTCGCGCCGCGGCTCGGGTTGGACTTGTCGAAGGATGCGTCGTCGAACGCCGACGGGGCCCGTCGCTTCATGAGATCGTCCGCGGCGATCTTCGAGAGCTCCGCGAACGCGTCCAGCGGCGCGGAAGTAGGACCGGAAGCCTTGGTCGTGAGCCGCGCCGCCGCTCTCGGGCGTCGGTCGAGCTCCATGTCGTAAAACGCCGTGTCGGCGACGTCGACGCTCGGGAGATTTCTCGGCGAGGCGCGGCGCGGGAGTTTCACGATCCCGGATCTTCGAGCGGCGACGCGTCGGCGCGATACTTCCATCGCGAACGCGGCGGTGTCCATCGCGGCCATCGCGGGCGGCGGCGGCGCGTCCGCGAGGGCGGGCGCGCGGAACGTCCCGACGCGTCGCGCCGCCTTCGGTCTGCGTTCGATTTCCATCAGCGCCGCCGCGGTGCGCGCGAACGGCAGCGGCGCGAACGCGGTCGGCTCGGTGACGTCCACGGAGAGGTAACGGACCTCACCGATGCGTTTCGCCGCCCTATGGCGACGGTCGACTTCCATCTTGTAGTAGTTCGTGTCTTGAGCGCTCATCGTCGGGACGTCTGCGGGCGGAAGGAGGGGGAGGGTCAGCCTCAGGGAACGAAAAAAAAATCTTCGAGAGAGATTTATTCGCCAATTGTCAGGAATATACGCACCACGCGGCTCGGCGAATGAGGCGACGTAGCCGAGCCTTCGCGCGGCCTTAGGGCGTCGCTCGAGCTCGAGCGCGCGAACTTGAAGGTCTCTTTCGGCGACTGCGTTCGAAGAGGGGGAACGGAGGGTGAATTCACGCTCGAGCGCGACGCGCGCGCGCGGTTCCGGGGGGGGGAAAAAACGCGTCGAAGGCGGCGAATCTGCCGCGTCAGCTCGGGGGGATCTGGCGCGATCTGGCGAGATAGGGTCGTGAAAGCGCACCTCTCGGGACGTCGAAGCGCTGAACCGCGGGCTGAGGGACGTTCATACCGAGACGACGCGCGGCGTGCGGTCGTCGAGCCGCTTCCATCGCGAGGTGCGGCGCGAGAGCGGGAGCCGCGGACGTCATTTCTTTCGGCGCTTTAACGCGTAAAGCAGAAAAACGCGTGAGATCGTGCGGGGGCCGGAAGCGCGAGAGCTTCGAGCGCGCGACGCGAACGGAGCGTCGAGAGCGTAAAGTGAGCGGAGGGTGACTTCACGCGAACGTTCGCGTGAAGACGACGGGGGCTTTTGCGTGAGCGCGAGTTTCGGCGGCTGTGCTGCGCGTCGAAGAATGAAGAATATCCGAGTTCGTTATTCGTTCCTGCTTGGGGGGAGTCAAACAGACGATGTGTCAGGGCAGAATAAACACAGTCAGCAGGGCATGCCCTCGACCCCGCGTCGTCGCCGCGTCGCGTACAAAGCAGGCACTGCGTTACAAAATAAATCTTCTCTAACTATCGTACAACG
>Ga0181560_10005038_pt1 | contig 11871 bp, 7 predicted proteins | sample 011ome_20_FD_133751 | JGI IMG/M metagenome (GOLD analysis project Ga0181560, IMG submission 133751) | Coastal salt marsh microbial communities from the Groves Creek Marsh, Skidaway Island, Georgia - 011509CT metaG (megahit assembly) | ecosystem: Environmental > Aquatic > Marine > Intertidal zone...
ATAAAGGAACGTAACCCCACGGTGGGACCGACTTTTTTTATCATCTTTTCTATGCCAGGAACATATCGCTAGTTCTGACAACTCCGTCGGAACCCCTCAGAACAAATTCAATCTTATTGTTGGCTAACACCCTAATTGTAAATTCCCCGTTATTGACGGGGGTCACCCCGGGGGTGGGACTCATGAAGAAATCACCGGTCCTTAAAAAATTACTATTTTTCCACTCCCCGTCCAGGTACTGTATGACATCACCCTCGGCCGGGGGGTTATCCACCAGGTTTACGCCGTACAGGTCCCCGAGCTCGACCCGAGTCTCCGTTACAATTTCACCGGCAAATCTGTTCTCGTAATTTGGATAGGTCAGGGTGGGATTCTCCGGATTCAACAAAAAATCCATTGGTTCAAGTTCAAACCCGTCGGGAATATTCAATAACGCGTGTGAATCGGGAATGGAGGTCGGAGGCCCGGACGTCAAGTATTCAATCGATGTCATATTAAATTCTTCTTGAGTGATACCGGTACTGTGCGTTATGATACTATGGGGTATGCCAGTGACGCGTGCCCACCCCTCAATCTGCTCTGTCGTGTGGGTTGCGACCTGGGGCTTCCGTAATTCTGGAACATCGTAGTTCGCCCAGTCGTTCTCGACGTCGTCCAGGTGGTACGAAGAGGAACTGAATCGGGATCCCATCGACACGAACAGGCTATCCCTGTCCTCGGTAGTCCGCGTTAGGACGGTCTGGGTGTTCCCCTCGGACCCTGTCAGCTCTGATCTCACCAGGTTGTTGTCATCGTCTCTGAACGTGTCCCAATTTATGTCCAGAACGTGCCACACACCGTTGTAGGGACCAGTGGACGGTGTCGAGTGCATCTCTGTCGCAACGTACACCAGAAAACGATTTGAAATAGAATTATGCTTAAATATTGGTAATCTCCCATCGGCATACCCGGAGCCGTACAACCTGGTATCAACCCTCGCGATTACCAGCCAGCCCCAGTCAGTATAATCAAAAAACACGTGGGGTCTGGTGCCGTCTGCGTTCGTGAGGCCGTGCCACTGGGTCCAATCTCCCCACGCGCGGGAGGTATACGAGGAATTTGCAGGTATATTTAGTCTCGTCACGCTATCCTCCATGGAGTACGCGATCACCGTCGATTCGTCAGGCTTGAGGGGGTCGTAGGTGCTCCACAGAACCGAACTAATCGTTGTACCCGACTGGGAGACGTACCACTTCTCCCCAAATTTAAAAACACCCCGGCTCTGATTAACCCCCCCGTCAGCCATGTATGCCATGTAATTTACGTTGTTGATAGGGTCCCTCAGCACTACCTTATTTTGTTCAACGTAAACTTCACTTGGTCGATACCTAACCTGCCACTCCGGCTGGAAATCCTGAATAATTATGCCGCTGGGATCGAACGTATTCACCCCGATCCACGCTCCGTTCAGGTTGGACCAGATCCACGTGAGTCCCGTGGAACCGTCGAAATACATTGACCGGGAACCGGGAACCAGTTTCCCACTCTGGGCGGATATTTCCAACTTTTCGCCCTCGTCCAGGACGGCCTGGGTCTGTAAATTACGGAGTTCCACCTGCCCGTCCAACCTAAAACCCTTCTCAATCGAAATTACACCACCCTCCATTTTGATGTGCTGGGGAAGCATATCCGCGTTCTTCCACCTGCTGGTGGTGGAATCGTACGTTATTATATCGTTCATCGCTGGACTGGTGATAAGCGCGTCCGATAGATTTTCCAGGTTGTTGTCCGATGGCCTCCACGCGCTGTCGGTGTATCGCAGTACTTGATTTTCCCTGGCAGAGTCATCCTGAATCTTGTCGTCAACCACCTCAAATTTACCGATACCCTCGTTGTATTTGAGAGTGCTACCATTCGCCAGGACCGTTCCGGCAGAAACGTCCGCCAGACCCGTTAAAAGCAACTGCGTATTCACCTCAATCAGGGTGGTGCCGTTGTTATAGCTTATCGTGTCAGACGACTCCGTGTGCACCGGATACAATTCCCCCAGCTCCCCCACCGTCATGTGCTGGTCCAGGGATTCGGAGAGGGTCCGGGACCTGAATAAAACACTTGACCCGTTCAGATATGTCACGATGTCCCCGTGCATGGACAGCCACCCAGACCCGGTGGACAGCAGGGACGATCTGTTTTGACGGGTGGCGTCCTCTGACCATTTTACCAGGGATATGGATCTGTCCAGATTCCGGTATACGGGATAATCCCCATCCTTCCTCAAAATAAGATTATACTTCGTTTCAAGTCGGTAAGACCCCACGCTGGGATAGGTGGTGTTTCCCAGATACTTGTAGGGGATCTTTGCCTTGGTTGGGGGCCACGTGTACGAACTGGTGGTACTGCTCACCAGGGATCCCGTGGAATCTGATACGAACCACCCATAGTAAACGGTATCCGTGAAGGAGGATCCACTGGGTCTGTAATAGGGATATGATCCGGCATTACTTTCCCCAGAGAAGGCAGTTATTTTGAATAGGGAGAATTGATACCCGCTACTTTCGTTCCCGTCCAGGTCCACCTTGTACCACTTGGTCTCGTCCACGTCCCAGATCCAGTACTCGTCATTATTCGCCCGCCACAGGGGCTTATTCCCCCCCGTCCTGAGCGTCTTCGATGTATTCGCGAAATTAGTCTTCTCATAATAATAGAATGAGGAACCATAGCGGTTGTACTTCGTACCATCCTTAGTTATGTAGTAGGGTGTGGTACTCCACACGGGTCGGGACGTGGGGAGACTTTCGCTCAGCATCCTCCAGCTGCTGGCGGAGGGCTTGTAGATTATCAGGTGGTTCGTAGTCGCACTCTGGTACACCTTTCTACTTCCACTCCTCTGGGGCTGGCCGCTACTGTCGAGTTCGTAATTTTCGTTCATGACGTCGGTCTGATAGAAAATCTTGTTGTCGTGCGAGAAGTACTCCCGGACTGTCGGGACTCCCTGGGCGTGGTTAATTATTGCGAGTGGAGGGAATAGGGTCGTGGTCCCCAGGTAATTTGCCACCGTGGGGGCTGTCCCGAGCACGCTGACGTTTGCCATGTCGGTGGACCACCACCCGTGACTGGTGCTCCTGGCGATATCGTCTCCCGTCACGGGGTCGTGGAATCCAAACTTGTCCGAGTGGGAATATTGAATCGAGTGATTATTGTAGCTTACGTAATCCCGACCAGAGGAATCCCTCCCGAACACCTCCTTCAGCGCGTCGACCTCCTCGAAGACGTAATTGTCGACGGAAGCGGTGAACTGAAGGTACTTGTTGCTCTTCACGTGGAAATATGTGGGGGTCATCGAATCGTCTGACACGTGTATCGTGAGCACCTCGGGGGTGAGATCGCTCACCAGGATCTGAACCTTATCCCCCTCCTGGGTCAGGGGAATCTCATTTCCGTCGACATCCCGGATACTGACGTTTGTCGTGTTCAGGTACCCCGAGGGGGTGAAATTTACAGTCCGGGTACTCTCCTCCGTGTAAAATACGATGGGGGTAGAGGTCTCGTCCTGGATTGTCAGGGAGGTGCCGTTTCCGTGGACCTGGAACTCCACGGGGTCCGGGAGAACCGCGGCGTAGACCCCCTTCTGGGCTATGTCGGTGAAGGTGACGCTCCCCTTCAGAATGCCATCCTCGACCACCATGCTGGTGAGCCGGAAGTCCTCGGTGGACACCTGAGAAAAATCGGGGGAGATCCCGGGAGTTGAGGGCACCCACTTGGAAGTCGCACTCTGAAATGTGAGGCTCTGACCGTTCTCGGGGACACCCAGGGAAACGTCGGCGAGATCGTCCAGATTTAGGGAGAGGGTATTATTCTTAAATTGACCACTCGACGCGTCGAACTGCAGGACTTGCTTGGTGGTGGGGAGGGTGACCTCCACGTCAGCCAGCTCCGTCAGCGTCAGGGACCCCGGTTCCCACACCTCGTCCTGGCCGTTGTACTTCAGGAGGTCCCCCCCGGCAAGGTTTTCCAGCAGCACGTCCTGGTTCTGGGAGAGGTGGGGGGTCGTCGGAACCCACTTACCCTCGCCCCCCAGGGACAGTATCTGATTTTCAGTTGCCCCCGCGGGGTCCACGTCCTGGAGGGTGGACAGGGATAGCCTGACCGTAAATATGTTCAGGTCACCCCCGGAATAAGACAAGTCGTCGTTTTCGGCGGAGGGGCGGTCGGTGCCGGACGTCATGCGGGCGTTGAAGAGGGCGTCCTCGATGGAAGAGACATCCACGGGATAATATATCCCAAAGGTTTCGCCGTCCACCAGGATGTCGAGGTTTCCCCGGATACAGATCCACGAGGAGCCCAGCTGCAATATAATGTGAGTTCTTGATAAATTCGACCAGATCTCGGCCGATCCCCCATCGCTCAGCGTGAACGTTCTGAAATTGTAGTCGTGGGAATCCAGGGTCAGGACCTGGGGGGATGCCGACTCCGTCAGGAACCCGTAACGGTCGGTCTTCTCGAAATTTACGTCGTCGGATATTTTTAGCTCCCCCCCCGGGAAGTACAGGGTTCGCGGGGATGAGGAGTTTATCTTCAATTGGAACACGTTCTCGTTTTTTTCCACGTTGTCCGTGTATTCTGGTCCCCCGGGGGTTTCACTCAGTATGAAATTCTCGTGGTTGTCATCTATTTCCACCGTGTACGTGGTGAAATCTGTGCCGTGAAAGAGGATGGGGTCTCTGTCATTTACGAGGACGTAACTTGAACTACCGACGTGGTGGACCAGGAGATCCATTTTAATTGTAAGCCAGAAATTTATATTTTAAATGTCAATACCTCAGTCGACTGGACGCGAAACGAAAGGAGCCCCTCTGAATCAATTTCCACATCCCTCAACGACAGATCCGTGGGGGACGCGGAGAGGGGGGACATGATCGTCGTGGGGTCGGTCGGCACCCACCGGGACGAAAATCGATCGTATCGGAGTATTTGACCGTCGCCGGGTTCCTGGTCGATCTGCACGTCTGACAGCTTGCTCAGGGGAATCTCGGTCTGGAGGGTGACGCGACTCGTATCCACCCACGTCGTTGTTATGAAGGAGGGGTTTCCCCCCGTGGTCACGGGGTAGAGAGTGGAAGTGTCCCAGGAACTCCACCCCTGCTCGATGAATGAGATGAGGTCGACGTATGGAAGGTAGAAGGGAGTGTCGGCGGCGGGGAGGGAGTCAATTATTTTCCACATCTTCCCATTGGGACTGGAGTCGCTGGGGAGGGATAGGCCCGTGTTTATATCCCAGAATACCACGTGGAGGGTGTTGTCGGGATTTGCGTATATGGGATATGATTTGTCGGACCCATTTATCACCGGAGATCCGCTCTTTAGTGTAAACTTGTAATCGTGGGTGTGCTCGTCCATGTTTTCCTCCTGGAGATATCCCGTGGAACCGGTGTCGGTGAAGACCAGGTAATCGATGTCCCTCACGATGATCTCCGCGAGGTAGGAGGGGGTGGGAGATAACCTATCAAAACAGTATAAATTATTCGGGGTGGTGGAGGTGGCCGTCAACACGAACCCCTCGTCGGGGGTCTCCGTGATTCCCTCGGTATATTCGTCCTGACCCAGCACGTCCCTGGAAACCTTCAAACGGCCGAGGGCCCCCGCGAAGGAATACGTCCCGGTCCTGTATATGGTCACCGTGGGTTGCTTGGTACTCTGGAAGGGCCCACCGAATAGGAGAGTTCCCTCGTCCCAGTTTACCTGCAGGGGGATGGCTTGCGTGCCCAGATCGACCGCCAGCCCCCCCGGGGCGTTCCGATCTGATATTACCGCGTTCAGAAAACCATCCACGAATTCCACGGATTCCACCGCGTGGTCAGACGTTGTCAGGGTGTGGGGAACCCACTTGTCCCCCTCCTCGGAATATACCAGCACCTGACCCCCCTCGGGGGGTGTGCCCCTCACGTCGAAGAGGGGGAGGGGACCCTCTGATAACCGGAAAAGAGTCCCGTCGAACTGAAGCACCGCCCCCGATTCGGCGGGGGTGGCGGTGTAATCCACGTCACCCAGGGTGTTTAGCACCGGGGAGATGTTCGTCCACTGAGCCCCGTCGTACTGCAGGATATCCCCCTGGGTGGGGCTGAGGATGTCGAAGTCCTCGATGGTATCCGTCGTGGTGGTTATCGAGGCGGGGAGGAATCTGTCGTGGTACTGATCCCACTTAAGTATGTCGCCGTTCGATATGCCGGTCGTGGCGCCGGGGGGGACGTCGAGGGGATACTCCTCCTCGGTCAACTCCACGGTATCCTCTATCAGGGAGTTAACACTTACCGTGTTGTCCAACTCCAGGGACCTACCCTGGATGAGCACCCACGACAGGGGGCGGGTGTCTTTCACGATCCAGGACTTGCCGGTCTGGGGGTCCCAGAGGGGGCGGTGCATGCCCACGCTGTTCCAGTCAATGTCAGTCTTCATGGGAGCCCCGGGGCGTCCCGCCCAGTCCAGGCGAAATATATGATTTTCCTGGATGTAATTCACACCCCGAAATTTGTAGACGTCGATGTTGACGTCGTAGAGATTAGTCATCTCTATCTTGGCAGACACGGGGTTGATCGATACCGCGTCGTCCACCTGGTCGAACAGATTCTCATATACCTCGGGGATCTCCTCGTATACCTCCTGGGGGGTGTAGTCCACCCCCGTCTCCATATTTCTAGCAATGCCCGGAAATCCAGAACCGTCGTTGGACCAGTGGAATCCCACGTCTTGAAGTAACCCGAAATTTTTGTAGTCGCCGTCCACGTAACGGTAGTAGGGGTGCGTCTCGCTTGATATGTCACTTGTTCCCTCCATCAGGGTCTTGTATGACTGGAGAAACATACTGATGAGACCCTCCCAGTCTTCGTACCTAGAGTCCGAACCGTACCTGTTGTACCGTCGCCAGTATCCAGCGTCCTCGAAATATGATATGGCATGATTGGCCGTTCTGTACACGAAATCCCTGTTGGCGAGGGAGGGATAACACGGGCACCACACGTCATCCGTCTCCACGTATATTATGATGAAGGGGTATTCATTCTCCTTACCCACCTTGTACTCGCCCTCCTCTGTACACTCAATCCACGCGTGATACTCATCCCCCCGGGAAGTCTTCCCGAACGATATCACCGACGGGGACATTACGTTGGGCTCCCCGGGACCGTAGGCTCGTGCAAAGACGGGTACCACGGACTTCTTGAAATATCGGGGATAATTGGATACTAACATCTTCAACATGTAAGGACGGAAAGCGGCATTTCTCGTCAGGGTGAGCAAGCCGCGGTGCATCTCGAGATTTGTGGCGTGCTCGGGGGTCTTATTCTTGAACTCGCCACCCTCCCAGACCAGGGTCTGCTTTTCCTTCAAATTACGAATTCGAACGTCGCGGAGGGAATCCACGTCGATCGCCACCGTGGCCCTCGTCTGGGTGGAGTAACCCCCGTCGTCCTGGTCCAGGAAGATGGCGGGCTGGCTGGTTATGACGTTCACCTCGCCCGAGGGGGGGAACATCGATCCGGGGGTGTAAGCGTATATCTCCAGCGTCTGACCCCCCCGGGGGATGCCCGTATCCACCTCGACCATCTCCAGAATCTCCTCGTTCGTGAGGGGGTAACCGATCCACCCCACGGTCCCATCCAGGTCCATGAATATTATGGTCTTGACGTCGTTGCCGTGGGAATCCAGGGTGTTCTCGGACACGTTCTTCCACACCCTGTACTCCGTCTCGCCAGAAGAGGCCGCGGGGGAGGAACCGAACTCCAGGACGTACCAGTAGTATGTCAAGACCTCGATGCCGTCAATTCTGTACTTCTCCGCGGCAGCCTCGAATCGCATGCCGTCGTACGTGAAGGAAGGAATCCACGGGGAATCGGGGGAGGGGGAGGATACTATACTCAGCTGGCCCGTCTGCCTGTCCATCTCGGCACCCACCACCCCCACGCCAGGGTCGGAGGGGTGGGATACCCACTTTCCGGAACGGTAAGTCAGGACACTGTTCTCCTCCGGGGCGTCCACCAAGTCCACGGACTTCATGTCCCCCAGGTCGATCTCCATCGTGATCGTGTTGGACAGCGCCGCGGTGTGGGAAACACCCCCCGGAACAACATCGCTCTCCGCGGTGCGGGAGGTGAAGAGCTGGTTCTCGAGGGTTTCCGCGGCGAGGGGGAAACGGGGGGTGATCACCTCGCCGTCTGTCCACGTGTGACCAGGGAGGGCTAGCCAGTTGGTCTGGGACAGGCTGGCGGGGAGGCGGCTCACCACCGAGGCGTGGGGGGTCCACGATATCAGGGAGTGGGTGGAATTTCTCCACGTGGGATTGCTTCCGCCGACCCGAACGGTGAATGTGTACACGGAAGCCGTGGAGTCCACCTGGGGAGGGAGGGTTTCCTCCAGGTAAACCATGGCATCGTCCCTGACGAAGTGTATGTCACTCGATACCTGGATACTGAGGGTCAGGGTGGCGTGGCTGAAATACAACACGGGGGGCGTGCCGGCGTCCACGGTCAGCTGGACCTCCCGGTCCACCCTCGTGTGTTTTACGTCGTCCAGACCCGGGGAGGATCCAATCTTGAATTGAGGGGCGTCGATCCAGTCCACCAGGTGGATTGCGTACGTGGTGGACCCGTTGTAGAACAGGGTTCCCCCCGCCACGTTGTCGAATTCCAGGGGATTCTCATTTAATAGAAGCTCTATCATCTGGAATTATGTTCGAAAATATTTTAATCGGAGCTTTCAGGGATGATTGTGGGCTCATTCGATGTCGGAATAAAAAATCTTGCCTTCTGCATCTGGGACGGAGAGAAACGCCAGATTTTGAAGTGGGAAGTGGTCTCCATGCCAACCAAGTCGGAAGAGGGGATCTTTGGGGAATTAAAACATATTCTGGAATCCAGAATGAACGACTTCAAGATGTGCGATGTCATCGTGGTGGAGAGGCAACCCACGGTGGCCAAAAGAATTATGTGCGGAATACAGTACTTCATACAAGGATACTTCACGGGAACCGGCATCAGGGCCATCGATTTCGATCCGGCCATGAAAGTGCACGCACCCGGGAGGGGCGGAAAAGCTTACAGAAATCGAAAGAAAATGTCCGTCGATATGTGTAAACAATTTATATTAGAAAACTGCAGGGAGTGGGTGGAGTTCTTCAACAAACACGCGAAGAAGGATGACCTGGCCGATACCATCATGCAGGCACTGGCGTTCCTCCGCTCGGCCGATACGGAGCCGCCGAGGGGGAAGACGCGCCCCCCCACGGCCAGGAAACCAACACTCAACCAGAGGGAAACCCGCTATTCACGGTCCAACCTGGTGTGGCTGTGGAAAAATGAATCTCGCGAAGCACTCAAGAATAATAAGAGATTTTTAAAAGATTTAAATTTATACTGGAGGGGAGTGGATCAATTCGTAGAGGAAGTGGGGGAGTAGACGCGTTTTTTTTGTGTTTTTAATGTCCCCCCGTATAGCACAAGCAAAATGGGAATTGTGGTGCACTCAGAGGTATCTGCACTGGGGGACTTCGGCATCAGCATGACAAGGGGGTACGTGAACCTGGATTCCATCAAGGTGAATCGTGCCACGGACAAGAACGGGGTGGAAATCCTCAAGGTGGTTGTCACGGTGGGCGTCTATCTCGAAAGGGAGGCCAGGGATGCGGGGGCAAGACCCCTCGATAAATTCGATCTCAAGGAAATCATGGAGATGGGGGACCTCGCTAATATCTGTGGCGCCGCCTATGACAGGATCAAGAATCACCTGAACGAAAATACCCTGGTGAATGCGTTGGAAGATATTCCATAGTTTAATCAATCATCTTAATGAACTGTTCCAAGTCAATAACCTCGACCTCGTTCTTTTTGGCGACTTGCAACTTTTTTTCACCCGGGAAAAGCCCGACAATCAGGAAGTCACTGTTCCTCACCCGGTCCGCCACCACCCCTCCCAGCCGGTGGATTGTGTCGATCAGGTGATCCCTGCTGGTACGATCGAACTCACCGGTTATCGTAAATTGGGTGTCCTCCAGACAATTGTCGTCACGGCTGTCGAATCGATTCAGGCAGTCCCTGAAACGGAGGGAACGGGTGGCCAACCGCTCACGAATCTTTTTACGCTGCTCGTACTGACCAGACGTCTCCATATCGTCGTTCTCCCAGGTGAGAAATGTTACCAGGTCATTAAGCGTGCCGAACTCGATTAATCCCTCGCCACCGTAACCCTCCGAACAACTCAGGATCTCAACCGACGTGGCCACCTTCGCGTTGTTGCACAGGGCGAAGTACTTCCGCCCAGTTTTATCGTATATGTCGGAGTGCTTCTTGAGCTTCTCAAGTACGTTGGTGTGATTTACCGTCACGATGTCGAAATAATCAATCTGGGCGTATTCCTTGATGATGAGCTTTGCAGCTGACTTGAGGGCTACGTCCAGGGCACTCATGGTTCTTCTTTTATTTCTAGCAAGCTATATCTTTAACTTCGTTGAAATCACGACTAAGCTTCTCCAGGAGGTCCTCGAACATGTAGTTCACGTGGCCGGCGGTGGGTAGGGAGGGGGGGAGGTTCATGGGCAGGGGGGCATTCATCATTAGGTCCTCGCGGATTTCAAATTGCTTTTTTCTCATCGATTCGCTGTATGTCTGGGATATGGAATCCTTGTAACGCTTCAGCCTATACATTCGATGGTGGACCTCGTTCTCCCTCACCGCCAGCGACTCGGGGGTGTGCAGCTGAATCTCGTAAATGTAGTTCAAATTTATGTGAACGCCGTCGTAGGAGGATATCTTGGCGCGGTGATCGTCTATGTCGAAACGAACATTCTGGGGAATCAGCTTGATAACCTCGGGAATCGAGGGAATCGTGGAACGAACCCACGTGTATCGTATTAGGTCATTCGATAGGTACTTCTGACGAAATGAAGAACGACTCTTAAAATATGGACCCAAGATTATCCCACCGTGTGCATATGACATTCCTTATTATAGGATCAGGGAATATTTTTAACTTAGAGACTTCCGGACAGAAGGGTAAAGGAACATGAACATTAGCGCGAATATACCCGTCGAATTTAATCTGTGGCTGGTACCGAAAAATCACGCGGAACTGCAGAGGAGGTTCAACTCGAGTATACAACCCCACGTACCCCTGGTGGACAATATCTCGACGGGGGACATCAACAAGTGCATCGAATTCTTTCCCCGGCGCGGCAAGATCGGCAGCATATCCGCGGATACCTCCCTCATGAGGAACGGCAGGGACGAATTTAGGTTGTCCAGGGATTGCACCATCTATGGGGTGAACAGGGCCCCCCTCGTCATACACGAATTGTATTCCGAAATTAACTTGGAAGAATATAAGGAAAATTTCGAACACTATCACCAAGACGTAAATCCGGAGGAAGAATTTGAGGCGACACTTAAATTAGCCCTTAGATCGACGGAATACCCGTTTGACTGGCAACTCATCGATATATAAAAATACACCGAGGGACATCGGGGCAGATGTACTAGAGGGGAGGGGTTACAATGATGGACATCGACGAGCTCTTCGATCTGGCCAAGTCCGCCCGTCGTGGGATTGACCATGGCGAGGGGGAGGACGTGATTGTATCCGACACATGTGGGATCTGTAAGACGGGGTCCTTCATCTTCCGGGACGAATATGTGTGTGAGAACTGTGGATTCATCGATACCGGGAGGGGGAACTTCGATTGTAGGGAGGAGGGGTTCAGAATGAGTGGCGTCACCACCGACGGATCCAACAGCAGGGTCGGGCGCTATGTGGATCCGGTGGAACGTCTGAGGTTTTCTGAGGGGTACCTCAACGGCTCTGTCATTAAGGGTCGGAATCAGGCAGAACGACGCATGGCACTGATCCACA
>Ga0181560_10005039_pt1 | contig 11870 bp, 5 predicted proteins | sample 011ome_20_FD_133751 | JGI IMG/M metagenome (GOLD analysis project Ga0181560, IMG submission 133751) | Coastal salt marsh microbial communities from the Groves Creek Marsh, Skidaway Island, Georgia - 011509CT metaG (megahit assembly) | ecosystem: Environmental > Aquatic > Marine > Intertidal zone...
ACGCGAATTTTAGCCTGCTGGTCGTCGGATTCGCGAACCCTCCCAGTTTCCCGCGCGCGCGGGAAAATTTTAAACACTGAGTCTGCGTCTCCCGCGCTCTCGGAAGCCGCGATTGTTGGCCATCGGGATCGGCGCGCGTCCGAGGAACACACACGCCCGCGCCGAGACGGACGCGTCGTATCGCGCGACGCGGAGCGGGGCGAGGGAGCAGAGTCGGTGGGTGAACGCCGCACGGGTCTCGTTCGGGCGAGCGCGCGACCGACGCGACGGGACGCGCGACTGGCGTTTCCGCGAGAGCGCTCAGAACGTGCGCGCGCTGACACGCGAAAAAGTGTGAGGCACGACGCGCGCGCGACGGTCGGTGAGCGCGGAGCCGTCGTCCGCGTCGAGGGGGATCGAACGGAGTGCCACGCGCGATGGCCGCGATGGACATAGACTCCGCGCGCGGCAAGCACCACGCTGGATCGCCCGGCGCGCGGGACGCGCGCCGTAAGTCCCCGCGCGCCAGCGTCGTCGGTGCGCACGGCCGATCGTCCCCGGACGCGGTCGCCGAGGCCAAGGCGAAGCGCGCGGCGTCGGACGCGCCCGAGCGGCGCGTGCTCTTCGCGGACGGCGCGCTGAAGCCGGCCGGCGACGCGGACGAAGCCGCGCTGGATGATTTCGGCGAGGACTCCGAGGACGAGGCGGAGGCCATCATGCCCACGCAGGCTGCTCCCCCGCGCGATCGGGGTTCGAGGGAGGATCGGAACGGCGACGGCGCCGTTCCGGATGAGCGAAACGCGCGAGACGAAGACGAAGACGTCTTCGGTCCGTCGCGCGGCGTGACCCGGAAGGAAGCGTCTCCGATACAAAAAGAAGAGCCTCAGGCTCGGCGCAGCAGTTTCGGTGGGTTCGCGCGGTCCGTCGCGAGCGGGCTGGGCGCGGTCGGGCTGGGCGCGGTGGCCGCGGCGTTCGCGCCCGCGGCGAACCTCCGCGAGGAAAAATACGTCGAGGACTCGGCGCGGAAAAAGGCGACGAGCGCCGACGACGCGCGCCGAGGAGGCGAGGAACGCGCGAAATCGCCCTCCTTTTCGCCTCACGGTAAGGCTGTAGATTCCCAGAATGCCGATTCCGAGCCCGAGCCTGATTCGGACGCCGAGGAGGAACGGGATCTCTTGCGCGACGGCCGCGCGGCTTTTTTCGCCAAGGTGTTTGAGGAGACGGGCGTCCGTCTGCACGACGGGTGGCGCGTCGCGTTCGAGTGGTCCACCAAGCGGAACGAACACCGGCGCCGGCGCAAGCGCTTCTTCTCCCCCGAGGGAAACAAGTTCTCCGACGCCACCAAGGTGATCGCCGTGGTGGTCAGGCAGCGCGAGCGGGGTAACGTCGACGCGCCCATCCTGGTTTCGGGCGCGGCGACGCCCGCCGAGCTCGCCTCGCCGGGAGAAGCGGCGGCGTCGCCGCGCCGTCACCTCGCCGCCGCCACGACCACGGCGCCGGTCGCGGCGCCCACGCCCACGCGCACGCCGAGGCCGAGCGCGGGGCAGAGCGCGGGGACAGCCGGGGACGCCCCCGTCGCCGCCCCCGCGGCGCGCGCGTCCCCGGAGGGCAAGGACCGCGACCCCGCGCGCAACCTCGAGGCGCTGCGGCGCAAGGTGCGGCAGAAGCTGAGCCACGACCTGGAGGACGGCTGGAAGGTGGAGTGGGAGCCGGCCGTTCTGAACGGGCGCGAGCGCGACGAGAAGGTGTGGCGCGACCCCGCCGCGCCGGGAAAGAGGCTGGTTGGCGACGCGCAGGCGCTGACGCACGTCAAGATGCGCCTGGCGGCGGCGACGGTGCAGCGGCGCGCCGCCGCCGAGGCGGCGGCGAAGATGGCGGCGGACGCAAAGAAGGCGGAGGAAGCCGCCTCCGCGAACGTCGCGGCGCTCGCCGCGAAGGTGGCTGTGACCGGCGACCCGAACGCGATGGTATCGCTCGGCGCCCAGATGGAGGCGGCGCGCGCGGACCTGCAGGAGAAGAGGGAGTGGGCGGCGTTTGCCGCCGCCGAGGCGGAGACTGCGCGGGGGAAAGTGGCGATTTCCAACCTGCAGTCGCCCAAGCGCGGGTTCGGCGTCGGCGCGACTCCCGCGGGAAAACACGGACGACGCGTGAGCGCGAACGGTGGGACGTTCGCCGTCCCGGCGCTGCCCTCGACGGCGGCTGTCACCCCGGGCGCGGCGCGCGTTTCCCTCGGGGGGTCCGCCCCGCACCAGGCGGTCGGAGGTTCGAACCCGGCGGCGCGCGCGCGCGCGACGCCCGGCGCGTCCTCCGGTAAGCCTCTGTCTCTGTCCATGTTCACGCCCGCGGACCGCGAGGAGGAGGCGCGGCGGCAGCTCGTGGAGCGCGTATACGCGGAGACGGGCGTGCGTCTCGGCCCGGAGTGGCGCGTGCGGCTCTCCGTGCACAGCAACGGCAAGGAGGGCAACCTCGCCGACCGCGAGTACAAGCGCTTCTTCTCGCCCGGCGGGAAGCGGTTCGAGAGCGCCGGCGCCATCGTCGCGCACGTGCTGGACTTCAAGCGGCGCTCGGTGGCGGTGGAGGGCGAAGCCGCGAAGTCGCCCGAGCAGGTGGAGCAGGAGCGCATCGAGGACGAGGCGTTCTCCAAGGAGGAAGCCGCCGCGCGTCGCGAGCTCATCAAGCAGGTGTTCGAGGAGACGGGCGTGATGCTGGGCGCCAACTGGCGCGTGGCGATGGAGCGGAGCTGGAGCGCGACCAAGCGGAAACTGGTCGGCCGCATGCGCTTCTTCGCGCCGGACGCGAAGAAATTCTCCAGCAAAGCGGACGTCGTCGAGTACGTCGAGCGGCAGGTGCGCTCGGGGAAGCTCAAGCGCCACTCGGCGCCCACGCGGCCGCGCGCCGCCGCCGCGCCCATGAGCGCGCGGCTGGCGCGAAGCCAAAGCAACGTCAACGAGCGCGACCGCGAGGAGGAAGCCGCCGCGGAGCTCGCCGAGCGCGCCAAGGAAGCCACCGGGCTTGATTTATCCCCGGGATGGCGCGTGCGCTGGGTGAAGGAGGACGGCGGCAAGGTGTACAAGCGCTTCTTCGACCCTAAGGGCAAGAGGTACTCCAACCTGGGCGCGGCGATTCGCCAGGTGAAGCGCGACGTCGGCATCGACTCGCCCGAGCCCGAGGAGAGCAAAAAGCGCCGAAAGCGGGACGACGGCGCGCGCAACCTCGCCGCCGCGATGGACCTCGCCGCGGACGAGGACGAGGAGGGAGACGAGGGCGGGAACGTGCGGCGCGCCGGCTCGAGGCGCATCGCCGCCGCCGCCGCCGCGGCGCAGGCGGCGCGGGAGGCGGAGCGGGCGCGGCTGGAGAAGGTGGCGCGGCCGTCGCGCGCCGCGGAGCGCGCCGCCGCCGAGAAGGCGGCGCAGGTGGAGAAGGAGAAGGCGGAGAAGGCGGCGGAGAAGGCGCGCAAGGCGATGGCCACCGCGCAGAAGGCTCTGCGCCGCGCGGAGAAGGCGGCCGCCAGGAGCGACGCGGAGAAGGCGGCGCGCGAGCGCGCCGCGACGCCGGCGCTCCCGGCGCCGCCGGCGAGCGAAGTCATTAGTCAGCAAAAAGCCGGCGCCGCCCCGGGCGAGACGCGTTTGCCTTTGCGCCTTCCGGCGCGAAGGAAAGGTATCGCCGGCCCCGCGCGCAAGATGAGCCCCGCGGAGAAGGAGTACCTCGCGCAGGTGACGCGGCGCGTCCTGGAAGATCTCGGCGTCGAGCTGAACAAGGGGTGGACGGTGCAAATCACGCAGCGCAAGTCCGGCGCCACCTCCGGCGCGAACGACAAGTACTTCTTGCCGCCGCCGCAGCCGGCGTCCGCGCCCGAGGGCTTCCGAACCAAGTCCAAGTACCGCAGCGAGGGCGAGGTGGTGGAGTACGCGCGGCGCCTGTTCGGGCTGGGCTCGTCCAAGAAGTCCAAGAAGCGCCAGCGGCCCGCGAAGGACGCCGCCGCCGTCGCGGCGAAGGACGCCAAGCGCGCGAAGAAGGCGGCGCGGCGCTCCGCCGAGAAGGCGAAGAAAACCGAGCCGGCGAAGAAAACCGAGGCGGAGGCGGCGGCGCGGCGTTTCTACGACGCCACGAACAAGACCTGGTCGCCGGCGGACACCGCCAAGACCAAGGCCAGGACCGGCGGCGGCGGCGGCGCGGCGAACCGCGGCGAAGCGCGGCGCGACGACCGCCTGGAGGAGGAGGAGGAGAAAGAGCGCGTGGTTGGCCTCGGCGACTCGGACGACGACGCGTCTGACTCTGAATCCGAGTCCGACTCGTCCGAGTCCGACTCGTCCGCGTCGGATTCCGAGTCCGACTCCGCGGAAGACTCCGACCGGGCCGGCGCGGTGACGGACGTGCGCGTGGAGGGCATGATGACGGTGATGGACGCGGATGCGAAGCGCGCGGCGTTCGAGGCGCGTGTGCTCACCCCGGCGAAGGTGCGCGAGCTTGAAAAGCACATCGACGCGCAGCTGGCGCACCCGGCGATGGGCTTCGACGTGGACGTGCTGCAGCTGGAGTACCAGCGCGTGACCGGTTTCGAGGCGGTGTCCGACGACGCCGTGCGGCTCCGCGAGATGCTCCAGGACGTCGTCGCCAAGGAGAAGGAGAAGGCGCTCGCCGCCGCGGGCGGGAACAAGCACCTGTTCTCGCCGGAAACCAGGCGCGCCGTCGACGCCGCCGAGGCGGCGGAGGCGGCGGACGCCGAGGCGGACGCCGAGGCGGCTGCCGCGCAGGAGCTCGAGCAGGACGACGTCGCGTTCCCGGACGACGACGACGAGGCGGGCGCCGACGCCGGAGAGGCGCCGGCGAAGCGCGAGCCGGAAGACGCGGCGGACGCCCCGGACGAGGGCGACGCGTTCGCGGCGTCGGCGGCTGCCGCGGTGGCAACCACAGTCGAGGCGATGCGCCGCGCCTCGGAGGTGTCCCGCGGCGCGCGCGTCCCGCGCACGCTCGGCAACGTCGGGGTCAAGCGCGCGCGCGAGCTTGTGGACGACGGGACCCTTGAGGCGGAGGACTCGGAGGAGGAGGCGGAGGAGGCGCCTCCTCCCGGGGAGGGCGCGCCCGCGCCCGAGGAGGTGCGCGCGACCGGCGCGGCCGGGATCGAACCCCCGACCGCGGCGTCGCTCGTCGCGCGCGGCACGCGCTTCAACCCGACGGACCCCGCGATGGTGGCCGCGGCGAAGGCGGCGCTGCACACGTCCGCCGCGCACGTCCGCGAGGTGCTGTGCCGCGAGCGCGAGCGCAAGACGGTGCTTGATCTCGTTCGTAAGTGCCTCAAGGCGCGGCGCGGCGGGTCGGCGTACGTGTGCGGCTTGCCCGGCACCGGCAAGTCGCTCACCGTCTCGGAGGCTGAGCGCGTCGCGCGGTGCTGGGGCGACGGCGGCGCGGCGGGCGGCGGCTCGAAGCACGCGGTTCCCAAGTCGGAGCGCCCGCGCGTCGCCGCCGTGAACTGCATGGCGCTGGGCGACCCGCGGCTGGTGTTCTCCAAGGTGATCGAGGAGCTGGGGGGGGCGGCGGAGAAGAGCGCCGCGCACAAAAACGCGCGCGCCTTCGCCGAGCGCGACGACGTCGACCTGGGCGCCGACCTCGGCGCGCTTCCCGAAGTCGCGACGCTCAGGCAGCTCGTCACCGGCGGGGGCGTCGACGCGACGAACGACGGTTCGAGTTCGAAGAGCGTCCCCACGACGGTGATTCTGCTGGACGAGATGGACCAGCTCGTGTCCAAGGCGCAGGGCATCCTGTACGAGCTCTTCGGCTTGCCCACGCTCCCGGGGTCGCGGTGCGTGGTGATCGGCGTGGCCAACGGGATCAACCTCGTGGAGGTGACGCTGCCCCGCCTCGCCGCGCGCGGCTGCGAGCCGAACGTGGTGCGCTTCAACGCCTACGACGTCGCGCAGCTCAAGCGGCTCCTCAGGCAGAGGCTCGGCGCGCTTCCCTTCGCCGTCTTCGAAGACGCCGGCCTCGAGCTGTGCGCGCGCAAAGTCGCCGCCGCCACCGGGGACATGCGCCGCGCGCTCAACATATGCGCCGTCGCCGTGGACCTCTGCGCGCGCGAAGCCGCGGACCTCTGCGCAGAGGCGAACGAGGCGAACGACGAGGAACGCGCGTTTAAAAAAAGCAAACCGGAACCGCGCTTCTCCGGCGCTCTGGTAAAAGTCGCGCACGTGGCGCGCGCCGTTTCGGCGTCGTTTTCCTCGCCGGTGGTGGACACCGTGCGCGGCTTGCCCCAGCACCAGCAGATGGTGCTCTGCGCGGCGGTGCGCGCGTTCCGCGAGCGCTCTGGTAAAAGTCTCGGCTCCGGAACCTCCGGAACCGGCACGCTGGGCGTCCTGAACGACAAGTACACCGCGCTGTGCAAGGAAGCCGGCATCCGCGGCGTCACGCCCGGGGAGTTTTCGGGCGTGTGCACGGTGCTCGCCGACCAGACGCTGCTGCGCGTCGGCGCCGGCCGCGAGGACCGCCAGCGCAAGGTGAGCCTCGCCGTGCACCAGGACGACGTCGTGTTCGCGCTGCAGGGCGTCAACTTCTTCCGCAACCTCATCGGAGAGGGGCGCGGGGGGAACGCGGGGACCGGGGGGAGGAGGTGAAGTACGCGGGGACGGGTACGATTTCAAACGACGCTTTCGCTTTCGTTCGCGCAGTCGCTTTCGTCGAAACGCTTTTCGGTAATGCAACGGTGATCATTTTCGTTCACGAGAGTCTCGGAGACGTGCGGTGTCGTTGTCTTCCCCGCGAACGCGAGCGCGGCGCCACACCGAGACGCGCGTGCCCAAGACTTGGTCGCGACCGAGACTCTGTACTCTTCGCTGAACGCGCGTCGACCATGTCCGCCGTGAGCGCGCTGCGCGCGCGCGTGCGCCTCGCGCCACCTCTCTCCAGCGCCACCGCGAGAAGGTTCGCCGAGCGGTCGTTGTTTTCGGCTTGGGCTCCCTCGGGACCGGCCGGGCGGGCTCCCCAGACGCGCCCTCCGGCTTTTCGCGCGACCGCGACCCTGACGCGCCGCGCGTTCCGCGTCGGCGCGCGCGAGACGCGCGGCGTCACGCGCGCCGCCGGCGACCGGGCGGACGGCGAGGCTTCGTCGCGGGCGAGCACGAGAACCTCGGACGAACCGACGGCCACGGAAGTGCCCGTGTCTTTCTCGTCGGGGGACGAAGAAGACGAAGCCTCCGCCGGCTTTCCGGGGAGTTCCGGCCACGACGTCGTGCGCGACGCTGTTGCGGACGCACGCGGCGATACGGAAGCGTCGGAAACCGTTTTGGAAACCGACGAACCGCCTGTCACCGGTTGGGACCAAAAGCCCACGTCTATCATGCCGAGCGCGTACTTCCAAGGCGAGGTCGGGTACAGCAAGTTCTACCCCCCCGAGGCGCGCGACTACGAGTACAAACGCGTGCTGATGGTTGCCGTGGACGGCTCGGCGGAGTCCGAGCGCGCCGTCGAGTGGGCGATCAGGCACCTGTGCCGGTCCGGCGACCTGCTTCAGATCGTGCACTGCTGCGTCGCCGGCGCGATCGACCCGAGACTCGCGTCGTACTACGACGGGCCGTCCATCATGAGCGGCGACCAGATACGTGCCGACCCGAACGCTCTCTCCGCGCCTTTCGGAACCGCGGTCCCTAAACCCGAATACCCCGAGCGCTTTCCGAAACGACCGATGTACGACGACAGCTGGGCGCCGACGCGCCTGAAGGAAGTGCGGGTGCGTCGTGCGTAAAACAAACGCACGACCGACGACGACACTCGTGTGGAGACCTGTCTCAGAAGCGAACGCCTATTCGACTTTCTTTTCCGATCAGACGTCTGACCCGATCGCGAACGTCTTCTCGCGCCTCCGCTCTCGGCGCTCTCTTCGACCTGCGTCGCCGGAAACCGCACGTGCCCGTCGACATCTTCGCCGACCCGAAACTGCAGGACGCCTACTACTCCGCCGCCGTCCTGCGCACCGAGGCGGTGCTGGACGACGTCTACCGGAAACTCAAAGCCACGCACGGTGCGCACCCGATACGATCCTTTCGCGAGAAACGAAGTGACCTTCTATCTACGAGAAAGGCGATCCCGGCGCTGACTCTTTTTTCGAGGCGTCCGCGGGTTTTGCGGCGGCTCGCTCGCAGGCGAGACGGCGGACGGCGGCGGCGACATGACGCCTTTCCCCCAGCCCATCGAGCTGGACGCCGTGCTGGACACTGCCTGGGAACCGATCGCGGACATGATCAAGCGCAAAGCCGAGGAGTCCAACGCGGAGATGCTGGTGGTGGCGCACCACAGCAAGAAGTGGTGGGAAGAAGCGCTCGCCGGCTCCATCAGTAAGTACCTCGTGGACCACTCCGATTTGAACGTCGTCGTAGTGCACTGATCAGAAGAAGAAGAAGAAGAAGAAGACCTCCGAAGAGACGCCGCGGCGAACGATGCGAGCCACGCGAGAGAGACGCCGGTAGAAGCGCGCGTCGCGCAGATGTCACCAAACGTGTGTACGCGCTCGTGGCTTGGCTGACGTGCTTAATTACACGCGTTTGGAAGGTTACGAGTGGATACTAACAACGCTCGCGGCGACTCGACGGCGATCGCGAGTCGGACCGAAGCGCGCGCACCCCTCCTCGCCTATCTCCTGCTCCTGCTCTCACGCGAGCAGCTCTCGCGTGTATTTCCAGGCGTGCGACCACACGGGCTGGCACAGGTCGACGGGCATCTTCCCCTGTTTGTTCTTCAGGGACTTGTCCGCGCCGTTCTGCAGCAGGAAGTTGACAATCTCGACGTGCCCGCGCATGGCGGCCCAGTGCAGCGCGGCGTTGTCTCCGATGTCCAGCGCGTCCACCTCGGCGCCGTTCTCGACGAGAAACCGCACGGTGTGGAAGTGGCCGTTGTGCGCGGCGCGCGAGAGGGGCGTCTCTTTCATCAAGCCCGCCTGCTCGATGTCCGCGCCCTCGCTGATGAGCAGGTCGCAGCAGGTGGTGTGCCCGTTGCCCGCGGCGAGAAGCATCGGGGGGTCGCCGCAGTGATCCGCCTCGTCAAGCGGCGCGCCCTCGTTGATGTGCTCCTTGACCCAGTCGTAGTACCCGTCGCAGCAGTCGCGCCAGATGTTGGACTTGTCGGGGATGAACCGGCCGTTCTGCGTGAGAAGCCACGTCGTGTGGTTCGTGTGGTTCGCGTGACGAGGTCAGAGGAGTTCCGCGAGCGCGAGCCGCGAGCCGCGAGCGGAAGGGAGGCATCGGGAATCCCGAGGAGGCATCGGGAAATCCGACGCGGCGTTCGCGAGTCGAGGCCGCGGGCGCGCGCGAACACGCAGGGCGCGCGGACGCGGAGGGCGCGCGGACGCGGAGGGCGATCGAGACGTACCACGAGGTCGAAGGGCATGGTTCCGGACGGTGTTCGCGCCGCGCGCTCGGTCGGTGCGCCGCGTGAAGTGGCGAGGCGCGCGCCGAAGAAAACGCGGAAAAACGCTCGACGGCGAAACGGGAAACGCCGGTTCGGCTCCTGTCGTGTCCGCAGTTTTGCGCTTTTTCGGCTTTTTTGCAATCGTGAAGATTTTTTTAGGCCCGCGACGATGGTCGCCGAACGTCGCACTTCGAGGAGAACATGGCCGGCATCGCGCGCGCCGCGTCGCGCCGTTTGGCGGGTCTGACCCGCCCCGGCGGCGGGTTTTCGAGATTCACCACCGCCGCGATCGCCGCGAAGGCTTCCGGCCCGGCGCCGTTCCACTTCCAGCCCCTGTTCGAGTCGGACCCCGCGAACCCCAAGGCCGTTCCTTGGCGCAAGATCACGGACGAGCACGTCTCCGTGCTGCGCGTGGACGGGCGCGAGGTGCTGAAGGTCGAGCCCGAGGCGCTGCGCCTGGTGGCGCAGGAGGGCATGACGGACATCGCGCACCTGCTCCGCCCCGGCCACTTGGCGCAGCTGCGCGCCATCCTGGACGACCCCGAGGCGTCTGAAAACGACCGCTTCGTGGCGCTGGAGCTCCTGAAGAACGCCAACATCGCCGCGGGCATGGTTTTGCCCGGGTGCCAGGACACGGGCACCGCCATCATCATGGGCAAGAAGGGCCAGAACGTGTGGACCGAGGGCGACGACGCCGCGCACCTGTCGCGCGGCGTCTACGACACCTACGTCAAGCGCAACCTGCGGTACTCGCAAGTCGCGCCGTTGTCCATGTTCGAGGAGGCCAACACCGGGAGCAACTTGCCCGCGCAGGTTGATCTGTACGCCGCGGACGGCGACGAGTACCACTTCCACTTCATGGCCAAAGGGGGCGGGAGCGCGAACAAGACGTTCCTTTACCAGGAAACGAAGGCGTTGCTCAACCCGGAACGCATGATGGCGTTTTTGGAGGAAAAAATAAAAACCCTCGGCACGTCGGCGTGTCCTCCGTACCACCTGGCGTTCGTGGTTGGCGGTTTGAGCGCCGAGCAAAACCTGAAGACGGTGAAGATGGCCAGCGCCCGTTACTACGACGATTTGCCAACCACCGGAAACGCGCACGGCCGCGCGTTTCGTGACACGCAGCTGGAGAGCGACATCAAGGCGCTGTGCCAAACCATGGGCATCGGCGCGCAGTTCGGCGGGAAGTACTTCGTGCACGACGTCCGCGTCGTTCGGCTTCCGAGGCACGGCGCGTCGTGCCCGGTGGGCCTGGGGGTGTCGTGCTCGGCGGACCGGCAAGTGAACGGCAAGATCACCAAACAGGGCGTGTTTCTGGAAGCGCTCGAGCGGGACCCGAGCAAGTACTTGCCCGATGTCAAGGACGAGCACCTGGACGACAGCGGGGTGGTTGTGGACGTCGACCTGACGAAACCGATGCCCGAGATTCTCGAGCGCCTGAGCGCGTGTTCGGTGAGCACGCGGTTGCGGCTCACCGGGCCGCTGGTGGTGGCGCGCGACATCGCGCACGCCAAGATCAAGGCGCGGCTCGACGCGGGCGAGCCCATGCCCGAGTACATGAAGCAGCACGCGGTGTACTACGCCGGCCCGGCGAAGACCCCGGACGGCATGGCGAGCGGCTCGTTCGGGCCCACCACCGCCGGGCGGATGGACTCGTACGTGGAGGCTTTCCAGGCGAAGGGCGGGTCGATGGTGATGCTCGCGAAGGGCAACCGCAGCGCGCAGGTGACGCGCGCGTGCAAAGCCCACCGCGGGTTCTACCTGGGTTCCATCGGCGGCCCCGCGGCGATTCTGGCGCAGAACAACATCAAGAAGGTGGAGGTGCTGGAGTACCCCGAGCTCGGCATGGAGGCGGTGTGGAAAATCGAGGTGGAGGACTTCCCGGCGTTCGTCATCGTGGACGACAAAGGGAACGACTTCTTCAAGAAGTGGCAATCGTGACGAGGGCTTCTTCTCGCGAGCGTGACGGCGCGAATGTCGGACACGCGCGGTTTCTACCGGTGGCTACTGTGTTCTATTACCTACTACCATGGTAACTAACTAACTAACTAATAAAACGCGGCGACGAGGACTTCCGCGACGAGTAGGACTCCCGCGACGCCGAGGCGACGCGGAAAGGCGCGCGCCGCGCTCGTGTCCGCGCCGGACGCGCCGGTCCGCGTGGTCCACGTCTCCGCGTTTCCAGCCTCAGCCTCGGCCACGGTCCCGAAGACACGAGTGACAAGCTCCGGGCGATCCACGAACGGGTTCCGGTTGCCCTGCGCCGCGCACACCGCGTCGTTCCGCGCGCGCTCCCAGTCCGCCACCGCCGACGACGCGTGCCACCGCAGCAAATCGCTGAGCCGCCCGAAGGCGTAATAACGCGCCTCCGGTCGCGTTTGGGGATCGCGATACGCTTCCTGCGCGAGCCTCAGGTCGTACGTGTCGTCGTCGTCTCCGTCGTACCGAAGCGCCATGTACAGCATCGCGCGCGCCACGAAGCCTTTCATGTTCGAAGG
>Ga0181560_10005042_pt1 | contig 11864 bp, 10 predicted proteins | sample 011ome_20_FD_133751 | JGI IMG/M metagenome (GOLD analysis project Ga0181560, IMG submission 133751) | Coastal salt marsh microbial communities from the Groves Creek Marsh, Skidaway Island, Georgia - 011509CT metaG (megahit assembly) | ecosystem: Environmental > Aquatic > Marine > Intertidal...
AAAAGTAGCCACTTCTTATTACCGATAAGCCCTCACGACAGAGATTAACTCATAGTTGTAAATCCTCCTGTGTTTACCCACACAATTCGACCTTGTAGACTTTGTTTTTGTAACCAGAACCAGAGTTTAGCGTTGTAGTTTTTATCTATTTGAATCCCAGTGCTTTTGTGAAATTCCACACGAGACACTTGCAGTTCTGGACTGGTTTTTCCAAAACCTCCAAAGGCCTCATCCACCCAATGCAGAGTAATGTTTTTAGATTCTGCGTAAGTGCAAACTTTTCGCATTTCTTTCTTTGCCCCACGCACTGCACTGATAACATGAACCTCTGTTTTTTCATTTGGAGACATCGCAGAGAGTATGCCGTAAGCTGTTGAACCCGTTCCCGATGAAACGACCAAATGATCGGGGGTGAAGTTCGATTTGATTTCCGTCCAAATTTCTTCACAGCCAATTACTGAATGATCACCTGCACCTCCTTCAGGTAGAAGGATATGATTTTCAGGAATAATCGACAAAAGTTCATCTGCCTGCCAATCTAGCTCTCTTAACTCTCTGTACAGTTTTCTTGAAATGAAATGTAGCTGCATCCCCTCACTGAAGCAGTACTGTAAATTTTCATTGCTGTCTTTATTTAACTCCTCTCCTCGAACAACTCCTATGATTTTAACTCCGTGCATTTTTGCAGCAAGCGCAGCAGCGGGAAGATGATTGCTGTGCGCTCCACCGAAAGTGACTATAGTGGAATTCGGGTCCAATTGATCAAAAAAACCCTTTAGCTTACGCCATTTATTACCCGAGATTACCGGATGAATAAGGTCATCTCTCTTCATCCATATTTCCATTTCAGAAATACCGAGTTTTTCCAGAGGTGACGGAAGAAGAAAAGGAAATTGGTCTGATCGCATAGACACAAAGTTACGGTGATGTAACTTTGGGCAAGCGAAATGCAGTAAATACAATGTTTAAAAAAGATTTAGATCCTGAAGATTTTTACAAAACACCAGAGGGCTATATCGTGTTTACTGAGAAATACCACTTAAAAAGAGGGTATTGCTGCCAAAGCGGTTGTAAGCATTGCCCTTACGGTTATGATAAAGGAACACACAGAGTTAAAGGAAAATAGAACCATGAGCACCGATTTTAAAGAAGCCATCAAAGCGGGTATTCCAACTACACTACCGGCAAAAAGATCAGTACCAAGCGACGTTAACAGAGCACCAAAGCGCAAAGACATTTTACGCCCTGAAGAAAAGAAGTTAGCTCTTGAGAATGCGCTGCGTTACTTCCCAAAAGAGTGGCACGCAGAATTGGCACCAGAGTTTTTAGATGAGCTTAAAGAATATGGACGCATTTACATGTACCGTTTTAAGCCGTCGTACGAAATGAAGGCACGTGATATCAGCGAATATCCAGCACAATGTGCTCAGGCCGCATCGATCATGCTGATGATTCAAAACAACCTCGACCCTGCTGTTGCTCAGCACCCAGAGGAATTGATTACGTATGGAGGGAATGGTGCTGTTTTCCAGAATTGGGCACAGTACTTACTTACCATGAAGTACCTCAGCGAGATGACGATGACTCAGACTTTACACATGTACAGTGGGCATCCGATGGGACTGTTTCCATCGAGCGTTGAGGCGCCGCGTGTAGTGGTTACCAACGGAATGATGATTCCTAACTACAGTAAGCCTGACGATTGGGAGAAATTTAATGCCCTCGGGGTGACACAATACGGTCAAATGACCGCCGGTTCTTACATGTATATCGGCCCACAAGGCATCGTTCATGGAACCACGATTACCGTTCTGAACGCAGCCCGCATGAAATCCTCTGGTGGTCCAGAAGGAAAATTATTCGTTACCGCAGGTTTAGGTGGAATGTCTGGGGCTCAGCCTAAGGCAGGGAATATTGCAGGCGTAGTCAGCATTACTGCTGAAATCAACCCTAAAGCAGCGTATAAACGTCACGAGCAAGGCTGGGTTGATGAGATCACCGAAAGCCCGGATGAAGCCATTGATATGGCACTGGAATTCCAGGCAGCGAAACGTGCGCGCAGTATTGCGTTTTTAGGAAATATTGTAGATCTGTGGGAACGCATGGTGGAACGTGATGTTCACGTTGATTTGGGTTCCGATCAAACGTCTCTGCACAATCCATGGGCGGGAGGATATTACCCTCAAGGTCTTACCTATGATGAGGCCAACCAAATGATGGCTGAGCAACCCGAAGAGTTTAAATCTCGAATCCAATCTACGCTCAAAAACCACGTGAAGGCCGTGAATGCTTTGGTTGAAAAAGGCATGTACTTCTTCGACTATGGGAATGCATTTTTATTGGAGAGCTCCAGAGCTGGAGCCGATATCATGGCTCAAGATGGAGAACATTTCCGTTACCCATCCTATGTACAAGATATTATGGGTCCAATGTGTTTCGATTACGGATTTGGCCCTTTCCGTTGGGTATGTGCTTCGGGCAAAAGCGAAGACCTCGACAAGACTGATGCCATTGCACAGGAGGTCTTAGAGGAGTTGATGAAATCGGCGCCAGAGGAGATTCGTCAGCAAATGGACGATAATATTCGTTGGATCAAGGGTGCAAAAGAGAACAAACTCGTCGTCGGTTCACAAGCACGGATTCTTTACGCGGATAGTCAAGGGCGTACCGAAATCGCAAGAGCGTTCAATAAGGCCATTGCTGAAGGCAAAATCGGCCCAGTAATACTAGGTCGCGACCATCATGATGTAAGTGGAACGGACAGCCCGTACCGCGAGACCAGTAACATTTACGACGGTTCGAGCTTCACGGCCGATATGGCCATTCAAAATGTGATTGGAGACAGCTTCCGTGGTGCAACTTGGGTGAGTATACACAACGGCGGTGGTGTCGGATGGGGCGAAGTCATCAACGGCGGTTTCGGAATGCTACTTGATGGTAGCGATGATGCCGAACGACGCTTAGAAACGATGCTTTTGTACGATGTAAACAACGGTATCGCGAGAAGATCGTGGGCTAGAAATAAAGAAGCTATATTCGCTATCAAACGAGAGATGGAGCGCACACCTTCGCTAAAGGTTACAGTACCAGAACTCGTTGATGAAAGCATTTTAAGCAACCTAGACTTTTAACATGAAGAAATTTCTTTTTGCTGCGAGCGCAGCACTTTTGATGATGAGCTGTCAGCAGCCTTCCGGAGCTAATGTGGAAACCGAAAAAGGCATCCGCTTAGCATATGTTCGAATAGACTCCATGCAAAGCCAGTACTTGTACTTCCAAGAATTGGTGGATGAACTGCAGCAAGAGGAAGAAGAAATCATCAGCGAACTGCAAAGAAGACAGCAATCCCTTCAGGAGAATATTGCCCTCTACCAACAGGAAGCTCCAAAAATGACTGCTCGTCAACGCGAGGCTAACGAGGCGGATCTCATGCGTGTTCAGCAGCAATATCTTGCCATCGAGCAAGGTGCACAGCAGCAGCTTGCACAAAAACAGAATGACCTAACCAAGCAATTGCGCAAGGACATGGACAAAGCCATCGAAGTTTTGAAGGAGGAGTTAAACCTTGACTTCATTCTACTCTACGAAGAAGGCGGTCAAATCATCTATGCCAATACCGAGTTTGATATCACCCAACAAATGGTTGATATGCTCAATGAAAATAGAGAAGCCGTTACACAGGAAGCATCGACGGAAGAAAGCACTGATACAAGCGCTGTCGAATAAGACGGAAATGGTACAAAAACGGTACAGCAAAAAAAAGCCGACGCGAATGCGTCGGCTTTTTTTTATTCTAAAATTTCCTGACCCTAGAGGTAGTATCGGAAGCCTACAGCAGCACCTACACCGTAAGGCACCTCGCTCAAACCTGCATCTTCTTTATTGATAGGCAAGAACCCGAGTCGAAACTCACCACGAAGAGTGAGGGCGAGATTGTTCGCTACAATAAACTCATTTCCCAAAGCGAAACCTATGGTTCCGTTAAAACCTTTGTGATAGCGAATGTCAGTACCTCGCTCATACATACTCCCTAAAACTCCCTCTACAGCATCAGTAGAATAGTCAGGCAAGCCATCACCTATCCATGACCTTTCAATGGTATTGTAAAACGTCAAATCATATGAGGGAACGACCTGTAACGCCCAAACATCATTGATTTGAGTGTGGAAAATCATCTGGATTGGAATATTGACGGCACTATAAGAGGTTTTCGCGTTAAAAACGCCGATAGTATCTAAACCGAATCCGGGTAAAATACGCTGATCAAAGACTGCCAACTCTTTTGTAACGAAGCCACTTTGTTCTGTCATAAAGCCCACGCCCACATGAAACATGCTACGCAACTCATAAAACGCCATAATACCATAACGCTGGCCTAAAGTACCCTTCGCGCCCTCGTTCAGCAGCGCAAAATCTTGCGTCCCATCGTTCAACGGCTCATATAATGCCAATCTGCGCGAGGCAAACGACGGTGCATAACTAGCAGCGATTGAAAACTTTGTATCCTGAACTTTACTATCCGTATAGTATTCGATGGGCTCATCCGTCTGAGCTTGCAGAGTGCCCGAGAAAAGGGCCACTGCCATCCATAATTTACTTATTCTCATGAAAAATGATTTTGCCAATCTGCTAATACCTTATCTACTCCTTCTGGATTTTTACCGCCTGCCGTAGCAAAAGCAGCTTGGCCTCCACCGCCTCCTTGAATGTGTTTAGACAATGCACGTACTGCGTTTCCTGCATGCCAATCTTTCACTTCTAACAAATCGTCAGAAACCCCGATACTCAAGGTCACTTTGCCATCAAGGACATTCGCTAAAATCACAAGAGTAGCTGCGTTTGACTTCAGTTTAAACACCAAGTCTTTCACGCTCCCGTTGTCTAAAGCTGTTCGAGCAACAATAGCACGAGCCCCTTTAAACTCAATGGCACTCGTCTCCAAATCCTTGACCGCACCCATCGCCTTTTCTTTGCGCAATGCATCGATTTCTTTTTGAGCTGCAGCCTCTTTATCTTTTAACTGGGCTATGGCTTGAGCTAAATCCTGTGGATTTTTGAGCACTGCTTGCGCCGATCTAAGTTTGGCCAATTCTTCATTTACATAGCGTAGTGCACCCGCTCCTGTTACCGCCTCTACACGGCGAACACCAGCAGCGACAGCTCCTTCACTTATAAATTTGAATAAGCCAATAGCTCCGGTAGCCGGCACATGTATACCACCACAAAGCTCAATAGATGATCCGAATTTTATGGCGCGAACCGTATCACCATACTTCTCGCCAAAGAGCGCCATGGCACCCATATTTTTCGCCTCTGAAATGGGGATATTTCTGTATTCCTCCAGACTGTAGTTCGCTTGTATGGCTTGATTTACCTGCTGTTCTATGAGGTCCAATTCCTCCGCACTTACCTTTTGAAAATGCGAAAAATCAAAGCGCAACACATCTGGTCGAACCAAGGATCCTTTTTGTTCCACATGAGTCCCTAGAACATTGCGAAGTGCTTCATGCATCAAATGCGTAGCACTGTGATTCTTTGCCGTTTCCCCACGGTCAAGCATATTAACTTTCGCCAACCAAATTCCTTCTAACTGCTCTGGAAGCTCATCGGTAAAGTGCACAATGACTCCATTTTCTTTTTTCGTGTCGTTAATGTGGATCTGACACTCACCCTGAGTAAGCACTCCGGTATCTCCTATTTGACCACCACCTTCAGGGTAGAACGGCGTAATGGAAAGTACAAGTTGGTAAAATTCTTTCTTCTTCGCTTTCACCTTGCGATAGCGCGTGATACGAACTTCCGTTTCCGTGTAGTCGTAGCCCACAAACTCTTCGCTTTCATCTTCTTCGAGCTCCACCCAATCGTCTGTGCTCAATTTTGTAGCCGCACGTGAACGCTCTTTTTGTGCCGTCATTTCAGCCGTAAAAGCTTCCATATTCACCGAACGATCGTTTTCTCTCATGATCAATTCCGTTAAATCAATCGGAAAGCCATAAGTATCGTAAAGTTCAAACGCTCGTTTTCCATCGAGTACCTTTTCTGAAGTGTGCAAGAACTCACTCAATTTTGACAGACCTTGGGCGAGGGTCTTCAAAAAGCTCAATTCCTCCTCTTCGATCACCTTTTCTACAAGTGCTTTTTGCTTGCCCAATTCTGGGAAAAATTCTCCCATTTCTTGTTCGAGCGTTGCCACAAGCAAGTGCATAAATGGCTCTTTCAAATTCAAATAAGAGAACCCGTAACGGATGGCGCGACGAAGGATACGACGAATGACGTAACCCGCACCCCCACTCGAAGGTAATTGGCCATCCGCAATCGCAAAGGCCACTGCACGAATATGATCTGCGATAACGCGCATCGCAATATCAGTATCCTCTGCTGCGCCATATTTGACCTCAGAAATTTGAGCGATCTTATCGAGTAACGGAGTAAAAACGTCGGTATCGTAGTTGGACTGCTTTCCTTGAAGTGCCATGACTAGGCGTTCGAAGCCCATTCCTGTATCTATGTGCTGTGCCGGCAAGTTTTCTAACGAACCATCAGCCTTACGGTTGAATTGCATGAACACTAGATTCCAAATCTCAACGACCTGAGGGTGGTCTTCGTTAACCAATGAAGCTCCGCTAACCTCTGCTCTATCCGCATCGCTGCGCAGATCCACATGGATCTCGGAACAAGGGCCACAAGGACCGGTCTCGCCCATCTCCCAGAAATTGTCTTTTTTAGAACCATCGAGAATACGTTCTTTTGGAACAAAGGCCTCCCAAAGAGCCGCCGCCTCATTGTCGCGGTCCATGTTATCCGAGCTATCTCCTCCAAAGACCGTCACATACAAGCGGTCTTCTTCCAATCCATAGACCTCAGTGAGCAGCTCCCACGCCCATTCAATCGCTTCCTTCTTGAAGTAATCGCCAATAGACCAGTTTCCCAGCATTTCAAAGAGGGTATGGTGGTAGGTATCATGTCCAACTTCATCTAGATCATTGTGCTTACCACTTACACGTAAACATTTCTGAGTATCTGCAATACGTGCATTTTTCGGCACGGCATTACCCAAAAAGTAGTCCTTGAACGGATTCATACCTGCGTTGATGAACATGAGCGTAGGATCACTCTTATTCACCACGGGTGCAGAGGCCACAACTTCGTGTCCCTTTGCTTCAAAATATTCCAAGAACTTTCTGCGTATCTCTTTAGAAGTGAGCATATTGTCAGTCATCCCAATTCGGGAATTGTTTAGGTGTTAATCTAATTTTGTTTCTTTGTGGCACAATATTCGCGTGAATAAAGCGTCTTAGCAAAAATAACGCAGAAAGTATGGCTAAAGTAAAATATACATATGATTCTAAAACACTCTCTTACAGAAAGATAGAGCGTGGATGGAAGCAACGCGCTAAAGAAATTGCCGTCTTTAGTGTAGCCTCAATGGCATTTGGGATCGTTTTTTACATGGCCGCAGACCTTTGGGTGGAGAGTCCAAAGGAGCGCAGAATGAAGCGCGAATTGGACCACATGGTCATTCAGTATGAGCTGATGAACGGCAAGCTTGAGGAACTAGCTTCTGTTTTGGGTGATATTGAAAAACGTGATGACGAGATTTACCGTACCATTTTCGAGGCGGGGCCAATTCCACAAGATGTTCGTACCGCTGGATTTGGGGGTGCTAACCGCTACAAGAACCTCGAAGGTTTTGACAACTCGGAATTGCTTGTTGATACCAGAAAAAAATTGGACCAAATCGCAAAGCGTGCCTATGTGCAAACCAAAAGCTTTGATGATGTCGTAGAAATGGCTAGAAACAAGGAACAAATGCTTGCTTCTATACCTGCTATTCAGCCTGTTGCTAATAAGAATCTGAAGAAAATGGCCTCTGGCTACGGCTACCGCATCCACCCTATATACAAGGTTCGCAAAATGCACTGGGGTACTGATTTTTCCGCTCCTACGGGAACACCAATCTATGCGACTGGTGACGGAAAAGTGACTACCTACAAGCGCTCAAGATCTGGTTACGGTCGCCATATTGTTATTGACCACGGCTTCGGGTACAAAACCTTGTATGGTCACATGAGTGAGATTGAGGTTCGCAGAGGACAACGCGTAAAACGCGGTGACGTGATTGGCTATGTAGGTTCTACCGGTTCTTCTACCGCTCCTCACCTGCACTATGAGGTGATCAAGGACGGGAGAAAAATCAATCCGATCAACTACTTTTTCAATGACCTTACCCCTGAGCAATATGAAGAAATGCTCAAAATCAGCTCGCACTCGAACCAAAGTTTCGACTAAAAGAATCCGTTCGATTTCCTGAAGAGATCCCGACAATGAGCATTCATTAAATGTGGAAAACGGTGTATCTTTAAGGTTATGAACACTACTACATCCTTACCCGAATTAAACAAGCTCTACTACAGCATTGGAGAGGTGGCAGAGATGTTTGGAATGAATACTTCAAACCTCCGCTATTGGGAAAAAGAGTTCGCCGCACTGAAGCCCAAAAAGGGAAATTCAGGCAAGCGAAAATACAGCCACGACGACATACGAGTTGTAGCGACCATTAACCATTTAGTTCGCGAACGCGGTTTCACTATTGACGGCGCAAAAAAGCATTTGAGCGGCAATAAAACAGCCCAAGTCAATCAAGTCGAGGTTATCCAAAAATTGGCGCACGTGAAAGAAGAACTTCAGAAAATTCTACGCACTATGCGCGCTTAAAATCAGCACTTTAACTACTAAATAAACCCAATCTACCTTCATGAAAAAATCCAACATTACCCTACTCATCGTCTTAGGATTAGTATTCTTCTTCGTTGTACGTTTGATCAGTATTTATAACAATTTGGTGTCCCTTGATGAGGAAACCAACGGAAAATGGGCACAAGTCGAGAGCGCATATCAGCGCCGCGCTGATCTCATCCCAAACCTTGTCAACACGGTGAAGGGTTATGCCGATTTCGAGCAAGAAACACTTACCGCAGTGATTCAAGCGCGTAGTAACGCAACAGGGATCAACGTTAATGCTGAGAACCTAACACCTGAGTCCATCGCTCAATTCCAAGCCGCACAAGGTCAATTATCTGGAGCGCTAAGCAGACTTATGGTCAGTGTGGAACGTTATCCAGAACTCAAGGCGAATCAAAATTTCCTAGCGCTTCAGAGCCAGCTCGAAGGAACTGAAAACCGAATAAAAATCGAACGTGACCGCTTCAACGAAAGCGTTAAAATATTCAATGCTACTATTCGCAAGTTCCCTAGAAACCTGATTGCATCTAGTTTTGGATTTGAGAAGAAGGGCTACTTTGAAGCCGATAGCGGTGCCGCTCAAGCTCCACAAGTAAGCTTTTAAGCATGAGTGATTACGTACGTAGCATATTAAGCGAAGAACAAGAGAAAGCACTCGTCGCAGCGATTACTGATGCAGAACTGAAAACTTCTGGGGAACTCCGCATTCACCTGGAAAAATCAACCAAAGATGCCCAAGCTCGCGCCAAAGAAATGTTTGGCAAGCTGGAAATGCACAAAACCGCAGAAAAAAACGGTGTCTTGTTCTACCTAGCAGTAGAGTCCAGGAAACTAGCGATTTGGGCAGGTGAAGGCATCAACAATAAAGTACCATCACATTTTTGGGAAGATATCATCGTTGCGATGATTGAGGAGTTCAAATCCGGTCATTTCTCTGAAGGCCTCATAACGGGCATTGAGATGGCTGGTCGAGCTTTGGGCGAATACTTCCCGCGCAGAGAAGATGATGTAGACGAATTATCTAATGAAATCTCAAAAGGCTAGGTCATGAAAAAATTACTAGTAGCCCTGCTACTACTCCCGATCGGCCTACTTGCACAAAATGCACAGGATCTTCTATCCTCGTCGATACCCAAAAAATTAGTCAATGACATTGCCGGAGTCATCAACTCCAGGGATGAAGCTTATTTAGAGCAGAAACTTTTGGATTACGCCGATACCACCAGCACACAAATCGCAGTGGTGACCGTAGCGACAACCGGTGGCGACAACATCAACCTGATCACCGCTGAACTCGCCCAGCACTGGCGCATAGGACAAAACGGAAAGGATAACGGATGTCTGATTTTAATCGCTGTGGACGACCGTGAAATATCCATTCAAAACGGTTACGGATTAGAGCCCTATTTGACAGATTTCACGTCAAAAATGATCATCGAGAATGAGATTTTACCTGCTTTTAAAGCTGGAAACTACGCGCAAGGTATAGACTCTGGTACGTCAGCCATTTTCAAAGTACTTGCAGGTACCTATGAAGGAAAAGGTGGGCGCGGCGCATCTGGTTCTAATCGCAAAGGATCACGTCTCATTCGTCTGCTTGTAATCATCGCTGTTATTCTATTGTACAGCCGGTCTCGAGGCGGTGGCGGTGGCGGTGGCGGTCGTTACCGCTCTGGAATGGGGCCATTCTGGTGGGGAATGGGCTCTGGCTATACCATGGGAGGCGGCATGCGCAGTTCAGGTGGCTTTGGCGGCGGCGGAGGTTTTGGCGGCTTCGGCGGAGGGTCCTTCGGCGGAGGCGGAGCATCTGGTTCTTGGTAGAAGACAAATTGAAACACATGAAAAATCCCCTTCACACGCTAGGTGTGAAGGGGATTTTTGTATTTCAGGTGTCCGTTAGTTGACCTAGAACTCGAAGGTTAAACCAGTCATGATGTTGAATGTGGCCTGCGCATAGTAATACGGAGTGTTCCCCCACATGTAACCGTTGGCCGCATAAGAGGTATTGCCAAGGTTTCTAAGCTCCACAAAAGCTAGAATACGCTCGCTGCCCAAGCTATTTAATTCATAGGAGCCGCGTGCATTCACGATGTGATACGCAGCTAGGGTATGTGCCTTTAACCCTTCGTTAGACATATATTGTTCACCGATGAATTGGTTCCAAATCGAAAGTTCGAAACCTTTGCGCTCATAATTCAGACGACCTCCGGCAACAAGCGCTGGCGAAAATGCGATGGGTGTGTTCGCTACAAATGATGAGAGCGGATCGCTGATCCAATTCACATTTTGGTTTTGACTCCATGCCGCATTGGCCTTCACGGACCATCCTTGGGCAAAATTGTACGTTCCGGCACATTCAATTCCTTGTCGGAAACTTTGCCCCACATTACTGCGAATCGGATACCCCTGTGCATCAATTGCACCGGTAAGCACGAGCTGATTCTGATATTGTTGGCGATATACATTCACGTCAATAGCCCAACGCTCTGCAACTTTTTTATACGTAAACTCCGCGTCCAACATGCGCTCAGCTTTAATCTCGGTAGGATCCGAGGCATAGGTCAAATCTGTACGATTAGGCTCGCGATGTCCAATCCCAATAAAGGCCCCCAAGGTCTCATTTGTGGCCAACTCATAGGTCGCTCCTGCCTTTGGATTGAAAAAGTGAAAAGTTCTCGAGAAACTTGCGGGTCCCACCGCAGAACCACCACTTGAAGTATGGGCCACATAGCGGTATTGTGCGTCCGCATAGAGCAGCACTTTATTTTTCGTCAACGACCATTTACCATAGAGGTTTGCCTCGTCCTTAAGACCTGTTCCGTCGTAATAATTTCCTGCTGTAGTAGTAACATCAGGATGATTTGCCCAAATTACTCGTCCAAAGTGCTTCCCCTGGTAACGATGTGCTCCACCACCAATGGTATACGTTTGAGTTCCATCTGTTTTGTTCCAAGAAAAGGTTGATCCGTAAAAATCATTATCTAGCCATTTACGGGTAACTACATCACCAAAGGAGATAGTATCCGAACCACTCAAATAACTGGGTAAGGCAAAGTCAGCAAAGGCAAAACCTTGATTGTACTCCTCAAAATAACCAGCACCACCTGTATGATGTAGAGCTG
>Ga0181560_10005043_pt1 | contig 11862 bp, 8 predicted proteins | sample 011ome_20_FD_133751 | JGI IMG/M metagenome (GOLD analysis project Ga0181560, IMG submission 133751) | Coastal salt marsh microbial communities from the Groves Creek Marsh, Skidaway Island, Georgia - 011509CT metaG (megahit assembly) | ecosystem: Environmental > Aquatic > Marine > Intertidal zone...
TCAAATCCTTCAACGTCAATTTTGAGGATGTGAACTTTTGTGCTCGTCTGGTTGTCAAATTTGATATGTGCTTGCAAATAAAACGCGTCCAGTGTATCGGTCGTTATTTTTTCAAATTTGGTATTTGTCAAATTTTTTACCATTGTTGCAACGATAGGGTCAGACATACTGGCTGCAACTGCACCGTTTGATTGCATTACCCTCGAACCTTGTTCTGTCAAAATGTACGCCTCTGATTTATGGCTTCCCAGTGCAAGCTTGTGTACCGCGATACGTTCTTCAAACCGATTGGCCATTATGCTTAACTTAAACCGTTCAAAATTCCCAGAGAAAGGTTCGAAGGCAATAACTTTATGTCCTAGCGATGCGAGCATCAACGAAAACATCCCTACATTTGCTCCAATATCAATTACATGTAAAACAGTACCTTTGCTGTATGATTTTATTTCACGCAACACTATCTTTTGGATATCAATAAGATAATTCCCGTGTTTTTGTGCTATATTGGCAATGTGGTCTGTTTTGGGATCAAAGGTTACAGCTACAGCTCCTGTTTTCAAACGCATACAGAACATATCAGGGGAACCGGTATAATGAATTAGGCATTTACACCGGTACATTGAGTTTCCTTGACACGTTTTATCGTGCATTGCATAAGCACTGTCTTTAGACTCAGTTTTGATCAAAGGTACTCTTCTAGGATTTTCGATTTGTTGTGCCAAATATGCTTGAAATGCACCTGAATCTTGCATTGGTTCGTATATTTTGTCCAAAATTTCTGAAGTCTTGACAGGTGTCATTATCACAGCACTATGTGCTGGTGTGTGCGGCTTTGTCTCTTTTTGCAACCAGCCGCCAAAAAAGAAAGCTATATAACCAATGCATATCAGAATCAATGTTACCAATACACCTGAAAGCGCGTTCTTTGAAGTTTTGATTGCATTGAGTGTTCTGGGTCTAGGCATCCACTTGAATTGAGTTCTCTTTTTATATTTTGATGTCCAGGTAGAACAAAAAATGTTCAATTGTTTATGTTTGGTTTTCTTTGCGTCTTATTGGCAGTTTTGAGCTTTAAATAAAACGTCTTGGTGCTACAGGCATGTGCGTATTGGCGCAACATGTAAACTTGTATCGTCGAATCGATGGCCTAGCACTGCTTTCCATTTGGCGGATTTTGATGCGCAATCCATTTGAAAAGCATATTTTTTTGTGTAATTCACACAACGTGTTTGTACCATTACGAATTAAAGATTGCATGTTGTGTCTCAGTGCTGGACACTGATGTGAGTCTGCAAACCACGAATGGGAAACCTCGACATGGTGTTCGAAAATCAATGCCGTTTCACGCGTCGTGTTCGAAACGCCCGGCGACATACAACGACTCCACGCGTCAAAAAAAAGCCCGCGCGTATGCACAGCTTTGGGTCCAAACGGCCATGCCACCGAGTGCGCGACGGCCACCGTGCCGGCGTCAAGCTCGCCCTGCGCCGAGCGCTCGATGCACACGTCCAGCGCGACGCACTCCCCGCCGTAATTCACGCGCGCAAGCATGGCCAGCAGCTCGTGCAGCGGCTCTGCGCGGTTTGAAGTAAAAACAACCAAACGCAGTGCGGGCTTGCACGTGTGCGTTGGCACGGTGATGTCTATGTGCTGTTGTGCAAGTTTTACCAACGGTCGATCGCTGTGTCGGCGTACGCCGGCGACAACGCGGTTGTAGACCGAAAGCCAATGGTGTGCGAGACATAGCAGCACAAAAGAGCCCACGACGTGCAGAACTTGCATGCGCAAGCTTGTAGAATGCGTTGCCTGTGCATGCATGCTATGACCCAATGTGCCAGTTGTGTCAGAAGATGCTTAAAAGTGACTCAGATTTTTTTGTCTGCAACACTGGCATGCGTCACAACTGTATTGTGACCACAACTACAACGACGAATGCAGGATGAACGTGGTTTTGCACCCAGCGTATGTCGTGAAAAGTGTAAATATAACGAGATTGCAGTTGTGAAGAGACACACATTTGCGCACATGCTCGCAACTTGTGGCATACATAGAAGTAAACTGTACAAAGTTTGGATAACGAGCATGCGGTGCAAACTAGCGACGCGTTAGTGCGCCATTTTGCTATAAGCAGCCAACTGACGTATATTATAAAACTACGACTGGCGTCAAAAACGGATAGCGTCTCTGTGAAAAGTAGGCTAGGCGTACTCGCCAAGAGTTACAAAAGTCGACAACACACAGTCGCATCATGTTGAATATGACAGCAACGTACGAATATGCGCATATCAACACAAACAGCGGCTTTTGCTCTAAACTTGACACTTATGTGTGCGTGCACACTGTACCGTCTTTACCATGTTATGCACGACAATGCACGTGCACTAGGGGTCGCTGCGCAACCGCGTGTGTTTACAAGTACATCAGAACCCAATGCCAGCATTCATACCCAAGCATGCAAGGCATCATGGCTGCCGGTATCGCAAGCCGCGCAGAAGCGCATTGCATTCTCATTCGACACGACCGGTGTCACGTGCGGGGGCACCTGCGTCACGTTTGGGCCGTACGGACGCCTCAACAACTTTGTCATCGCGCTCACGCACGCCATACACAAGCACGTGCTGCTGCCGGGCGTGCACGCAACGTCCGTCATCGTCATTGACCCGGGCATCCGAGCGCGTCTAAAGCTAGACGCCATCTTGAATTACACGGCCTTGGAGCGTGTGTGTGTGTTCACAGCCCACCACGCGCAAACAACGTGCACACACGTGCCGGGGTCGGAAATGTTCCACTGGAACCTACACACGCCCGAGCACCGCCAGCTGTACGCCGGCATCAAGGCATGGCTGCTTACAAACGCACTGCAGCGCAGCATTCACGCAAACGTGGAGCGCTTTGTCCGCACGATCGACGGTGCCTTCACGGTGCTGCACGCGCGCTTCCTCGAAGACGAGTGCAACGTGCGGCACCGCCGCTTGGGGCTGCCAACGGACATCTGTGCGCTGCAACCGACCTACATTACACAGACACTGCACACGCTCGGCCACGGCAGCAACCGGCTGTTCGTGTGTAGCGACGGCCAACACAAGCACCTCGTCTCGCGCATGCTCGCGGCAACCAACGGCTCGCTGTCCCCGTTTTCGTCCGCTATCGAGGACATGGTATTCATGCTGCACGCGTGCGCGTTTCTCGGCAACGCCGTCAGCACCATGTCGATGAACATGCGCGACGTGCGCTCGGCCCTGCGCGTTGGAGACTCACAGACGGCCCTCGTCTGACGCCTTGCGTGCTATTTTGAAACATATCACTTTACACACAGCAATACAGACGTGTGTACAAACCCTAGCACCCGAATCACCCGTCGACTCTGCGCATGCGCGCCACCGCCCCTTGCGCTGACCAGCGCACTCGCCGACCTCAGCCCCGTCTCTGCGCTGGTGCCTCGTCGCGACCTCGGCCACCGTCGCCACGGTTTCGCACAGGCATAAAGACTTCTCTTCAAACCCTAGCACCCGAATCACCCGTCGACTCTGCGCATGCGCGCCAACCGCCCCTTGCGCTGACCAGCGCACTCGCTGGCCTCAGCCCCGTCTCTGCGCTGGTGCTTCGTCGCGACCTCGGCCACCGTCGCCGCGGTTTCGCACAGGCACAAAGACTTCTCTTCAAACCCTACCACCCGAATCACCCATCGACTCTGCGCATGCGTGCCAACCGCCCTTTGCGCTGACCAGCGCACTCGCCGACCTCAGCCCCGTCTCTGCGCTGGTGCCTCGTCGCGACCTCGGCCATGATCTCGGCCACCTCGGCCACCGTCGCCGCGCATTCCCACAGCAGCCCCGGGGCGTGCTCAAAGTACGCCCGGGCCAGCATGTCGTCGAACACCCACATCTGGCCGACGCCCAGGTCGTGCCAGTCGTCGGCAAAGGGCGGCGCCGCCGGCGTGCACCGGTCCACCGCCGCCGCAATCTTCGTGAGGTGCTTGCGGCTGTACCGCGTGGCGAGCGTCGCGCCCGCGGGCGTGCGCAGGTTCATCCACACGGCCTTGTTCTGGACCAGCATGTGCAGGAACACGAGTTGCTTGCACTGCTTTGCGCGCTTGGGCGTGTCGTCGCACTCGGCGGCAATCTGCACAATCGCCTCCCAGTCCTCCTTGCGCATGTCTCGTACGATCCTCGTTTGCAGCACCCGCAACGCGTGCGTGTGGACCTCGGCGCGCACCTCGCGTGGGCTGATGACGCGCTGGAACATTTTGAGTGCACACACGTATTGCACGGGTTGCTTTATGATAGAATCTAAATCGGGAAAATTCGACACTCGGCGTGCGGTCCGACACGCTCGGCGGTAGCGTGCTCATGCGCTGGTCCCTCTTCCACGCACATGCACGCAAACACATTACACTGCCTGGAATTGCGCATGTGGCGCTCGACACTTGTCGGCACTATGGTGCCGCCCCACCCGTCGCAGCGCCCTGTGCGCCCGCCAGCGGGCGGATCTGCCCGTGCTTGCACACAAGCTGGTGCAGCGGCACCCCGTGCACCTCGCGGTCGCCCTTGCGGGTCACGACTTCCACCATCGAACGCATAACCGGGTTCTGCATCTCGAGCACAAACATCCACACGCGCTGCTTCTGGATGCACTTGATCTCGCCGAGCTCGCCGTTGCAAAAGTCGTAATGTTTAAAATGCTCATGCACGCGCACGACCTCGCCCACGTTGAACCCGCCATGCGCTTGCGTCTGTGTGCCGTCTTGAATGACCCGACTCACGCGTGGCTTCTTCGGCGGCCGCTGCGGCGCGCTCTGCGTGATCGCTGCACTCTCCACGACAACGGCCTCTGCCAGCGCCTTGCGCCTCTGCACCTCTTTCCACACCCCGTCGTTCAGTCTCCCGAAATTGCTGTCCGTGGGCGTGATCTGGCTGTCAAAGTCGTACCTGATCTCAATTGCGTACATCGGCATTGCCTGCTGCTCTTTCGTCGCGACCAGTATCTTGCCGTCTGGGCTCTGCATTGTCAGGTACTCCTTGCCCGTCTCCGGATTCTGACCAGTCTCCACCAAGCCCCTTTGCCCAAGCCTCGTCTCGCCTTTTTTCAAGTTGGCGCATATGATTGTCTGCGTCCAGTCATCGTTGCTAGGATCTTGCGCCTCTGCGAATAGAATCGCGATCGGAGCTGCCGGTGTCAAGTTGACACCCCTGCCGTTCAGATCGCGGCCAGGTCGCTGGTAGCGCAGTGAAAACCCGTATTTCAATATGTTCTCCTTGGCTTGAGTGCCGTGATACACCACGGTGTTGTCCTCGATGCCGTATGCGGCTGCTAGTGCGCAGTGCATCTTCCACTGTGGGAGGTTCTGCACACGCTCTACTCGGAGCACCTTGTACTTTGTGCGTGCATGGATATCTTTCAGCACCTCGTCCAGGTGAACATGCTCGGGCTCTGTTTGCAGTTTGAACATCTTGGCGAGCACGTCCTTGCACTCGGCTTCCCTCTCGGCATCTCTTTTCTCTGCGTCCATGATATCAACAACCATGCACTCGGCACCGTCCATTGGGTCCCAATGTGACGGGAGGTTGCTGCGTTGACGTTTGACCTTGTCCAGCGGACACGAAAAACCGGGGCTGGGACGCTTGCACACGTCCCGGTCGCAGCTCAGCACGTCCAGAACATCAGCACACTCGCCCAGCATGTCCATGCTCGCGCCAGCAGCATCATCTGCGCCCAGGCCGTCGTCCTCCGGCCACGACAACACGGAGCCCTCGGCGTCGGAGAGGTCGGCTGCGCAGTCGCCCTCCGCAGAGGCATAGCAACCGCCGCTCATGCCGCGTGCCGCGTGCCACGGGGTGTGGAATACCAGCTTCAGTTTTTGGACTGCCTTTTATGATCTTTGATCGATGCTAAATCGGGCGAATTTCGGCACACTCGGCACGTGTACCGTGCGTTTACACTGTAGTGGGAGTGTCACCGAGAGGTGATTTCGAGCGCGTGCTCAGTCATGCGAGTTTCGGCACGCTTGGCACTTGCATTGTTCGTGTACACTGCAGTGCGGGTTTCACCGACGGGTGATTTCGAGCGCGTGCTCAGTCGTGTAAATTTCGAATTTTGTCTCCCAACCGCGCTCGGGCCTGCACAAGATGCCAACAATCGAGAACAATATGCCCGGCGTGCTTGCGGGTGCTTGCGCAGTCCAGGTATAAAACCAAGCACCTGCCACACACGTAAGCATGACCGACTTGCGCGAGCTGGCAGGCGCGCTGCGCTTCTTCCGCGAAATCAGCGGGCTGGCGCAGGAGCCAGCGCACGACCGGCACCACCGGCTGGCGCTGCTGCGCGTGGTGTATGCGCTGGCGCCGCACAACGTGCCGCAGATGCTTGCCGCGCTGGCGGACGCCGGCATCGAGCTCGGCGCGTACAACGAAGCGGCCGTGCGCAGCGGCGTCAAGGAGCACCTTTTTGACATGACGCCCGCAGCCTGGTGCGTGCTGCTCTCGCACCTGCGCGTGGACAGCTGCGGCGAGGTCCTCCGCATGATCGAGAAGAAATACGGCGCGGAGCACGAGGCGAGCCCGATGCTGCGCTTTCGCGCCTTTGTGCGCAACGCCGCGGCGCACCGCTTTGACGAGGAGGCCGGCGAGCACCTTGCGCTCTTCCTGCACACCTACAACACGGAGGTGCGCGCGTCGGAGCTGCTGTCCCAGCTGCTCCCGCGCCTGGGCGTGTGCAACGTCGCCGAGGTCGTGTACGCGCTCAACGACCGACACGTCGGGTTTTCGCAGGAGAACATGATCTTTGACCTCGTGTGCATCCTGGGCAACACCAGCGCCGACGGCACGCGCCCGCTGCTCGCGGGCATGCAGGCGTCGGAGCAGCAGCGGCACGAGGAGCTGAGCGTCGGGCAGCAGCTGACGCGCGCGCGCACGTCGATCCGCACCCTGCGCGAGAACCTGCGCCGCGCGGAGACCGCGCACTCGGCGCAGCGCAAGAGCGAGCTCAGCGCGCCGCCCGGGCTGCCGATCGAGACCGCCGAGTGGACGCGGCTCTCGCAGAGCCAGCGGCAGGTCGTGCTGCTCGTGTGCCTCGCGCGCCCCGACGCCGTCGACGACGTGCCCGCGCGCCTGGCCTGCGCGCTGCCCGCGGAGCTCGCCGAGCCGTTTGCCGCGTACGAGTTTCCGGCCGCGCGCCACGTGCAGGCGCTCGAGGCCGCGCTGCCCGCGCTGCAGCGCTTCGCGCACGTCGTCGAGTTTGCCAACGCGCGGGTCGGCTCGGTGCTGCAGGCGTTCCAGGACAACTGCCTCGGCCTCGTGCTCGGCGAGGAGCAAAAGCTGCTCATGCCCGTCGCCACGCTCGCGCAGGTGTACATGCTCGCACACTTTGCGCCCGCGCTGCAGGCGGTCGCGTACCGCCACGTCGCCGCGGCGTTCAACGCGAACATCCCGGTGGCGCGCAAGAACCTGCGCATCGGCGAGAACCTCAGCGCGGACCTCTGCGACAGGATGACAATGTACACGTCCGAGCACAAGCTCTCGCCCGCGTTCGCCGAGGGCGTGCTCAAGCGCCTCTGCGTCTGACGGAATATACGATCATGCCTCGGGGTATATCAAAGAAGTACAGCACAACGTGCGGGTCATGGCGTATTGTCTGTGCAGTGTACAAGGCAGCAACGTCTTGTGTTTGGCGGTTCCACAGCCACGCCCCGAGCTTCGGTTTGCCGGACCGTACGTGCTCGTGGCACCGCGCGCACAAACGCAGAGTTTCATGGAGGTGCAGCGTCCGGTGCAATACACGCAGCACTTACAGCTTTGCTCGGGGGCAAAATTTAGCAATACCGTCGAAGAGATGGGTGATCAAAAACTGCGTTGGTACGTTGAAGCCAAACAAAGAATATTAAAAATACCGGATTGGTGTTGTATAAAGACAGAAGAATCCGAAATCGAATCAGTAAGAAGATATGCGAAGGATCTGCTCGTAGCACCCGATTATAAGGAACTCAAAACGCTATACGAGAAGGACCGTGAGGATCTTAAAAGGTGTATATCTGCAATGGAACATCAAAATATGGTTAAGGAAGACCACCGCGCAACATTTGAAGACTCTTTTATGAACGACAGAGAAGCCGTACTTAAGTATGCTGTCGCTCTCATTCCATCGCCCATATACAGAGATTTTACAACAATGAATGAGGGTCAAAAGCAGGCGAATATCATTCGAATGATGAGAGATCTTTGCATACTACCAAATAAACGCCCGACGATAGAAGTAATGACAATTTGCGACTTAAATTTATTAAGTAAACAATTGCTTAAATTGTATCCTCGACTATCACCAGACCGTATAAATTTTGAAACGCTCGCGTCTGAAGTTCGGTAACACGGGAAATCGAAAGAAGAAATGGAAGAAAAACTTGATCTGCCACCCGAGGCGGAGAAAGCGCTCAATGATCTAAAGCTCGCATATCACAACATACATTTTGAAAGCATTACTGAATGCAAACGTTATATCGGCGATTGGAGTGGTTATAAAGAATATACCATTTGTTTGCACACAGGAGGTGTTTTACGCGGCGAGAAAGTATCAGAGCTTCATTTGACAATAGCCGTTTACAATCCCAAGCATTTGAATATACAACAACATACGGGCGTATGGCAACAAAATCCAGACGTACGATTTTTATTCGCGTCACCTAATGAAAATAAAACCGATATGGTTCGCACTGCAACTCAATTCATTGAGCTTGTAACCGGGTCCGCGCTTCAATACAGTTATAAGGGTCTTGAATATACGCCACATATGCAGTTGAATGTTTATCACCCAGCGCCTGGTGATTTCGACGACAAGAAGAATTCTAAACATATGTTACAATATAACATTCCATGTACGTACCGAGAAAGCGACCAATCCGAGGAAGTGAATCAAAAACAAGAATTGGAAAAATTTTTGCGTGCTCATGCAACAAAAATCGGAAAGCCTGTCAAGCGTGTCGATCTAATATCAATAAAGTATCGCATAGAGCAACTGTACAGAGCACGCGCCTGTGCGTCTGACGGCGTATAAGGCGATACCTCAGGGTATATCTCAAGGCTGTATATTTTCATATCCGAAGGTGCTACCGAGCTGCCTAATTTCCAGAAACCGTATCCTTGCATGGCAATTTGCATGGATCATGGCGCCACAGCATTATGCGTCCGCGAAATGCACCTGGCCACCGTGTTAAGGATCTGTGCCTTGCTTCTTGCACAGCAAATGGCATATTGTGGGGGTGACGATGACAGTGTGTGTTTTGAAGGCGAGGCTGTGAAAGAAGCCACAATCAAAATTTACACAGACCTTTTTTGGGGCTCGCACACAGCAAACTATACGACAAGCGATAATTTGTCGTCGGACGGAACAAAAGTCCAGGTTTCAGAGGCGTACGCACAGGTATTCAACCCCGGTGCGGACATACCACAGGCCATTATAAACGCCAGTAATATGCTGTCAAAGTGCCGTACAAAAAGCGCTGATTTATGCCACGAATCGCTTCCAAGCCAGATACGAAGGCTCAGAAGCGAAGAGCGCAAACACAAAGCAGCGAAACTCGATCAAAGAACGCACCCCGCGAGTGCTTTGTTTTTACATCCGCAGAGCCAGACACAATCGTTGCTGCCCGTGTCTTATGTGAGGTACTGTGTGCTAAATCCGGTGTATTTTGAATAAAGCGCATAACAACCGCGGCAGCTGTCTTGCGGGCATCGCCCCGCGCATGGAGTGTGCGCGCACGCCCGCCGTTGGCACCCCATGGGCGTTGGTCATGCCGCCGCTGTGCCTTGCGCTCGTGGTGATATGGCAGCGGCGCGGTGGCACCGCGCGAGCGCCGGCGCTGGACCTGAGCACCGACGAGGTGGACGAGATCTGCGACGCGTGGCGCCCGGCGCCGCTGGTCTCGACGCAGGACCTGGCCGGTGTCGTGCCGCGGCGCGAGCCCGTGGTCACCGAGCAGCGCGGCGTGCGCGTCACCGTGGACGGCGTGCCGAGCATCAACTTTGCAAGTTTTGACTTTCTGAACCTGCACGGCGACGCGGACGTGCTGGACGCGTGCGAGGCTGCGATCAGGAAGTACGGGGTCGGCTCGTGCGGGCCGCGCGGCTTCTACGGCACCGCGGACGTGCACCTCGCACTCGAGGGCGAGCTGGCTGCGTTCACCGGTGCCGAGGCGGGCATTGTGTACTCGTACGACGCGGCCACGGCGTCCTCGATCCTGCCGGCGTTTGTCAAGGCCGGGGATCTCGTGGTGTGCGACGAGGCCGTCTCGTTTGCGGTGCAGGCGGGCGTGCTGGGGTCGCGCGCGCACGTGTACGAGTTCCAGCACAACGACATGGCGGACCTGGCGCGCATCCTGCGCGTGGTCGCGGAGGCCGACCGCTGGCGCCCGTGGCGTGCGCTGAACCGGCGCTTCATCGTGGTCGAGGGCCTCTACGCCAACTCCGGGCTTGTGTGCCCGCTGCCCGAGGTCGTGCGCCTGGCGCAGGAGCACAATTTCCGCGTGTTTCTCGAGGAGTCCATGTCGTTTGGCGTGCTCGGCGCGAGCGGGCGCGGGGCGTGCGAGCACCACGGCGTCCGTGTGTGCGACGTGACGATCACGAGCGCGTCGATGTCGACCGCGCTGGCGACCATCGGGGGCTTTGCCGTCTCGGAGCGCGCGATCGCCTCGCGCCAGCGGCTCTCGAGCGCCGGGTACTGCTTTTCCGCGTCGCTCCCGCAGTTCAACGCTGTGGCCGGCAGCGCCGCGCTCGCAAAGCTGCGCGCGGAGCCCGAGCGCGTGCACGCCCTGCGCCAGAACGCCGAGGCCCTGCACGCCCTGCTCGAGTGCATGTGTGCACAGCTGGGCGAGGACCACGCAGACGCGCTGTGCGTGCTCGGGGACCGCGTTTCCCCGATCAAGCACCTGCACCTGTTGTGGGGCGCCGACTCGCGCGCGGACGACACGCGCCGCCTGCAGCGCATGTGCGACGCGGTGCTTGCGGAGGCGCAGTTTGCGCTCGTGGTCGCCGACTACACCCCGCTGCAGCGCCGCGCGCCGCGCGCCTCGATTCGGGTGGTGGTCTCCGCGGGGCATCAAAAGCGCATGCTCGAGGACGTCGTGGCTGCGCTCGCGTCCGCCGTGCTCGCGGGCGGGGCGCGCGCGTGACCCATCATATGCCCACGCGACGCGGGTGTTGGCAGTGCGTATCGTTGTTGAGGCCTCTGTGTCTGTGCGGTGTAAATCTATTTTGGGTGAATTTGGTCCATAAAACAAATTACGATTGATGCCTCGTTTACCGGATAGGAGTGCCACGCAATGCCCTCGCCACCACCACCACCACCAAAGAAACCCGCAAGCGGCGACGCGAAGCACCTTGTCATCGAGCGCGCAAAGCGTATGGACAGGGACCACGTGACGAAAATCGTGTCGAAAAACGTAGGTCAGATCCCTTACATGAGCAAGACGCTGCGTCGCAACAAAGATTTCATGCTCGAGCTCGTGCAGGCAAATCCGCGTGCCATCAATTTTTTGGACAACAAGCTGATGCTCAAGGCTATCAAGAGGGACGTTGGAGTCCTGGCATACATCTCGTCTAACTTTGCGTCCGATTACAAGTTCTGGGTGCAAGCTTTGAGCGTTGTCGTTAAGGCTCTTCGCTACGCGCCTTCTGAGATGCTCAACGATTACGAGTTCTGGCCGCAAGCTTTGAGCGTCGACGTGAAGGCTCTTCGCTACGCGCCTTCTGAGATGCTCAACGATTACGAGTTCTGGCCGCAAGCTCTGAGCGTCGACGTGAAGGCTCTTCGCTACGCGCCTTCTGAGATGCTCAACGATTACGAGTTCTGGCCGCAAGCTCTGAGCGTCGACGTGAA
>Ga0181560_10005048_pt1 | contig 11857 bp, 14 predicted proteins | sample 011ome_20_FD_133751 | JGI IMG/M metagenome (GOLD analysis project Ga0181560, IMG submission 133751) | Coastal salt marsh microbial communities from the Groves Creek Marsh, Skidaway Island, Georgia - 011509CT metaG (megahit assembly) | ecosystem: Environmental > Aquatic > Marine > Intertidal...
TAGTAAACTCATCATTACGTTCGTCTACTAATTGCATAATGATACGCTCATTACTACCTAAGTCTTTTTGTTTTAACCAAGTATTGTTCTTGTACTTTGGTCTGAATTGCTCGTCTAGAGCTAATTGAATTTTAACTCGTGTGTCTTCTAAAAAGACAGCCATTGCTTGATTTGTCATAATTATTTTATTTATTTTTAAGATTAATAACATCTATTATACCACAGTAGTTTAAACTGTTTCATAATTGGTTACAGTTTATATATCTATGTGTTTTAAAAAAAAAGGAGACTTACGCCTCCTTTCGCCATGGTCGGTAGAAGAGCAGTGCCCAGACTGCTACGACTACCATTAGTTCTGCGATACTCATAATTATTTTTTAGGATCATAAATCATTTTAGCAGTAGAAGGCATTGACATAAAACCAAAATCACTGTAGAAGTTACGAAGTCTTTTAGTACGTTTTTGAAGGTGTTTGTAAAAACTCTCAGCACCGAATGCCATATGCATACTATCGCTTTCGTCAGAAATTGATGTTGGTACAGTTACACAAGTCCAATCATATCTGTCACAGAGGTTTAATAGAGTGTCTATGATTTTAGTACCTAAACCTTGACCTTTATTAGCAACTGCAATTTGGTCTAAGACAATGTGACCTTTTTCGTCTTCGAATATAATCAACTCAAAGTCATTGTTAAAAACCTTATACTTAGTAAATAGACCACTAACATCTTCAAACCAATCGTTGCCATTGGCCATAAAGGTATCGTTAAAGTAACCTAAGTCTTGTTTGACAGTGATATTTACTTTAATACCATGATAAAAATTTAAATCTACATCTAGCATTTCAGCTACTTCACCAACACGAGTATGGTCTTTTTTGTAGTTTATCCATGGATTGTTAACTAACGCACCACGCATTTGTCTCATTTGCATACGATTTTCGTGACGACTAAAGCTTTTAATAGCTTGTTTTTCTAATTTTGATTTTACCATTTTGTTTTACTTTTATTAATTATTACTCTACTAATATACCACAAATAGTTGACATAAAAAAATCTAGAGTGACTTTTTTTAAAAATAATTTGAAACAAACAAAAACTAAGGGGTATAAATAGTATGTGAAGCAGTTGCATGGTCATTGTTTTTTATTTTCTTTTTTACCTGCTTCATATTATTTTATTATATCTATTAAGATAGCGGGGTTCTTGATCGTCCCCGCTATTTTTTTGTCATAAAAAAAGGGGTAACCAACTTAATGATTACCCCTGACCTAAATAAATAAAATAATAACTAATGGCAATAAGTTACTACTTATTATATATCCCCTTTTTGTTTACGTTCTTCTATACTTACAATCATTTCTTGTTCGATCTGATCAAAGTCTTCTTCTCTTAGGGCTCTAAGAGTGTATGTCACTCCTTCTATTACTACGTCTTTGGTTATTAACATAATTATGCAATTCTAATTTTTAATGCTCCATCAGTATGGTATACACCACCTAAAGGAATACCTCCAGTTGCTGCTGCAGCATCATCTGCGAAGTTCATTGTTGTGTAGTTAGCAATCTGTAATAGTTTTACAGTTAATGTATCTGGTGTAGCGGCAATAACTCCATCACCTAATGCGATAGCACCATACGCAGTACTTTGACTGTCTTTTCCTATTGCGACCGAGTTTGAACCCAAAGCTCTAGTATCTCGGCCTATCGCAGTAGAATTTGTTTCAGCGTTTGCGCCTGCTCCTAAACTAACTGCATTGTTTTTAGCACCGTATGCATTGTTAGCGTTATCACCCATTGCAATAGATGAACTACCTGTTCTAGAGTACTGACCAATTGTAGTTGAGTTTGTACCAACTTGGTTTCCTTGACCTATCGAAATAGCTCTGTAATCTGTAGTTGAAGTGTTCGATCCAATTACAATACTTTCTGTTCCACTCGAAGTAGTTTCTGTACCGATAGAAATAGATTTATCTGTTGATGCAGTAGCCTGCTTCCCAACTGCTGTCGCATTAGTTCCAGATGCATTACAAAGAGAACCGAAAGCATTTGCGTAGTTTCCACCAGCTTCACTATAAACTCCAATTGCAGCGCCAAAACCACCTGACATTTGAGCGTCTACACCTATTGCGATAGAGTTTGTAGATGTTGCACTTCCAGTTGCACCTGTTATAACTGATTGTATAGAGTTTGTACCAGAACCTGGTGCTACACCGCCAGCTTCGATACCAATAACATCACCAGTAAATTCAACTGTAGTAGATGAAACCTTAATTGGTAATACACCGCCGTTACCGTCCTCTAAATTCTTTAGAGTTCCATCAACTGGTGCATTGTCTGTTGTTTTGATAAGACCCGTATAGGTATCTTGAATTTTAGTATTAATTAAACTTGACATAATTTATTGTTTGTTTGTTTTTTTTATGATAATGTAAATGTTGCTTGAACAGTGTCTATTGCCCAACTAGTTGATTGTGGAACACTAACTATTTCAGTAGCACCTTGTTTAATAGTATATGAGCGCTCAGGTGTGTATGAACCCAGTGCTTTTACTACTGTTCTGAAATTACCAGTCGCTGGCACATCCCAACTTCTTGCATCTAACATTTGTTTCCAACCTGTTGAACCGCCACCTGGTAAACCACCTGGTTCGAATACTTCAAACCTCATACCGTATATGCCAGAAACGTAATTTGGATTGTCAACGGTAAATTGATCAGTTTTATAGAATTGTTGACCTACAGTAGATCCACTGTTTTCATAGTCTAATAACTGTTGAAGTGTTGTAAATCTGAATGGGTTTTCATTGTATTCAATAGGATTCCAAACACCTGGACTGGTTTCGTATTCCAATTGGAACCAACCATTATTCCAACCATCTCCATAACTATCAAACATATCGAGTGTTAAAGTAACATTTTGTGCTGCTACAATATAAATAGTATCATCAGTTGCAGGACTCACATTACCAGCACCATCAGTTGCAGTTACACTAACTAAATAACCAATTCCTGGTGGCAAATCACCAGCTAATGGGTTTGTAATTTGAACTGACCAATCACCTAATCCATCTGTTTGACCTGTATAGATCTGTGCGTTTGCTATTAATGTAATCGTACTAAATGGTTCAGCGGTTCCTGTAATCGTTGGTGTGTACACTCCTTCAGGGAAAGTTTGACCTGACCAAACTGGTGCGTCAGGAGCGATAGTATCTGTTGCCCAATTAACATCAGTGTCATTCCAGAATGTAGTTACTTCATTCCAAATTAGGTCTGTTACTGGAGCTACTGCTTCTGTAGCTAATGCGTACCACCAAGTTGCATTGACTGGTTGTGTGATACCATAATAGTTTGCTAATGCAATAGTCCAAGAACCATAAAGAGGTTCAGTTATTCCAAAGTGAATACAGAGTGCTTGTAACCATGATGAATTAACTGGTTCTGTAACACCTAAAAATTCACAATAAGCTTGTAACCAATTACCATTAACAGGTTCAGTTACTGCTCCGTTGGTTTGGTTGAATACGTATGTTTGTTGTACTGATTGCATATTTATGATTTTAATTTAGCGCCTTTTTGATTTGCTTAGGTACACTTTTAATTTCTTAATGTTAGTAGCTGTCGATTTAGTTGCAGCTGCTACAGTCGGGGTCACAGTCTGTTCCACAATCGGCATAGATCCATAAGTCATTTCTTCGTAAAGGTATATTTGTTTGTAATCCACTAAAATAAGGGTTTTGCTTGTTAGGTGTCATTCCATCCTGTGGTGTTGGATTAGTATATAACGCAAACATGCCAGGATTATCTTGTAAGTACTCTAACATTCTCTTGTTATAGAACTCCGCTGTGTCTAATGCACTATCTCTTAGATACTTCATTTCATCTAAGGTAGTTGGTTGAGTCTCTTCAGACGTACCATTTAAGATACCCTTTTCTACCATTTTGTATTTCAAATTAGGTAGTAACAAGTATAACGCATATTGAATTAAAGTAGGACCAACATAATCTTTTAAGAATGCTGATTCATTTACATCTAAATCATTTGCTACAACACCTTGTTTAAGTCTTCTATAAAAAGGAGTACCTAAAGTATCTTGTATATAAATGTCTTGTGCTTGAAGAATAGATGGTGTTAAAACATCAATACGAATATTGTTGTCTAACGAAGTCCATTGCTTCATTCTTTGTTCGCTAACTAATAAAACTGTTTCCATTATAGTGATTCAATATTTGTTTGAGGTGCAGTATCAACTACTTCTTCTTCATTGACTAGTTTATTAGGTCTAATTTTTATACCTACATTATAACCAGCTAATCTTAACATGTAACCAAAACCACTAACTATTTTCTTTCTTTTAGGTTCTACTACTGTACCTTCGAAGTGTGCGTATGCAACTTTGATTTCTTCTGCGTTAGAACTGAATCCAGCGCTGTCCTTGATACCTAAAAGTAATGGAGATGTAATTCTATGTGCAGTTAAAATACGTGACGAGATACGCTCTTCTAATAAGATGTAATAGTCATCATTTGCACTATCAATAGGAGTAACTTGTAATTCTTTTCCTGGTTCTGAGAATGCTAAAAAGAATCTACCAGCATTTTCTGTACCAGTAAATGTTCTTTCAATTTCTTTGTAAACATCGCGTCTTTCCTCAGGTGATGGTACACCATTTCTAAACTGTACAAACATAGATGGTGCTAAACCATTTGCAATGTTATTTGCATGAAAGCGACTGACTTGTGCATCTAATGAAATATCATTCATTGCTGCTACATATGATGGTAATGGATAAACTTCATTACCAGGTGTGTAGTTATAACAGTAATAGATTTGAGATGCATTATCTCCTTTATTATCTGTTACATCAAATGCTTTATAAGTTTGAAATGGATACTTTCTTAAGTTTGCCCAATCAGAAGAATACATGTACTCTTCAACCTCATCTTCTTCATTTGGTTTACCAGATCTAACATTACCAAATGGTAAGTGATACATTTCTGCTATTTTAGTTCTTTCTTTATTCCAAATAACATTGATGGCATAACCTTGATATAGTGTGTAATCTAAAGATATCTTTTCAAATATTTCATCAATTGTTTCACCCTTTTGGTTAATGTATTCGTCACCGATGATTTCAATACCATCACCAACGATGCCTGCTGTAATAGCATCAATACAAGTGTGATGCATTGCGCTAGTATCATATAATTCTATTAATGATTGTGGGAATAGGTTTAAACCACCGTAGTACATGTATTCCTTACCACGTACTTCTTTTACATCTGGCAATTCAATAGCTTTGAATTCTGAACCATTGATAGCGTAAATTCCTTCTGGTGTTGATCTCATATTTATATTTAATAATTTGGTCTATAATATACATCTGCTTCTCTGTCTTCAATAGCTGGTGTAGAAGTGTAATCTACTATACCAGTTTCTCCTCCAGGTTCACAAATGATTTTAACAAGTCCTTCTTCAATGACAGAACCTCCAGTTACTTTGTAACTCCAATTATATATTCCATTTTTGTGGTTGTCTCCAAAACCTGTTGGAAACAAGACTTGAACCATTGACCATCTATCATTACTACTAATAAGTGCTGATGGGATCAATTCTGGTTGATGTGAATACTGAGATGTGATGGTCCACTCGTATAATAAATCTCCATCTAAATTAGATTGGTTTAAAAACAAATGAACTTCTAAATCAGCTTCTGTTACTACTATTGTCATTTAAAATGCTGTATAATTAAGTCGTATACATATAAATATAAAAACATAGTAAATTGACATGGAGTACAAATATCAAGACATAGAATACGGTAAATTTAGAAATGACAAATGGGAAACCTTAAATGGTTTAGCATCTGTACAAAGAACACTAGATAGAATAAAAGAAGAACTAGATTGGACTGGTTTTAGTCTTTATGTTCATGGTTCTATATTATTAGATGTAGACACACATGATATTGATCTAACAATACAAGGTAGTATGTTACCTCCTAGAATTAACCAGTTATTAGAGGGGTGCGTTCGAATTGGATTTGAAGAGAAACAGTTAGTAGATGTAAAATACAGTCTCTCGTATGATCTGTATGATCCTGAGATAGATGGAACTAAGACTATCTTATATGCATGTTACCAACCTAAGATAACTGTAGATGGAACCACATTTGATTATGGTAAATTAGTGTATGATCTTTATTTAAAAGAAACTACTTATCCTATGACCAAAACAAAAGATTCAGGTCTAGTTTATAAATCACCACAAAAATTGATATAAAAAAAGGTAGCCATTTCTGACTACCTCTTTTAATGGGTGTGTTTTATGTTTATGCTTCTACAATAGTAGAAGTAACTGTAAACATTGGGTTAGCTTCTAAACCACCGATTACGATTTCGTATCCGTTTCTATCACCATATGCGGTACCACTAGTAGCAGATCCAGACACCATAAAGGCACCTTTTTCAACTCCTATTGACCAGTAAACTCCATTACCATCTTTAGCAACAACAACCATAGTGGTTGCTTGAGCAAGTAGTAATAATTGATCTCTTTTACTAGCTTCCATCTTGTTAAAGACACAAGTTAATTGTTGATCAAAGAAAAGAGTTCCGTTCTCTTGAGAAACTGTAGTAGTTTCTGTGATAGAACTAGTTTGTCTTGGTGTAGCGAATTCGAAAAAATCAGTTGGTGTTAGCGCTGAACCACCTACAGTGATAGCAGTAATATTACCTGCTGTTTCTGTGATTGATTCTACAGGACCATTTGCGATGAATATCTTCTCGATTCCACCTGTAGAATCGTTACATAAATCCAAAAAGCCTGCTGTTAATGCTGAACAACTCATATTTTATATTGATTTTTTTAGTTTGTTAAAAACTAGGAGCCGAAGCTCCTAGTCTTGAATTTATTTGACTTACGCCATATCGTTAGTAGCGAAGACATTAACTTCACCTACACCTACACCTAATCTCCATGCAGCTCTGAACTTCATTACGTCAGCAGCTTCGTCATAGAAGAAACGGAAAGTATCCAATTCATCAGTCAAACCAGTTGCAGCCAAGATCATTTTACCTGGACCAGCAAATTTGTAGTTAGAACCAACAAGACCTGAAGACTTAACGATAGTTACGTTAGTTCCAGGAAGAATCATTACTTCGTTACCTTCAACTGAATTGAAGTGATACAAGTTTTGAGCAACTAAAGATCTAACTAATGCACGGTATGCATCAGGAGAAACTACCATGATCAAATCATCTCTGTCTTTTACAGACTCGTCGATTGCGTCATACAAGTCTAATGCTTGTTCGTATGCGTTAGTAGCATCCCATGCAGCTGGAGTACCAGCTTGTAAGTTTGCACCGTTAGCAGAAGTAATCTGTGCTTTCAATCCAGTAGTAGCACCGAAACCGTTGATCAAGAAACCTTCGTTGTACTTTCTCAATTTGTCAGTGTAAGACTCAGAAATAACTTGTTCGAAAGGTAAGAAATCATTACCAGTACCTGCATTCATAAATGCTGATTGGTATTTAGCTCTTAAATCTTCGATACACATTTCTGTTTTAGATTGTAGAGACTCGATAGTTACGTTAACTTGAGAGTAAGTTACTTGACCATCTGAAGTCCATCCACAAGATAGAGCTGATACAGGTAAGTCTGCATCAACAAGGTTAATTGCTACTGTTCCACTAGTGAAACCTGAGCGAAGATCTACATAATCAAGTAGATCAGTTTTTAATACAACTTTAGAGATAAGGTCCAATGATAATTGGTCCGTATATGCTGGTAAAGCTGAAACATCAAATCCGAATGCCATAATTTTAAATTGTTTTTTTGTTTGTTTTGGTTAATTAGTTTTTGCGAACAGCTCTTAAAAAGTCCATTCTTTTTGCTAGATTGTCATCTGCAATTTTCTTGTTTTCTGCAAATGTGTTTCTAATAGGTTTAGCACCTGGCTCATCTGCAAGTTGTGAAAACTTAGCTTTAAGTTCAGTTACTTCTTCTGTTAATGCTGCGATCTCTTCAGTGAATGGAGCAATCATTTCAGCGATACCTGTTAACAACTCTTCAGTTGCAGGAATTGCTTCTTCAGAAACTGGAACTTCAACTTCTACCTCTTCCATTACCTCTTCGATAACTTCTTCAGGTTTAGCTTCTGCTTCAACTTCTGAGATTTCCATAATCTCACCATTAGGACCAACACCAATTAATTTTCCATCAGTTGTTTCGTGAATACCTTCAGGTGCATATGGTGATTCTTCGCCTTCATCAACTCTTACGAGTAATGTTGCTCCAACTACCAATTCTCCTTCAGTATAAACGATCGTGCCATCAACTAACTCTGCGTCTGCAAATTTAGCTTCAGTTACAACTTCAGTGTCCGCTGCGAGCATAACTCTTAGCTTCTTTACTAAATCGTTGACTGTCATAATATTGATTTTTTTTAGATTTATCTGGTCTAACCAGATGTTATTAAATATAAACTAGTTTGATATTGACAAAAGTTTATAATTAGCTACGATCTTTGAGACGATCGTTTTCTCTCTTTAGATATTCTACTTCAACACGTAGTGAGTTTACTTCACCAATTAACAGTTCAATACGAGATCTCATTTCATCTTTTTCTTTAGATGCATCTGCGAGTAAGTCTTCTAATTTACATACTCTTTCTTTTAGATCTGCTTTGTACATGGCGTCTGTTGAGTTTTCTTTATTATATTTGGTTTCTTCAAACTGTTGTTTACGTCTGAATTGTAGGAATTGCCAAACTCCTGCAGTAGTAAAAATACTTGCTAATGGTACTATGATGTCACTTATCTCCACGTTGTAACTGTTCTGTTTTTAATCTGTTTAAAGTACTAAATGACGAATACGTTAAAAGAACCCATCCCCAGTGTGATGGTGTTGGCAGACCTATTGTGGTTAAATAAAAACCTAAACAAGTCATATACATCATAGTAGTGAAATATGCCGCTCTAACACGACATCTAATATCTTCATTTGATATACATCTTATTTGATATAAACCTGCGCCAACTAACATTACATTTAACCACCACATAGTGTGTATTTCAATTGAAACTGCTATTGGCGCCAGTATTGCAATAGCAATTGCAAGTGTAATCTCTGTTGGTTGACTATCTGAAAACTTCCAGATTTGTTTTAATCTTTTGAACATTAACTTTGTACTATTTCTAAAAAGTTTCCAGTTACACTAAAACCATTTAATTCACCTGCTTTTATCTTTTCCCAAGTCTCTTCATTATTGATTTTGTAACTCACCATCCAACTACCTTCAGGTACATTAAAACCTAAGTCTTTTGATTTGTCCATTTCTGGATTATCTACAATCCATGATTCTAATAAAGTATTCTCGTTAACTACATTATCATCGTGGTTTATATCTGTGTTATGCGTGTTATTATCTTCTAAAAACTTCTTTGCAATATTTTGTACTGTATCTTTAGAGAAATAGACATGGAATAGATTACCCATTTCATCTTTTCTTGGTATTAAAGCATTTGGTATCATCGCTGGTCCAGTGATAATCATTTTATCATCACTAGAAAATGACCATGCTTTTGACATTAAGTATGCATTATTACTAAGACTACCGTCTGGTGATGGGGTATCTGAATTATTAGATTGTCCTGCATTACCTCTAGCAGGTCCTAAACTTACAATAACTTCAGTACCATTAGAATTTCTATAAACTGCTAACTCTTCCCAATAATGTCTACAATTAGGTCCACCTTTATAGTTAAAAACTGAATATCTTGATGATCCACCTGCACCAAAACCTGGATTAAAGTTATCCATTTGTGCAACTTCAGCTCTACTATAAATTCTATTTAAAGCTTTTAGAGTAGCACAAAATGTTCTTTGTCCACTAGGTCCTGCGTATCTATATCTAATATCAGCTTCTTGTTCTCTAGCTTCATCAGTTAATGAAGACAAAACATCCAACGCTCTGATACCTTGTAAATAATCACCTAATGATGCAAACTCTGATTTATTAGCGTCTACATAAATAATTTGTTCAGGATCAATAGATTCACCAACTTCAGCTGCTATTTTTAAAACATGTTCTTCAAATGCTGCTCCTTCATCCCAATAAGTATAACAAATAGCAGCAGCTTGATCAGCATCTTTACCTTCTTCAATTACTACTGGAATACATCTACTAATAAATGCATCTTTAGATTCACCAGCAGTTGGTTTAACAAAATGATGTTCATTAAATGCCATCCAATTTACTTCAATAGCAGGCTTATCTACTAATGACATAATTTCTACTCCGAGATCTTCGAATTCGAATTCCTCCATATTGATTATAAGCTCTACTATCTTGTTCATACTTTATATATTATAGACGTGCTAAGTCATTTATTTTTTTATCTGCTTCTTGTTGTGTAGACATTTCTGAACTAACAACATAAGCTTTAACTATTGGTGCTTGTGAACTACCTTGTTGATTACCTAAAGTTATTTGATTTGATTGTTGTTGTCCTTGTGCTGCACCTGCAATAGCTGCATTAGGATCCACTGGTGTTGCTGTTGGTGCACTAATTGATGGTGCTGCGCCAGCAGATTTATTACCAGGTGTTTTGGTAGCAATAATCTTTTTAATATTAGCTAGACCTGCTGCCACAGCTACACCCGCTGCGATGGGTGCTAAAACTGGACCCACTACTGGAATACCAACTGTAGACTTATAAGCTGCTGTCGCTGAACTGTATGTGTCTATGGTAGTTTGTGCAATCGCTGCTGCTTTACCAACTGCTGTACCTTCTCCAACTAATTGAACAATAGAACCAAGAACTGCAGAACCCGCTGATAATGCATTTTGTACATCTTGTTCTCTGAGTGCTTTTTTGTAGTCTGCTTCTTCTTTAGCTAATTGTTTAGACTTTCTTTGGTAACTAGCTTCAATTCTACCAATCTCTTCTTGTGTAGCACCTGCCATTCTTAATTTCTCAAGATCAGTATCCATTTGGATTTGAAGTTCAGCTTGTGCTCGCATATAGAAATCATCCATTGCATCCAAGTTAGCTTGTTGTAATAGACCATCAATAAACTCTCTATTAGCTAAAGCCTTTTCTCTTGCTGCTTGATCTAATGCTTCTTGTTTCTTTCTCGCTGCTTCTTGTTCTGCTGCTAACTTTTCTGCTGCGGCTGCTGCATCAGCTGCCTCTTTATCTCTGAGTGCTTTAGCTTTATCGGCTGCGTCTTGATCAGCTTTTTGATTTGCAAGTATGTAACCATCTCTTTTGTTTTTTAACGCAGCCAGCTGCTTCTCTGTTTCTGCCACTGTCTCTGCGCCAGCTTCTGCAGTCTCTTCTGGATCAAATAACATGTTTGCTAAACCACCACTAAATCCTTCTTCAAGATTAGTAGCAATATCAATACCAGGAATTTTACTAATTGCTGCAGTCATCATATCGACTGTCTTCAACAATGCAGTTAAAGGTAGTGTCAAGAAACGTATAACATTTTGAGCGATAGTCTTGTTTCTTTCTTGTGCCTCTACTTGTGCTTTTACTTGTTGTCTTTGTTGTTCTAAGATAGCTTGAGTAGCGAGAATAACTTCATCAGTCTGTTGTATCTTAAGGTCTCTAATTTCTTTTTCAGATTTACCTTGAAGTTTTAGACTATTCTCACTAGCTTCTGTTGCTGCCAGATTCTCTGCCGCTGCGTCTCGTGTAGCTTCAGTGTCAGCTAATAGTTTCTTTTGTTCTGCGCTAACACCTGATACCAGACCTTTGATGTCATCCCAGTAAGCAACCAATAACCCAACGGCTACTACAATTGCACCAACACCTGTGGCAATCAGTGCTTTCTTTAAAGAACTAGCA
>Ga0181560_10005051_pt1 | contig 11854 bp, 9 predicted proteins | sample 011ome_20_FD_133751 | JGI IMG/M metagenome (GOLD analysis project Ga0181560, IMG submission 133751) | Coastal salt marsh microbial communities from the Groves Creek Marsh, Skidaway Island, Georgia - 011509CT metaG (megahit assembly) | ecosystem: Environmental > Aquatic > Marine > Intertidal zone...
AAAAAGGCCTCAGAATCGCTTCTAAGAACCTTTTTGCTTGCTCCCCCTCTTGGGCTCGAACCAAGGACCCCATGATTAACAGTCATGTGCTCTAACCAGCTGAGCTAAGGAGGAATTTTTACCCCTACCGGGGATGGTTAGGACGACCCCTTTCGGAAATCGTGTTGCAAATGTAGACCTACGAGATATTTTTTCCAAATGCACTACCTAAAAAAAACTGCTTTTATTTTCCATTTTTCAGGTTATGTTTCACTGTCAAGGACTTATTCATTCCTAAAGAGCTTAGTCTAGATCCAAGTAACAGAAAATTTTCCCCTAATTCACTTACCAAGCCCCTACCTGTCCGTCTATCCAAGCTGTTCGCTCCGTCAAATAGCTTTTCAAATTCTGAACAGACTGCTCGTGCTTGACGCCGATCCCCTGATCCCAAAGTTTGTAGTTTCGCACCACCGCGCCATTCTTATTCAGTACCTGTACTCCCTCATCTACAATTTGTTGTATACTAGTCGCCGACCAAGCACCACGACGTAAATCCTGCCACCTAGCCTTGACCGCCTGCTTAAAGACTGGATCTGTGAGCAAACGCGGCCACCAAAATGGTACCATCCACGCATCATTTTTGACATGAACGTTGTAATTCGCTACCCAGTCGTTTATGGGAATCCTTCCCCCCTCGTCAAAACCCTGATTCATGTCCCACACCGGTCCCATGGCCAACTTCCCATCTCGGTCCTTTTGTAAAAAAGTGCTGATGCGGTAGGCATCCACATTCCGACACAACTCGGTCACTAAAAAGTAGTCAACAAAGGAGGCCAAATCGATGTACTGGGTGTAAGTCCGGGTTGTTGTTCCAAAATTATCCGCCAACAAGGCGGTCTCAAACTTATCTACATAATCCGCTAGGTAGGTCTTCTGGGCTTCCGTGATCTCCTCTGCCTTGGGATACTCGTAGGTAAAATAAGTTTCTAAGTACTTTTCGGAGTGATAAGGCGCCTGATATGCTGGAAAAGTAATTACCTGCTGAAAGATGTCGTATCGGCTTCGGAAGCTATTGAAAGAGTTGTAACGCGCATCGTCATCCCAGTTGTTCATAAAATAGGAATTGGGCTTGCCGCTGTGCTCTGGCCCTGCATCCGCCTTATCTATCTTCAAAATATAGCCTCCTGTCAGGTTGGTGGACGAGGAATTGAGCGACTTGATGTTGATTCTGTTACTGTCTCTCTTCAGCTTTTCACAGAAAAAATACACCCCCTGATACTGTCCATTGATCTCCACCTCCACAAACTGGCCTCTGCTAGCATACTTACCCGCTTTTCGAGAAAGTTCGTAGCCCAGGTAGTTGTAGATCAAACTTTGGTCTAGGATGTACTTGTCTTTCAGATTGACCACATGACCAATTAGTCGCCAGTCTTCTTCTGCAGGCATGCCCAAAAAGGCGACATCCACCCCAGCACCAGCAGCATCTACGGTTTCGAAATTGTATCCTTTTTTGTCCGATAGGCGGAAAGAGGTTTTACCCCGGTATTCCAAGTCAATCGGTTGGGTCTGCACCAATTTCTTTTGTTGGTACAACTTCATCGTAGCAGGTACCCCCGGCTCGTATAAAATCTCCTTTCCCTTGGTGTCAATCACCAGATAGGGCAACTCACTCTCCTCAGTGTCGATGGCGAAGACTTGGCCATCGTCCCCTTTGGGTAGTGGTATTTCTATGGCAGCTTCCTGGCAGGAAACAAAGAAAAAAAACGAAAGGACCAATAGCAGGGGAAATCGAAAAAACAATGGACGAGTGAAGTTCACAGGGTAGTTTGTTAAATGAGAATTTTAATTTCAAGAACGGAAAAATTGGGATTCAATTGCCTTAGACTTAGGAAATACTTCCTTCCAGAACTTAGTCGTGCCGAGCCCCCTCCAAAACGGAAAATGCATGCAACAAACCTGGAAAGACTGCATCCATCCCTTCTGCTGCTCCTGCAGGCGATCCAGGCAGCGCAAGAACTAGCGTCTTTCCTATCTGGCCCGCAAGGGAACGCGAAAGCATCGCCGTAGCCAAGCGCTGCTGCCCATACGCACGAATCGCCTCCTCCACTCCAGGAATGCGTCGGTCCAATAAGGGTTCCAAGGCCTCTGGGGTCACATCCCGTGGAGATAATCCGGTACCACCTGTCACAAGCAACAAGTCTACCCCCTGCGCGACAAATTCCTTAGCCGCTTCTTGAATCGCTCCTATGGCATCCGCCACGATGCGCTTATCCGATACGGTAATACCCAGTTTAACTAGTTTTTCTCGGATTACTTCGCCGGATCGGTCTTGCCCCTTCCCTGCTGCGAGCGTATCGGAGCAAACCAAAATCGCTGCTCGTTTAGCTGAATCTAGCGCAGCTTTGCGATCGGACTTGCCTCCTTTTTTCTCGAGCAACTTGATCTCTTCAATGCTCACTCCCTTATCAATTGGCTTGAGCATGTCGTACATGGTCAGGGCCACCACCGAGGCCGCATGCATGGCTTCTACCTCCACGCCGGTCTTGTAGATGGTGTGTATTTCTACCTGAATTTGGATTTCTAGCTCCCCCAATTCGTAGCGAACAGCGGTGTACTCGATCGGCAAAGGATGGCAATCCGGAATCATGTCTGCCGTACGCTTGGCAGCAAAAAGCCCCGCTACCCGAGCACATTCTAACACCTCTCCCTTGGGTACGGTACGGTTTCGAATAGCCAAAACCGTTTCCGGCTTACTTACACGCACAATAGCCTGCGCGATGGCTTTACGAAGGGTAGTGGATTTGTGGGTAATGGGCACCATGAATAAGCAGATTGAAAAAGAAAGTTAGGACTTTTCTGCACTTTTTCTGAAGAAAGGACCCCTAAGTCCAGGAATAATCTATTCCTGCTTGGATTTCTTTCTCTCTTCCAAAAGTTTTTTTGTCACCTCTGCATTTGATCCATAGGCTGCATTTTTTTCCAAGCGATCCAAGTAGGTATCCAAGTAGCCTTGAGAGATTTCTGCATTGTCTCCATATAGCTTCCGTAGCTCCTCCAACTTGCGGTGTAGCTCTGCTACTACAGGGGCATAGGTAGGATCATTATATACATTACGCAATTCTTGCGGATCCTTGATCCGGTCAATTAGTTCCCACTCGTCGGTATCGTAGTAGTAATGTACCAATTTAAACTGCTCGGTAACCACCGCATAGTGTCGCTTGACCATGTGTACCGCAGGATACTCGTAGTAGTGGTAATAGACCGCATCTCGAGTCCACTCTTCGGAATTGCCAGTAAGTAAGGGAATTAGCGACTCCCCCTGCATATCTGCAGGTGCAGAGATGCCTGCCGCCTCCAAGAAGGTTTGTGCATAATCTAGATTTTGTACCATCGTAGTAGAGATACTCTTGGGAGCTATTTTTCCTGGCCAAGCCACGAGCAAGGGGGTCTTGAAACTTTCATCATACACAAAACGCTTGTCAAACCAACCATGCTCACCCAGGTAAAATCCCTGATCCGAGGTGTACACGATGAGGGTGTTGTCCATCAGTTGGTTGGCCTCCAAGTAATCTAACACGCGCCCCACATTTTCGTCTACTGCACGGATAGTGCCTAGGTAGTCCTGCATATAACGCTGATACCTCCATTGCATCTTCTCTTTTTCATCCATAGCTGGAAAAGATTCTTTTAATGCAGCATTTACCTTGTCGTAGGAGCGAGTCCAGTTGGCAAGCTGCGCTGGGGTCAATCTCCCTACCTCACGAGAAAAAGCCATTGTATCCCAGGTGGACGTTTGTGGTATTCCCAGTTCTCGCATCACCGAAGGATAGATCTTCGAATCTCCAGACCAATTCATGTGCTTAAGTAGATTCATCTCCGCCTCCTTAGCCGCACGTCCTCGGCCAGAGTAGTCGTCAAAGAGGGTGGCTGGCTCAGGAAAGGATCGCTGGGTAAACTCCTCCAAATGTCGTTCCGCAGGCAGCCATTCCCGATGAGGGGCTTTGTGAAGGTAAAACAAGAGAAAGGGCTCCTCAGGATTTCTTTCTTCCTGCAGCCAATTTAGAGTCATGTCGGTGATAATGTCTGTGACATAGCCTTCTACACGAATAGTGCCCTCGTTTTTAGTGATAAAATCTGGGTTGTAATAGGATCCCTGCCCAGGTAAAATTTTAAATTGATCAAATCCCTTGGGATTATTTCCAAAGTGTAGCTTTCCAAACATGGCCGTTTGGTAGCCTGCCTCCTGAAAGAGTTGAGGGAAAGTTACATTGGTGGTATCAAAGGGAAAGTCGTTGTCGATTTTACCATTGAGGTGGGAATGCTTGCCGGTGAGGATGGTGGCCCTACTTGGCGCGCAAATGGAATTGGTCACCGTGGCATTCGTAAAGCGCATGCCCATTTTCGCGATGCGGTCGATATTTGGGGTCTCGATAAGTCGATTGCTGTACGCCGAAATGGCTTGGTAGGCATGGTCATCCGCCATGATAAAAATGATGTTGGGACGGTCTTTGGCGCTAGGGCTAGGGCTTTGTGCCCAAGCAGGAATGACAACCAATAAAAAGCTGAGAAGAGATAAAGTTTTCATAGGTGGATGAAGGGTTGAACCGATGTTTCTCCTTTGGAACACCTTAACCTACAGAAAAAGAACTAAAAATCCGAAAATGTAAAAGTTTACATCCCCACGATGGGAGGTTTTCTATTTTCTCGCAAAGACGGAGAGACGCAAAGGGGGATCGAAAGCAGTCCTTTGCGACTTGGCGTCTTTGCGAGACTATTTCTTTTTTTCACGCAGATCAATTAAAAAAATACATAGATCGATTGAGAAAGCTTCTTTAAAACTTAAGCGCAGCAGTCAAGTAAAACGTACGACCATCGGCAGGCATAATCCCTGGACCAGGGTAGCCTCCCGCTCGGCGCGTAAAATAGCGTGCGTCGGTCAAATTATTTACCCCTGCCTTGATCGAATGCTGCTTCCAGAAATTCCAGCTAGCTGACAAGTCCTGCACACGATAGGCTGGGATCAAACCTACCGTTGCAGCTGCATTGGGGGTGATGGTATTGGAAGCATCTGAAAAGGCCTCTCCGATGTCACTCAGCTGCCAGGTCATGGAAAATTTATTGTAGCTGTAGGTAGCACCAAATCGATTAATCTTGCGCGGTGCATTCTCCACCTGATTGCCTTTCAAATTACGTGTTTGAATCTGCCCATTGTTTATAGAGGTCACTTCAAAATCCCCATAGGTAGCATCCACAAAGGCTAGGGAAGCAAATAGGTGCAAATAACCTACCTGGGAGGATTTGAAGAGTGCCGTGATGGGATCCACCTCCACATAACCTTCAAATCCGCGGCTAATGGAAGTTCCCAAATTTGTTCGAAACTGGACGATGCGGCCATTGGGCTCCAACTGAGCGATGGAACCGATTCGATCCGCATAGTGAAGGAAAAAATAGTTCAAATCAAACTGCAGTGCAGGGGTCAAGCTGCCACGATACCCTAAGTCAAAATTATAGCCTTTGGAATCGGTTAAATTCGGGTCAATAATATCGGTGGTTGCTGGAGGGGTCAGGTCTGAAATCAACACGGGGCGGTAGGCCTGGGATAAGTTGGTGTAGAATTCAGAGTTTTTCGTGACATGGTATTCTGCACCCACACCAAATAGAGCAAAAGAGCGGGTTCGGGTAATCGGTTCCAAGAATTGCGGTACACCATTCACTCGATGGAGCTGTCCTTGCATGGTGGACTGAATCTGCTCTAATCGAACACCCCCAGTGACAAGAAATTTATCTGAGAAGCGAAACACCTGCTCCACAAAAGCAGCCAAATTGGAATTCGAAAAATCCAGATTTCGGGCGAAGGGGCCAGCAGGAACGCTATAGTCAAGTACAGCGGCAGCGGTGCCCAAACCCAATTGCTTGCGATCAATGTGTCCATTGAAATAGCGAAGGCCGCCTACGAGCGACTGCTCTAGTCCAAACAAGGTGTAGGAAGAACTAAGACGAACTTCAGATCCGTAGGTGGTGTAATAATCTCGGTCCACCTGACGGTTGCCCAAATCATCCTCCATGTTGATCGGACGCATGAACCCTACACTGTTGCGCTCGGCAAAGGTACCATAGGCTTTTCCGCTAATCTTCGTTTTGGGAGAAAGGAGGTATTCTACCGTAAAGGCAGGAATGTACCAGGGCGTACTGAACCAGTTTCTATCTCGAGTACTTTGCTGTGGGTCAGTTGCATACTGTACGTCTGTTAATCCACCAGGCTGTTGGGTATCGGCAGTCATGTAGGTCATTTCCATACCCAGCTTCAGTCGATTGCTCGCTGCAAAGCTGGTCTCCAAGTGCAAATGATTGGTTTCAAATGCACCATTTTCTCGCCAACCTTGACCCTCCCGCCGCTGGTAATAGGCGGTGTAGCTCCACTTCCCTTCTGTACCTCCCAGGTAGTTGAAGGAACTAAGTAACCCATTGCTGCCCAACGTGTTGACCATTTCTGCAGTAAAGCGAGTAGAAGGGTCTGGCTTGCGTAGAACAAAATTCATCAAGCCCCCAAACTGCGATCCGAATTGCAGGGAAGAAGCCCCGCGGACAATTTCAATTTGCTCCACTACTTCCATGGGTGGGGTAAAGTAGGCCTCTGGATAGCCCATCGGATCTGGGGTGATGTCATAGCCATTCATGCGCACATTAAATTCCCAAGAACGATTGGGGCTAAGTCCGCGACTAGCCACGCCCAATTGGACGCCCGAACCGTCATTTTCCCAGATGCTGATGCCGGGTGTCTTTGCAAAAATTTGCCGGCTGTTGTTCATGGCAAGGTTGGCATTCAACTCAGCGATGCGAATCACCTCATTTTTCTTTCCTGCATTGATACGGTAATCTGCCACTTCAGGGAGATGACCACGACCTTGAATTCCTCTGCTGGCAGATATACTAAATTCCCCAAGTTCGAAGGCTACTTCTTCCAAAACCACATCCACTTTTTGCTTGGTATTTTCCAATAGGTTGATCTCCTGTGTGAAGGAATGAAATCCCACCTGGCTGACTACCAACTGATAGGTCCCCGCTGGGATATCCTTGAGGAGGTAATTTCCTGTACGGTCCGATTGGACCCCACGAACGGTACCTTGTAAGTATACAGAAACACCTGGCAAAGGCCGCTTCATTTCATCTAGGATCGTTCCAGAAATTGAATTTTTCTGCGCGAATGTGCTTGTTGTGGCAAGCAAAAAAGAAAGAAAAAACAGCGAGGAGCCAAAGATTTTCATATTTTTATTTAGACTTATTATAAATAATAATGCAAACATAGGACTGAAAGTGTCTCAAGTCAATTTTTATTTAGACTTTTTCTAATTAATTTATTTATCCTTCTCCAAAGCTTCCCTTATCGCCTACCCCCCCCCTTTAGAACAACCATAACCTCCTTTTTTTGACTTTAGGAGAATTAACCCTTCCTTCATTCTAGGGTATCCAATCTTGATTTTACTCGGATTTACCTGTAGCTTAACTCAAAAAATACCCGATGTCCCTCCGTTTTTTTGCCATTCTATTCTTCCTTTTTCTCCAGGTATCTCTTGTGGCCCAAGAGAAAATTACCGTCTTCAAAAGCGGGCTGGAGGGCCATGCCACCTACCGCATCCCTGCCATCATCTCCCTTCCCAATGGGGATCTACTGGCCTTCGCTGAAGGGCGAGTCAAGGGAAGTGCGGATTTTGGAGATATCAATTTGGTCCTCAAGCGGAGCAGCGACCGTGGTCTATCCTGGTCTCCCTTACAAACCCTCGTAGACTACGATAGCCTTCAAGCAGGCAATCCTGCTCCCGTCGTGGATTTACTTGACCCCAAACATCCACAAGGGGTAGTCTATCTTTTTTACAATACGGGCAATAACCATGAGTATGAGGTTCGCCTTAACCAAGGCCTAAGAGAGATTTGGGTGATCAAATCCTACGACCTAGGGTCTTCCTGGACTAGTCCTGAAAACATCACCATCCAGGTGCATCGTCCCAACCATCCAACAGCTAACCCAGCCTATACCCATATCGCCGACTGGAGACATTATGCAAATACCCCAGGCCATGCCACACAGATTACAGCGGGACACTTCAAGGGGCGACTTTATGTTGCTGCCAACCACTCTGTAGGAGATCCACAAGAACGATTTCGCGAGTACCGAGCCCATGGGTTTTACAGCGACGACCATGGAAAAAGCTACCAGGTCTCCGAATCTCTCACCTTTCCCGGTTCGAACGAATCTACCGCAGCTCCCCTCAGTGGGGACCGCCTGCTTATGAGTGTGCGCAATCAAGAAGGAACAGTACGGCAACGGATTCTTGCCTACTCTTCGGATGGGGGCAGTACTTGGGAAGAAGAATATTTCGAACCCCAACTTCCAGATCCAGTTTGTCAAGGATCTCTGCTCGCATTGGGTGTTGAAAAAGGAAAAACAATCCTAGCCCATTCAAATGCCGCCGATCCCAAGGATAGAAATCACCTCACTGTCAAAATATCCACAGACGAGGGCCGCACTTGGGATCGCTCCCTCCCTATAGACTCCAGCTCAGACCCAAAAAAATCTTCCTGGACTGCCTATTCGGACTTGGTGCTCCTCGATCCTAACACGCTAGGCATTCTTTACGAGCGGGACAATTACCAAGAGATTATTTTTTATTCCTTTCCTTGGCGTCGTCCATTTCAACCCACTAGTAACTAACCAGCTTCCTCTTTGTAAGAATTTATTCTTTGCTTATAAGGTCTATACTTGCGGTTTCCTACTTTTTTGAAACTGCTCCAAGGAGGATGCTAAAAAGGGCATCCATTCGGGTGCCTGTCGCTCGGCATACGATGCCAAAAAATAGGACAAGGAAGGAGTAAATGGAGCGACACGGAGCTGCATGCCTACTTGCTCGGGGGGTTTATCTCCCTTGAGCACATTGCATCGGTTGCAAGCAGTCACCAAATTAGTCCAAGAAGTTTTTCCTCCTTTTGATCTAGGAATGACGTGGTCTATAGTCAGCTGCTTGGAGCTCCCACAATACTGACAAGCTCCACGATCCCTACGAAACAAATTGGCTCGATTCAGCAGCACCCCCTTGTAAGGAATGTGCTTGTACTGAACCAGTCGGATTACCGCGGGATAAGGAAAGCTACGGGAAACAGTTCGGATCTCAAGGAGCTCGTAACTACTGAGCTGCTGGGCCTTTTCCATCAGCAAAAGTACCATGGCTTTCTGAACAGTCACCACTGCCACAGGATAATGATCCAAATTCAAAACCAACACTCTTTTTTCCATCCTTTACTCCACTACACGGTGCATCGATATTTCCAATTCATTTTCTGTGCTTTCTCTCAAAAAATCCTCCCAATCATCCAAATCGGTAGTTTGCATCCGATGATCCATCCAAAAAACCTGTTCGGACCCAAGATACAAGGCATAATGATGCAGCTGCTCATTTGGATCTCGTGCGACCAACAAATCTCCTGCCTCTAGCTCCTCCGGAGCAATCTGTACCCCAGGTAATTTTCTTGGAGTCAGATGGTAACCTCCTATTCTAAAAATCAAGGGGAAAACATGCCGCGCATCCATCCCAAAAATACTACGTCCACCAGCCTGAAAAGGGGCATTTAAAAAACGTAAAGCCAACTCCAGCAGCTCCTCCCGATTGGACTTCACTGTAAAGGGACGGTAAGTACCTGTAAAACCCAGGTGATCTTGCCAGTTGAATAACTCCATTTCTGAAAAATGAAGCCTACTTCCCGGTAGTAAGTACAAGTGAGCACCTTGGTAGTCAATGGCAGCGATGGGACTAGTCACCACCTGAAAATCTGGATTGAGAAAATTAGCATAAGCCTCCGCAGTAATCTCCTTGATGGACTTGGCCCAAACCCAACCCCCGAGTTGGCTATCCTCATGAAACACTTTGAACCATGCACGATCGGCGGTCAAACCGGTTAATAAGTAACATTCTCCAAAAAGGAGCTGTGTTACTAAGGATGAATCCGTCTTGGGCCGTGCATAAACAGGCAGCATGGTCTGCCGTACGATACCATAGGCATCAATCAAAGGCCATTCTTTGGAGTTCCCTTTTCGCATCTTTTTCCTTCAGGTCCTGCCGTTTGTCGTGATTTTTCTTTCCTCTAGCTAAGGCAATTTCAAATTTAGCCTTGCCTCGATCATTGATAAATATACGAATGGGAATTATTGCAAGCCCTTTTTCAGCAGACTTAGTTTGAAGTTTGATCAACTCTTTTTTCTGCAAGAGCAACTTTCGATCTCGTACAGCCTCGTGGTTATAACTACTCGCCATACTGTAAGGAGAAATATGCAGCTGACGAACAAAAAGTTCTTCCCCAAAAAAAACACAAAATGCCTCGGTCAAAGACACCTTGCCCTCTCGAATAGACTTGATCTCGGTTCCCTTGAGTACCAACCCGGCTACATAGGTATCAATGAATTCAAACTCGAAGCTTGCCTTCTTATTTCGAATGTTGATGACCTTCTCAAATCTGTTGGACTTCGTAGACATGTTACAACTTTAATTTGGCTAAGGGAACGAGGTCGTCACCGACAAATTCCTTTCGAAGATACTTGTAATGAGCGGCCATTGCAATCATTCCTGCATTGTCAGTGCAATACTGAAATTCGGGAACATACAGGGTCCATCCCTTTCGCTTAGCAAGGGAAGAAAGGGTGCTTCGTAATCCTGAATTGGCAGATACCCCACCCGCTATCGCTACCTGATTGGTTCCTACTAGCTTCATGGCCTCCTTCAATTTGATGAGCAGCATTTCTACCAAAGTATATTGTATACTGGCACACAAGTCAGGCAAATTTTCATGAATGAAATTCGGATTCTCTTCCAATCGATCTCTCAAAAAATAGAGCACTGCCGTTTTAATTCCTGAAAAAGAATAATTCAACCCAGGCATGCGTGTAATAGGAAAGGAAAAAGCCTTTGGGTTACCCTCTTTTGCATAGCGATCCAGCAAAGGACCTCCAGGATAGGGAAGTCCAAGTAGCTTGGCGGTTTTGTCGAAAGCCTCCCCCACCGCATCGTCCTGAGTCTCACCGATTACTTCCATATCCAAGTGATCCCGTACCCATACGAGTTGGGTATGGCCTCCACTGACGGTCAAACAAATAAATGGAAAGTTGGGCCGAGGTTCTTCAATAAAATGTGCCAATACATGGGCTTGCATGTGATTGACATCAATCAGAGGAAGATTAAGTGTTTTGGCAAAAGCCTTGGCAAAACTAACTCCTACCAACAAAGATCCCATCAGACCAGGACCACGGGTAACTGCGATAGCACTGAGCTGCTTTTTAGAAATACCCGCACCAGAAAGTGCCTCTTGCACCACAGGGATTAGATTTTCTTGGTGCGCACGCGACGCTAATTCTGGAACTACTCCCCCATATTTTTCGTGTACCGATTGCGTAGCCACAATATTATTGAGTACTTTGCCATTAACTATAATGGAAGCAGAAGTCTCGTCGCAAGACGACTCAATAGCAAGTATAGAAATATCGGTTGTACCCATTGGAAAATAAGGCCAAAGTTACGGATTTTTTACACAAAGCTTTCCGAGTTATGGGTTGGGCTGTCTTTTCAAGTCTACTAGTACTAGTTGGCCTTGGACTTGCCCTCCAGCTTTACCCTGTTCAAAATTGGCTACTCGGTAAACTCACAAGCTCCCTGAGTGATCAATCCAATTTTCGTACCGAAATCGGAACCATTCGGCTCCGCTGGTGGGATGCCCTAAGTTTAGAAGATATCACAGTCTTTGACCAAAAAGATAGCCTTATACTGGGGGCAAAAGAACTTTATGTGGACTTTTCCCTCTTCTCCCTCCTGCCTCCTGGTGATCCAGAATTGGA
>Ga0181560_10005056_pt1 | contig 11850 bp, 10 predicted proteins | sample 011ome_20_FD_133751 | JGI IMG/M metagenome (GOLD analysis project Ga0181560, IMG submission 133751) | Coastal salt marsh microbial communities from the Groves Creek Marsh, Skidaway Island, Georgia - 011509CT metaG (megahit assembly) | ecosystem: Environmental > Aquatic > Marine > Intertidal...
GCATAAAAACGGTTCAATCGAAGCCCTTTCGCTGCCATCTCATCCAATACAGGTGTATGTAGAAAAGGATGTCCATTATAGGCGGTTTCGTCCCAGCCGTGATCATCACCCATTAGAAGGACGATATTAGGTAACTCGGATTGAAAGTTTTTTGCGTTGATTTCTTTGAAAGAAAGCAATGCAAATAGCGTAAAGAATAAGTGAGCAATCCTTGAATACTTCATGAACTATTTCAGAAAATAAATTTTTTGGTTCTGGCTTTTCTCAAAAATACCAAGAAAATACGTTTAATTTTTTACCTAGTTGCTTCATTCACTCCTCCATTGTTGGTTCAGGAAATACAGAGTCTAGTAGACAATTTAGTTTTGCGGGCTATGGAGAAGCCTACCAATTCAGGCTAAAAAGTTTTGAATTTCGTTTCGAATTCACATGGATTAGAACTTGGAATTTTTTTTTATATTTCATTTCAAAATTACAATCCCATGAAAATCAAGTTCTCAGAATCTGAAAATGCTCCTCTTCAGTCAATTGAAGAATGGGAAGAGGATCTTTTGGTGAGGTATCCTGAACCAAAGGACAAGCAGGCTAAAGCAAAGGATGATTACAGGAATTACCATGATTCTGAGAAAGTGGATACTGTAAGACAGTTTTATAAACTTAACCACACCTACCAGACCTATGATTTTGTTCTAGAGAAGGAAAGTGAATTTTTGAAATTTGAGAAAAAGGAGATGCCATTTTGGGAAGCGGTTGATTACCTCAATACACTGATTGATGATTCAGATCCTGATACCAATTTGGACCAGTTGCAGCATTTACTCCAGACTTCGGAAGCCATTCGTGCAGATGGGCATCCTGATTGGTTTGTTTTGACAGGATTTATCCATGATTTGGGCAAAGTGTTATGCTTGTTTGGTGAGCCTCAATGGGCAGTGGTTGGGGATACTTTCCCAGTTGGATGCAAGCATTCCGATGCGATAGTTTACCCAGAGTTTTTCGGATTAAACCCGGATTCAAGAGACGAACGCTACAATACCAAATACGGGGTGTATTCGCATCAGTGCGGCCTGGATCAGGTAAAAATGTCCTGGGGACATGATGAATATTTATATCAAATGGTCAAGGATTACCTGCCCGAACCTGCGCTTTATATGATTCGGTATCATTCTTTTTATTCGCAACATAGGGAAAATGCCTACGATCACTTATTAAATGATCACGACAGAGAGATGTTTAAATGGGTAGATAAATTCAATCCTTACGACTTGTATTCCAAAGTGCCCGTGCCGCCGGATTCCAAGGCTTTGAGACCCTATTATGAGGAATTGGTTGCCAAATATCTACCAGCAACAATGAGATTTTAATGCAAAATCATAAATGTTAAAAGGGACGTTTTGTGATGTTCCCTTTTTTATTTTGGGGCGGTTCAATTTCTCCTTTTAACACAGAATACAAGTCATGCTCACTGTTATTTCCTTTGTTGGATTCACACTGTTTGTTGCATTTTTCTCCTGGTATAGGTTGAGGAATGAAAACCTTCGCTCGAAGGATGGTTATTTTTTGGGTGGAAGGTCCTTGACTGGTGGGGTGATTGCAGGATCTATGATTCTGACCAATATTTCGACGGAGCACCTGATTGGAATGAATGGTTCGGCCTACAAAAATGGCATGATTATAATTGCCTGGGAAGTTACTTCCGCGATTGCCTTGGTGATTGCTGCATTGTACTTTTTGCCGATTTATATGCGGCTTGGCTTATCCACGATTCCTCAGTATCTGGAAATTCGATTTGATGCAACCACAAAAACCCTAGTCTCTTTTTTGTTGATGCTTTCTTTCGTGGTCACCCTATTACCTATCGTGCTGTATACCGGAGCAATCAATTTGGAGAGTCTGTTTACTATTTCTGAGGTTTTTAAAATTAGTAAGTCAGAAGGGATTTGGTTGACTGTAATTACTATCGGGGGAATAGGTTCTGTTTATGCTATTCTAGGAGGTTTAAAAGCCGTTGCTTTTTCTGATTCTATCAACGCAATTGGGCTGATGATTGGTGGGCTAATGGTGCCAGTTTTTGCACTTTGGGAAATTGGTAACGGAAATCTAATTGCTGGATTCAGTAAAGTATATCATACCATTCCCGAAAAATTCAATGTCATCGGTGCGGAGGATTCAGTGTTGCCCTTTAGTACACTTTTTACTGGATTGATGATCAACCAAGTTTATTTCTGGGGAATGAATCAAACAATTATTCAGCGTGCACTTGGAGCAAAAAATATGGCTGAAGCCCAAAAAGGGCTGTTATTAACGGGAGTATTCAAGATATTGATTCCCTTAATTATCGTTCTTCCAGGGATTATTGCTTTTTATTTTTATGGGGAACACTACTTTGGAGATCAAGATTTTATTTACCCTGTTTTGGTCAAAAAAGTTCTTCCTTTAAGTCTGATTGGCTTTTTTGCAGCAGTAGTTTTGGGTGCAGTTCTCAGTACATTCAATTCTGTTTTGAATTCTGCAGCTACGATTTTTAGTTTGGATCTATATAAAAAAATCATTCAACCCACTGCCTCTGATCAAGTTCTAGTAAACGTGGGCAAAGTAAGTTCATTGATTCTGGCAGTATTGGCGATTTTGATTGCTCCGATGGTGGCCAATGCTCCGGATGGGCTATATCAGTTGATGCAGCAACTCAACGGAATATTTTTCATCCCCATTGCTTCCATTCTTATTGCTGGATTCTTTATCCCTAAAATCTCAGCCATGGGTGCCAAAGTCGGATTGGCAACAGGATTTTCTTTTTACCTGCTGACAACATTTCTTATGGAAATAAACCTCCATTTCATTCACATTTGGGGGATAGAGTTTTTGCTTAATCTCGGAGTAATGTATTGGGTAAGTTTGAAGTTTCCTGCAAAAGTCTCGATTATGACTGTTGCCGGATCCCTTAATCTTCAGGAATGGAATTATGCAAAATTTCTTTCTGTGGTACTCTGCTTGGTAACTTTGTTTATTTATTACTTTTTGGGCAGGTAAAAATATTAGCTTTTGAAATTCAGTAATGGGATACAAATCAGGCTAGCTTATCCAAGTGGATTGTAATCCCAATCGGGGATCACAATAAACCTAGTTGAACATGGATCTCTACTTCAAAGTCAAAAAATTTAATAAGGAATATAGGCGCCTACGGTTAATGGGTCATATTCCATAGGGTGTATTAATCACGCTTCAATTTTGCCTTCCTTAGTCTTGATGTTTTAGGTGGTTGACGAGTTGTGCGTTCTCTGAAAATTTTAGTAAACGTGAGCCAAGGACATCGAATCTTTGGTAATACTCAAAGTTCATTCGCTAATACAGCCCAAATTCTAGAGGCAATTCTTTCCATACCGAGATCCCCTGGATGTCTTCCTACACTACTATTTTCAAATCTTTCCAGGGCCATATTTTCATTGGCCAAACTTAAATCATGCAAGGGAATGAGTGGCCATTTGTTTTGCTCTGAGAGGGCTAAAAAATTTTGGTTGACTCCAAGGTTCGTCCAAAATGGAGTTGTCAGGATTACTATTACAGGTCTTCCATCTGCTAGATAATCAACAAAAGTATTGACAGCAACTTGCAATTCAGGAGTTGCTGCGCGTTCGGGTTCAGCTATGTTTTCTCCAAATCGAATGACAATAATGTCTGCCTTAAAGGTTTTTAAATCTTCAAATTCAGTTAGACTTATTGTTTCATAGGCTCTTTCAAAGGGATAGACATTTCTCCCCAATACCTCATTTTGCTCGTTATTTTCTTTGATCTTATCGGTTAAAAGGGACAGGAAATCCTTATCAGCTGCAGTTGCGGCCATCCCCCAGTTCCCAAACCAGTTGATGCTAGGACTAGCTGGATGCCAGGTAATGCTATTTCCTAAAATCAACACTTTTTTAGGGGTTTTAACTGGGATGGTTTCCTCTTTAGGATTACAAAAAAATAGGAAGGAGGCAAGAGTACAGATTACCAATCCACTCCCGTAAACTCTTAGGTAAGTCATTTTGAAATACTTCATCAGGGATACGTCAAGTGGGGTATATTTTCAAAATTACATTTCTAGTACTGAATAAAAAAGAGGTTGGAAGCCAACAGAAGGTCAGTCAACTCTCTTGGTGAAGGTAGTTTAGGGTACTGCTTTTTTAATTTTCTTTCACGTATCCACATGCAATTCCTTTTTCTCCAATCATTTCCGAAATTGATTTCGTAAAAAATATTTGTGTAGGAATAGTTTCAATTGCCGGATATTTGGCCACCCACGTGATTTTATGTAGTTTATGTCAGCTATTTTTCAAAGAAATTCTAGCATAGTTTACCCAAATAACCTGACAGCCCACTCATGAAGCTCAAACCCTGGCATTTCCTTGCCTCAGCAGTTTTTCTGCTTGCCATCGTATCTTTTTGGTTTGTTTTCCAGGAAGATAAAACCAATCCCTCACTCGGGTCGGTACCCTTTATTTTTTGGTCCAGTTTTGCAATTACAGTGCTTGTTGTACTAGCTACTTTTCTCGGATCAATTATTTTTCCACAGGAAAAATCTCCGAAATCATGATTGGCTGGTTGATTTTCTTCTTTGCGCTTTTCCTCGCATCGTTGGGGTATGCATCCTACAAATCCTACAATAAAAACAGGAGTTCAGATGAATTTATGCTGGCAGGATCCAATATCGGAGCTATTCTTGGCTTTCTTACCTTTTCCGCAGCGCTATTCAGTGCATTTACCTTTATGGGGATGCCTGATTTTTTCCGAACCCATGGAGTAGGGGCTTGGATTTTTCTTGGTCTTTCCGATGCTTTGATGGTGTTTTTCCTGATCTGGTTTGGGTATAAGCTGCGCAAAAGAGCCTCAGAAGTGGGCTACAAAGGAGTTGCAGGATTTATTCAAAGCTGTTTTCAAAACAAATGGGCAGGATACCTGATTTTTGTGAGTTCATTTTTATTTCTGATTCCCTATGTAGCCATTCAGATTCGTGGAATTTCCATTTTTCTGGATGCAGCTTTTCCCAATCTTATTCCTGGCTGGGGATGGGCTTCCCTACTAGTAGTATTGATGCTAGTGTATTCGGAAATTGGTGGACTCAAAGCCATTATGTATAGCGATGCCATTCAGGGTTTGATCATGCTGGTAGTCATCTGGATCATTGGCTATACCTGTTTGCAGATGGCAGGTGGATTAGAAGCAGGGATTGCCAAAATTACCGAAGGCAATGCTGGCCTTCTCAGCCTCCCTGGTCCAAAAGGACTTTTTAGTAGCCCTTTTCTGATAGCATCGGCGATTGCAATTGTGATGATTCCAGTATCCCAACCACAGTTTACCACCCGTTTGGTGATTATGAAAGACCTTAAGTCTGTTCATAAAATGGCCTATGCAGTAGGTTTTTTTGCTATTTTGGTCATTCTTCCTACTGCATTCATTGGGCTTTATGGTGCAGTGAGGTATTCAGAAAGTAGTACTGCAGAATTTCTCTCGGCTGCTTTACTGTATGACCAAGCAAATCCTGTAGCCGCATTGGCCGTAGTAGGCCTCTTTGCCGCATGTCTCTCCACCACCAATGCACAGATTTTTGCCTTAGGAACAGAATTGAGGTCCCTTCTTTCTGGCTCGGACAAAAAAATCATGCGCATTACAAAAATCGCCATTTTCCTTTTCTCCATCATCGTTTTGGTATTTTCTACTTATATGAGCGATGAATTGGTGCTGCTAGCAAGAGTGAGTTTTGCCGGAACTTCCATGATAGCTCCAGTGGTGTTGGGAGCAGTGATTTTCAAAAATCCTCCCAAATCACTTTTGGTTCTTTCCGCTAGTGCACTCCTGTATTTCGTGGGTTCTTTGGTGGAAGTGGTGCCTGCTGGTTTTGCGGGCTTGCCTACCGATGCAGCCGTGTATTTAATTCTGATTCCGGCAACAGTCCTTCTTATGCTCGTTCATCATTTTAGTTCAAAAAACAACCAATGAAACTTGATTTCAACATTTCGTTAGAAAAAGTTAGCCAACAACTCCCCCGGTTTTGGGAGCTTTCAGGTCAAAAAATCCTTTCCATCGAAACCACCTTCGACACCTCCAAAGGGGCTCCGGTTTTTACAGAAAATGGAACCTATGTCACTCGGGGCTGGACGGAATGGACTCAGGGCTTTCAGTTTGGATCTGCAATTCTTCAATTCGATGCCACCGGAGATTCTGAATTTTTAGAAATCGGACGGAAAAATACCTTAGCCAAAATGGCTCCTCACCTCACCCATATAGGTGTTCATGACCACGGATTCAACAATGTCAGTACCTACGGAAACCTCCTTCGATTGATTTTAGAAGGGAAGATCCAAGAGAATGATTGGGAAAAGGAATTTTACAAACTGGCCCTTAAGGTGACCGGAGCAGTGCAGGCTACCCGTTGGACAAGCATACAAGGTGGAGGATTTATCTATTCCTTCAACGGTCCCCATTCCCTTTTTGTAGATACGATCCGTAGCTGTAGGGCATTGGTTGTATCTCATCAACTTGGTCATGTGCTTCAAGCGGAAAATGATCGACGGATTTCACTGATTCAGCGAGCCATACAGCACTTGTTGAGTACAGTTCGCTACTCGATTTTTTATGGTAAGGGTAGAGATAATTACGATATTCCAGGGCGAACAGCCCACGAAATCATCTTCAATACCAACGATGGCAATTACCGCTGCCCCAATTCTCAACAAGGGTATACTGGTTTTAGTACCTGGACAAGAGGCTTGGCTTGGGCAATTTGTGGGTTGGGAGAGACCTTGGAGATTATTGATAAGCTCCAAGAATCGGATTACGAGCAGGTCATTTCCAAAAAAGACTTGATAAAGGAACTTTCTCAAGCTGCCCAAGCCACAGCTGAGTTTTATCTCGCCAATATGCCTTTGGATGGCATCCCCTATTGGGATACAGGAGCACCAAACCTCCACATGTTGGGCGACTACATGACTAAAGCTGCCGATCCTTTCAATGAATTTGAACCGGTAGATAGTTCCGCTGCATGCATTGCTGCCCAGGGCTTGATCCGGATTGGGAATTGGCTAAAAACTTCTGATCCCAACCGTTCAAAATCCTATGTTCAAGCGGGCATTCAATTGGCGTCTGTTCTTTTTTCGGAGCCTTACCTTTCTACTAAAACATCCCATCAAGGCCTGATTTTGCATTCCATCTACCACCAGCCCAATGGCTGGGATTACGTTCCAGAAAAAGGAAAAGTTGCCCACGGGGAATCCAGTATGTGGGGAGATTACCATGCCCGTGAATTAGCCTTGTTGATTCAGCGGATGGCAAAAAATGAATCCTATTACAGCTACCTCAACTGTGTGCCTTCATGAGTGGAAAGTATAAACCTCAGTATCCCCGGGTGGCGCAACTAAAAACTGCCGATCAATTTGGGGAACATTTGAAAAAAGACGGGATTCAGCTTGAATTTGATCAGGAATTGATTGTTGGTCCGGGTTCCCCCTATGGAAAGTCACATAGGCTCCGATCCGGAAGTACCATTGGCAATGCTTTCTGCATCTTGCCTATGGAAGGATGGGATGGTACATCAGATGGACGCCCTACGGAATTGACTAAAAGGAGATGGAAAAACTTTGCTTTAAGTGGAGCCAAACTACTTTGGGGCTGTGAGGCAGTGGCCGTTCGGCACGAGGGTAGAGCCAATCCGAATCAACTAATTTTGAACGAACAAAACTTCAAAGACTTTGAAGACTTGTTTGATTTGGTTCAAACTACCCATAAAGAGCATTTTGGAGATACTTCAAACCTGCTTATTGGACTGCAGCTTACCCATTCGGGACGATTTTGTAAGCCAAATGACAAGAAACGGATGGAGCCCAGGATTCTTTATTCCCATCCCATCTTGAATAAGAAATTTGGACTTGGAGAGGATTATCCCTTGATGACCGATGATGAGATTGATTCAATCATTACCGATTATATTTCTGCTGCGGTTTTGGCGCAAAAGGCCGGATTCCATTTTGTGGATATCAAGCATTGTCATGGATACCTTGGGCATGAATTTCTTAGTGCCTACGATAGGGAAGGAAAATATGGGGGGAGTATTGAAAATCGCACCCGATTCCTCAAGGAAATTGTTAGTGGCATTCGGGCCTCTGCACCAGGTTTGGAAATTGGTGTTCGCTTAAGCATTTTTGATTGGGTTCCTTTTCAGAAAGGTCCAGCCAAAAAAGGGATTCCTACCGCTGAAAGTACTTACAAATATGCATTTGGGGGAGCAGAAAATGGGATTGGGGAAGATTTTTCCGAATCCTCCGTATTTCTGAATGTCCTACGCGAATTGGATATTGAACTGCTCTGCACCACTGCCGGCAGTCCGTATTACAATCCACATATTCAGCGTCCTGCTTTATTTCCCCCATCAGATGGCTATCTCCCTCCCGAGGATCCACTCCATGGAGTTGCTCGGCAAATTGCAGCTACTGCCCTATTGAAGCGTACATTTCCTGAATTTTATGTAGTGGGCTCAGCCTATTCTTACCTTCAAGAATGGCTTCCTCATGTGGGCCAGCAGGTGTTGAGATCAGGAAAAGCAGACTCTATAGGCTTTGGTCGAATGGTGTTGAGCTATCCCGATATGCCCGCAGATATTCTTTCCGGCATTGGATTGAAGCGAGCCAAGATCTGTCGGACATTTTCCGATTGCACCACTGCTCCGAGAAATGGCATGATCTCCGGATGTTTTCCATTGGATTCCTTTTATAAAGTCATGCCGGAGTACGATCAACTTAAATCCTTGAAAGGAGAATGAAAAAAATAGCTTTAATTACCGGAGGAACCCGTGGAATTGGGTTGGGAATCGCCAAAAAATTGGCGAGAGAAGGCATAGATTTGGCACTGAATGGGGTCCGACCGGAACTTGAAGTAAAGGAGGTAGTGGAGGAATTACGACAGTTTGGCGTTCAGGTGGCGTACCTTCAGGGAAATATTTCAGAAAAATCCGATCGTCAACGGATTTTGGAAGGAGTAAAGGCCGAATTTGGCTATTTGAATTTTCTGATTAATAACGCAGGAGTTGCACCACGGGTACGGGCGGATGTTTTGGAAGTGGCTGAGGAAGATTTTGACCACCTGATGGACATCAATCTACGGGGCACTTTTTTTCTTACTCAGCAAGTTGCCAACTGGATGGTTGAACTGAAAAAGGAAAGTCCTAATCAAGATTTTTCCATGGTGACGATTACCTCTGTTTCAGCCCGACTGGCCTCTACCAACCGTGCAGCGTATTGCATGGCCAAGTCAGGGCTCTCGATGATGAACCAGTTATTTGCTGTAAAGTTGGCCGAATTTGGGATTCCTGTTTTTGAGATTCAGCCGGGAGTGATTGAGACAGACATGACTGAAAAGGTCAAGGATATTTATGAGGAGCGGATTCAAAAAGGCTTAACCCTTGAGCCGCGGATGGGAAAACCCGAGGATATTGGAAAGTTGGTAGCAGCACTCCTTCGGGGGGATTTAAGCTATGCCACAGGACAGATTATCGCGGTAGATGGAGGAATGATGGTGGGTAGGTTATAAACCGCCTCAATTTTCAAATTGGAAGTTATGAATTAAGGTGTAGGGCTGTTGTCCTCCATTTTTTTGATTGGTCTTATCTTACAACCAAAAAATATTCGTTTCTGCTTTCTTATTGAAGGGAGCTTTGAAGTTTAGTTCCAGGGTTTAAACAAGTGCATTCTATTCCCTCACTTTGTAGACAAGCAGGCTTGCCTAGAAGGTGGGATTACCGAACAAAATCAGCTTGCTACGACTTAAAAATCCGATTCATCAAGACCCACTTTTCCCCATCTTTTGCCCATGGCAAGGGTTTTTGGAATTTCCACATCAAGGCTTCCCATTCGGCAATCTTTGGATTTCCTTGGTCGAAAATAGCCTTCTTCTCAAAGCTAAAGGCATCATCCGTTTCCAAAATCATAAACATGCGGTTGCCCGTCCGAAAAATCTCGATGTTTAAGATTCCAGCATCGATGTCGTGCTGGGTTACCTCCGGCCAAGCATTTCCTGGAGCATGGTGTTTTTCATATTCCTGAATCATTGCCTCATCGTCAATTAGATCCAAGGCCAAACAGAATTTTTGCATAATTATCTTTTAAAATAATGATTAAATGCCTGAATAGTTTGTGCCGCCGCTGCATCCGAATCGGGCCATGGAAATGCCTCTGCGGAGACATACCCAGAATAGCCAATGTCCTGCAAGGCCTTTGCCACAGAATTCATTTCGGTATGGCCAAAGCCAATGGGCCGTCGGTTGCTATCCGCAAAATGAATATGACGAATCCACTGCGCATTTTTCCGAATCGATTCGGCCAAATTTTCTTCCTCAATGTTCATGTGAAATAAATCGGCCAATAATCCTACTCCAGTGATCTTCTCGTCTTCCAAAAATGCTACCGCATCCTCCAATCGATTAAATAAGTTGGTCTCATACCTGTTTAAGGGTTCATAAATCAATTCCAAGCCCAAGGATTCAGCCAATGTCCCCAATTCTTTCAAGGAAGCGGCTAGATTTCTCAAAGATACGGCCCGGTCCAATCCTGCATTTCCCTGCATCGATCCGATAATAGCCGGCGCTTCAAACAGCGCCCCAAAATGCATCATGTCCGCGATAAAATGAACTGCTTTTTGTCGAATTTCTGGATCAGGATCCGTCAGTGTCAAGCCGTGGATTACTTTGCCTGCACCCGTGCCAACTGCTGAAATGCGCATCGATTGCGCCGCCAAATAGGCCTTCAATTCGGAAGCGTCCACTGCCTGAGCAGAAGGCGTAAATAGCTCCACAGCATCAAATTTCAATTCTGCCGCCTTTTGAATCGCTGCCTTTAAATCATGCCAATAGATCCATGGTCCCTGCTTGATTTCGGGCACCAAGGCTACGGTCACACTCGACTTAATCATCCGCTTCTGCGTCTAAGTTCACGATAATTTTGACAGTTCCCTGTGCATTTTCTGACCAGGCAAGCAAGGCATCTCCAGATTCAGACAAGGGAACTACTCGACTGATTACTTCCTTCACAGGGAATTTTCCTGCTTCCAAATAGGAAATCACCTCCGGAAATTCATCGGTACAGTTGCGTGAACCTAAAATTTCAATTTCCTTCCGCACAAAAATTCCCGTATTGAATTCCACGGCCTTTTTGGCATATCCAATACAAACTACACGGCCCGTGTAGGCCACGGCTTCTACGGCAGCACGATAGGTAATGTGGCTGCCTACCGCTTCAATGACTACATCCGGACCATCGCCTTGCGTGATGCGTGCCAATCCTTCCTCAATGGATTCCACACTCGTATTGATGGCATGTGCAACACCTATTTTGCGGGCTATGGCAAGTTTGGTTTCGTCCAAATCCAAAGCAATCACCTCCGCCCCTCGATTCACTGCCGAAGCAATTGCTCCCATGCCTACAATTCCACATCCAATCACTGCTACTCGATCCTTTGAGGTCACCCGACCCCGAGCTGCCGCATGGAATCCCACCGTTAGCGGCTCAACTAAAGCCAATTCCGTCAGAGACAGTTTGTCAGAGGGATATACATCCGTGTAGGGCACGGTGATGTATCGCGTCATGCCTCCTGGTCGACGCACTCCCATGGTTTTGTTGTCCTGACAAGCATTCCTACGTCCCTTTCTGCAGGAAATGCAAGTTCCACAATTTAAATAGGGGTACACGGTGACTTGTTGCCCTATTCGAAATCCAGCAGGCACACCGGGTCCGATTTCGGCGATAGAGGCCCCAATCTCATGTCCAAGGATGCTTGGGTATTCCTGTAACTCAAAGAGTCCTTTGAATCCATTCAAATCCCCACCAC
>Ga0181560_10005062_pt1 | contig 11842 bp, 7 predicted proteins | sample 011ome_20_FD_133751 | JGI IMG/M metagenome (GOLD analysis project Ga0181560, IMG submission 133751) | Coastal salt marsh microbial communities from the Groves Creek Marsh, Skidaway Island, Georgia - 011509CT metaG (megahit assembly) | ecosystem: Environmental > Aquatic > Marine > Intertidal zone...
GGCGGAGGAGGAGAACAAGAACCTTCGCAAGAAAGCTTTCAGCCTTCTAACTTTGGCGGTAATCTCGAAGGCGGTCTCGGAAACGGCGGCGGGCTTGGAAACGGCGGCGGGCTTGGAAACGGCGGCGGGCTTGGAGGCGGCAGTGGTCTCGGAGGCGGAGGCGTTGGACTCGGTTAATGAAAATTTGAATCATCATCCCGTTCCGAGCAAAGGAAAGACGAGAAAAAGAGAGACATAAAAGCACGAGAGATTTGATTCTGCTCAAAAAGACAAAATCTTCAATTTGTTGTGATACATTCCACAGTATAAAAGAAGTGATGCAGGAACATTTTTACGTGTTGGGTGTGTATCTTTTTGTGTTACATTCGCGAGCGCACGCGTTACTATTTTTTAAATCGGAGGGATGCCGTCTGAGTTTACGAACAGCGACATGAACCATCCTCCAAAGTTCCAACTAACCACTAACATGACAATTATTGCGATAATCGCTTCAGGAGACGCGTACACTTCCACTTTCGACTGGTTCGGCGAAACTTCCGTGATGTCGATTGACAAGAAATTTCTCAATTCTTCCGACAGTTCGCCGAGGAACCCATCTGGTTTACCCCCTTGGTAATTCTTTTTTCCCCAAACGTTCTCGTCTTCTTCTAATTCGTACGAGTTTTCAATAATCTCGTCCGACGTATCGTTCGTCCACTTCCACAAGCCAAATAGTTGCTCAATCAGCCCGATATTCGCGTCGTCCAACTCTTTTTGCAACTCGACCAAATATTCTAACTGTTTCTTTTGCGAGAGCGAGAAAAACGCCGGCTCCGCGCCGCCTCGCTCCGTCTCGCTCTCATTCACCATGCTAAACGCCATTCCAAACTTCGAATCGTCAATGATGGACAAAATTCGTTCCATCCTTTCATCCGCTTCTTTCCGTCGTCGTTCCATTTTTTTCATTTGCGAACGCTCGCGCGCGCTCGGACCCAAATCCGGATCCTCTCTTCGCACCGCGCGGTTCTTCTCTCGCTCGCTCAATCCTACGCCTCTCGGTCGTTCTGGAGGTAACGACGAGGATAGCTTTCCGAATTCATTTTTACCACTACCGCCGCCGCTGCTACTGTTGTTGTTGTTGTTATTATTCTTGTTCAGAGAGGAAGACGTGGTCCCTCGCAAACTTTCCACCTTCTTCACGAACTTGAGCTCTTTGCCACTTCCGTTCTCTCCGTCGTCCTTCTTCGCGTTTTCCTTCGGAGGCGATAGCCTATCGATGGCCGCTTGTCTCTCGTCTTGCGATTTAAACCGGTGATCTGGGTAGAGCTCGTCGTCGTCCGCGGACAGTCGCGCTCGCGCTTTCTGACTTCCTCGAAGGCATCTTTTTTTGCCTCCTCCTCGCGAGGAAGAAGAAGAAGGAAAAGAAGAAGACGGAAAAGAGGCGCGAGAGACGCTCGCCCCGGAGAAGCGAGCAGTACGAGTAGCACCCAAACGCGCGGAATGAGACGACGAGAGCGTCGTCGAAGAGAGCATCTTTCTTTTCTTTTTTAAGTTTGTAGTTGGTCGCGCGCTGTGGCGCTTTCGAGTTTTCTTCGTTTCAGTAGTACGAGTAGTGACAATCTCGGTCCCGAGGCCAACAACAACACAAAAAAACGAAGACGACGAACGACCGAACGAGGGGCAAAAAAAAGACAAAAAACGAGAGAAAAAAAGACAAAAAACGAGAGAAGAAGAAGAATTAAAAAAGAGGTTTTTCACGCTCAAAGCGAAAGCTCCACAACTCACACTTTCCTAAGCGCGAAAAAAGAAAAAGACAAGAACACGCGCAGTAGCATGATTCAAACGCTTTCTCTGAGAGCATCGACGTCGTCGACGTCGTCGTCGACGACGAACCGGGAGAGCGGCGCGCTCCGGAGGAGGAGGCGGAGGAGAAGCTTGTTCGGCGGCGTTGGAAGAGGCACGGGAGAAGAGGAGAGGACGAGGAGAAGAAACGTGTTCGCGACTTCGTCATCCGGGGGGCGGACGTGCGCGTTTCGTTCGACTCGTTGTTGTTGTTCTTCTTCTTCTTCTTCTTCTTCTTCTTCTTCTTCTCCGTGTTGTTCGTTGACGAGAGGAAAGGGACGATCGGTGATACCGATTGGATCGAGTTTATCGTGGACGCAAAAGCTTGCGGCATCTTCGTCGTCGTCGTCGTCGCGCGTCGTCGTCGCGCGCGGTTGGCTCGGAAACCTTTTCGGCGGTGGCGCAGAGGAAGAAAAAGAAGGAGAAAAAGAAGGAGAAAAAGAAGCCACGAAAGACGAAAACGATACAAAGGCGGAATCATCGAGCGAAACCGAAACGATCGACGCTTCGAGGAACGAAACGAAATCAAAAGCGCTGCCGAATCTGGACGTTTCGACGACGTTAGCCGATTTGGAGCTCTTGTTAGGACCGGATGAAAAAAAATTGGAAGAAGAACGCAAAGAGAAGGAAGAGGAGGCGAAATATTTAAGGTTGAAAGAAACGAGAGAGATGAAACAGAAATCGATCGACGAGTTGGACGAGAGCTTAGACGAACGGACGCGAAAAATCAGAGAGGAAAACAGGAAGAAATTTCGAGTAGATTTGAGCAAGGAGGGGTCTAGTGGCGAAGGGTTGGTGGATTTGTTGAAACCGTCCGAAGACGAGGACGACGACGACGAGAGCGAAGGAGGAGGAAGAAAAGCGGAGGGCGGTAGTGAGAGCATCGATAGTAGCAGTAATAATAACAGCGATAATATCAGCAGCAGAGACGAAAAGTTGGAGAGAGTTTTGGCCGATCTCGGTAAGATTGCGCAGAGAAAGAAAATGAAAGAGGAAGGGAAGATGGCGTCGTCGGATGAGGACGAAGAGGCTGAGTTGCAAAGGGAGGAACGAGAACTTCAGAAGCAATTCGATGCGTTGTTGGATATTTTAGAAGAACCTGGGATTCCACCGGTATCAAAAGAAGACGTGGATAAGATTAAGAAGGAAATTTTTGGCATGCAAACGTTTTTCGTGACGTCGGTGGAGACTATCGGCGGCGACTTGGACGACATGGAAGCCGGTCCCGGAGACAACGCGGCGGCGGCGACCTCTTCCGGCGGTCGGAGACGAAGGTCCTCCATGGGTCAAGGTGGTACCGGTGCGTTGTTTAGAGGCAATTTGCGGAAAGATCGACAAGAAGTTTGGGACGAAGTTCGCGCGAAGATTTACGACATGTTTGACAACAAGTACGAAATTTTCATGCTCGAAGAACCGGACGCGTTGTCGCCGAATTCGCCCGGGCCGGGTGAATCAATCTCAAACACCAGAGGTCCGAGAGTTTCTTTCTTAGTCGTTCCTGCGGACAGAGCTGGTCCGTCCGAAGAGACTGGACTTTGGCAGTACCTCATCGCGTTAGCTTTAATCGGTTTTACCGTCGGATCTGCCGTCCAGTTGGGTTTAGTCGCTGAAGTCTCGAGATTGCCCGAGGAGACGATGCGATGGTTAGCGGAAGGCGGCGGCGCGGCTGGTATTGATCCGAGCATCGATCCAAACGCGCCTCCGCCAGGATTAGAAAACTTTGATACCGTCGCTTACGTCGAGGCTGCTTTACCAGTCACCGCGGGTGTCCTTTTATCCTCCCTCGCGCACGAAGTTGGACACCGCGTCGTCGGCGCCGTGCGAAACGTGAAATTGTCCATCCCGTATTTGATTCCTAACGGCCAATTAGGGACGTTTGGTACAATCACTCAGATCAAATCCATACCAGAAAACCGATCAGATTTCTTTGACGTGGCCATCGCGGGGCCTCTTTGTGGTGGTCTCACCGCTTTTGCGTTATTTTCGTACGGATTAGTTTTATCCATCGGCCACGACCCGGCGTGCGTGCCTATACCCGGGAACTTGTTCGGGAGTTCCTTATTGTTAGGTGGCGTGAGCGAACTCTTATTGACGATGGGTAACGATGACGCGACAGCTACTGGAGCCGCTGCTGCAACGAACGCTATTGTCGTGCACCCGTACTTCATAGCTGGATGGTAAGTGTTTGCTTTTGTTTTTGCGTCTTTTCCATTCTTTCACTTTTGTTGTCGGTCGTGTTTTCACCTTGCGCGGCCCGCTATCGATTTTATCGTCACGAAGACAAAGACGAACGGCGAAAAGAAAAATTCCGTGAAGACAAACGTTTTTACCGACTTCCCACTAAGCGGCTTTGCGTTTTACGCGCTTTGTCGGCTGCAGAAGCAAAAACTTCCATGACTCTGAGAATTTTTCTGCCCGCGTTTTCTTCCCCGCTTTCTCTCTTCTGCGGGATATTTTTTTGTTCGCCCCGCGAGATTTTTTTAACAACGCTCACCTCTCTTCTCTCTCTCTCTCTGTTTCTACTTTTTATTCACTCCGCACAGGTGCGCGTTAACCACGACTGCGCTCAACCTCCTCCCAGTCGGTCAACTCGACGGCGGTCGCGTCGCCCAAGCCGCTTTTGGACGCCGGGTTCTCTCCGCCACCTCGCTCGGTACCTATCTCGGTCTCACTTTCGGCATATTGGGTTCCACCTTGAGTCTCCCGTGGCTTATTTTCATCCTCATTTGCCAACGCACCCCGGATTACGCTCCCAAAGACGACGTCACAGAAGTCGACGAGTCGAGAGCGACGTTAGCTTTTGCGTGCATCGCCGTCGCTTTCTTGATTTTGCTCCCCGGAGCGAGCTTAACGCCGAGCGATCTCGGACCGATGGATTTCTGATCCCTGCAGTTGAAAAGCTGGCTGGCGTCGTTGCCACATACGCGTAAAATATATAATTTGAAACCATTTTTAGCTCGCGCTTTGTTATAATAAAATATACACACACGTAGAGAGAGAGAGAGAGAGAGAGAAAAAGAATAGAAAACATTGCCGCGGGTTTGATCACTTCTTCGTTTTCTTCTTTTCGCGCGCGCGCGCGTTGTGTATTTTTTGGTTTTTTTCCTTTTCGGTCGTTGTGAAACACCCCTCGGACGTGCTCGAGAAAGTCTAAATCTCGACCCCCCCCACAAACGAAGAAGAAGATCTCGAAAAGATGAAAAAAAAATCTTGTTCGCGGCGAAAACCGAGGGAAAAAGAGAGGGAGAAAAAAAAACAAGCGCAGAGGGGTGTTTTTGGTGGTGTGAAAAAATTGCCACACATATTTGTCCGGAGAGTCGCGACGTACCTCTACTCGCGAACGCCAAATCACGCGAGAGTTTACGGGAATTGATCGTGAACCGTATCTTCGTTCGAGAACTGTTGAATTCTCGCTCGTTCCGTGCGATTTAGGAGAGAGAGAAAGAGCCGGAAACACTTTTTTATTTGTACATTTTCACACAAAAACAAAAGAAAAAATTAGAGAGAGATGATAGCTGCGACTCGTGCGTCATCATCGGTAGCATTAGCCTCGAACAACGCGCGCAACGTCCACCACGCGACGAAAAAATCCGCGCTCGAGAAAGCCGCGTTCACTCGCCATAGAATTTCCAGCAGATCTGTGCACAGAAATCGAGCGATCAAGGAACCGTCCGATGTCACGGAGAAGATTTCCGAAGGCGAATCTGTCTCCGACAAAGAAAAGGAGGAAAATAAGACGGACGACGTGAAGCGAGCGCCTCGACCGTCGACGCTGAACCGACCGGTTTCTGAAGCCGCGGTGAATAGTAACGCCGCGCTGGCGAATTTGAAAGCCGCGGGAGGTGCTAATGGTACGTTTCTGCTTTTCGTTTTTTGTTGTTCTCATCGTCGATCGTGTCTACATATCGATCGAGCGCGCGTATAAACGCGCTCTCTTCTTCTTCTTCTTCTTCTTCTTCTTCTTCTCGTGCGTGAGCCCCTACTTTTTTAGCACAAAAGGGGAAGAGAGAGAGAGAAAGAGAGAGAGGAAGCACAAAAGGGGGCAAAAGAAGAGGGCAAAAAATCTTTTCCTCCCCCGTGCGATCTTTTTATCTTGTTTTTTTTCGTTTGGGGAAGAGAAAAAAAAAGGAAAGAAAAAGAGAGAGAGAGAGGAAGAGAGAGAGAGAGTTAATCGCCCCCAGCACCGGATGACTCTCTCTCTCTCTCTCTCCTTCTCTTTGTGATTCGCGCAAATGGGCGCGAGAGGAAAACTTCCCTCTTCGCGCGATCGATCGATTCAGAGAGTTTGCGCGTTTGTTTGATTGCGAAGGAGAGAATTTGGACAAAAAAGAGAGAGAGAGAGAGAAATATTCCTCTTTTGCTTTTTTTTCGAAGATCTTCGTAAAAGAACAAAACGCCCCCCTGTGCTGGATTGTTTTCTTTTTTCCTTTTCGCGGTGAGATACTTTTAGAACAACTGACTGACTTTTCTTTTCTCTCTTCTCTTTTCAACGACGCAAACACATCTTGAAAAAACAAAAAAACAGTCTATCAATCCGAACGCAAATCGTCCATCATAACCTTGGGTCTCTCCATTCACACGTGTCCGGTTGAGATTCGAGAGAAGATGGCGGTGCCGGCGGATCGATTCGAGGAGGCGGTGACGTCTTTGGTGAACGAGAACCCGCACATCGAAGAGGCGGCTATTTTGTCCACGTGTAATCGCATGGAGGTGACTATTGTCGGGTTATCGTACGATCGCGCGGTGGCGGAGTTGGAAAACTGGATGAGTAAATGGTCTGGTGTTGAATTGACAGAATTGAGAGAGCACTTTTTCTTGTTGAAGGATCGAGACGCGTGCACGCACTTGTTGGCGGTTTCGGGCGGTTTGGATTCGGTCGTTTTGGGCGAGGGTCAAATTTTAGCGCAAGTGAAATCGGTATTTCAAATGGGTGAGAACGTCAAAGGGTTCGGAAGACATTTAACTGGGTTGTTCAAGGCTGCGATTGTGGCTGGTAAACGCGTCAGAAACGAGACTTCGATCGCCTCTGGGGCGGTTTCCGTCTCCTCAGCCGCGGCGGAGTTGTTGCAAATGAAGTTACCGGGCGAATCCTACGAAGGCACCAGAGTTATGATTGTTGGTGCCGGGACGATGAGTAAGTTGTTGGTGAAACACTTAGAGTCGAAGAGATGCACGGAAATGACGATTTTGAACCGAACGAAACCGAGAGCGGAGGCGTTGGCGGAGGAGTTTCCCAACGTCAACATGAAAATTCACCTGATGGATGAGTTCATCCCGTTGGCGGCTGAGCACGATATCATTTTCACTGCGAGTAGTTCCTTGGAACCGATCATCACTAAGGAACACTTGGATGCCATGCCGACGGCGACTGAAAAGGTTGACGGGAAGAGACGGTTGGTGGACATCGCCGTGCCGAGAAACGTCTGCGCGAGTTGCTCGGATCACGCGGAGACGATTTGCTACAACGTGGACGATCTCAAGGAGCTCGCAGAGGCCAATAAAGCGAAGAGAAACCAAGCCGCGGAAGACGCGAGACAGTTGTTGGAAGAAGAATTGAACGCGTTCGAAGCTTGGAGAGATTCCTTAGAAACTGTGCCGACGATCAAACGATTGAGATCAAAGGCGGAACGCATTCGCTCTCAAGAGTTGGAAAAGGCTCTGGGTAAGATTAAAGGTGAATTGTCCAATAAAGATAAAAAGGTATTCGAGGAGTTATCGCGAGGTATCGTGAACAAACTTTTGCATGGGCCGATGCAAGCTTTGCGATCGGACGGGAGCGACAGAGCGGCGGTAGCGCAGACTTTGGTCAACATGCACGCTTTGGAGCTCATGTTCGATTTGAGAAAGGAAGACGAAATCGAAGAAGAGGAGAAGAGAAAAAAGAAGGAAGCCGAAGGGAAAAAGTAAACTACGAAAGAAACGAAAGAGTGACTTAAGAAGATAAATCTTTTTTGAGCGGCTCGTTTTCTGCACGCTTTTTGCGCTTGGCGCTCGCGCGCGCGCGCGCCAAATCAATTTTAGTAGAGGAGAAAGAGGGAAAGAGAGAGAGAGAGAGAGAAAAGAAAATAATAAGTAACAGCAACAAGGATAGCGGTTTGGGTGAAGATTAACTCTTCTTAACCTCACACGCGTGCTGTCCTGGTGTACTATGTAATATCACAATCAACAAAATTACCACTCAACAACAACATTATAACACGTGACATTTTTCTACCCGGTTGATTCTTTCTAATCTAAGTTTGGGAACGTCGAGTCTATCGAGTGTTTCCATTGTCGCAATCCACCAATCACGTCTACAATTTGACATCTTCCAACGTCAAAGTAAAAAGACTTCTTTTTCGTTTGCGTTGTATCGCGACAATTCTCCTCTATCGTCAGCGTTCGTCTTTTGTTCTTCGCGACGTTGCCGTCATTCAAGATTTCTTGTTTGAATCTTTCCCTCGCTAATTGACTGTCGTTGCCTCTACGACAGATGAACGCAATCACGTCTACTTCTGCTACTTCTTTCTCGTCTCTCTTTCCATCAATCTCGTCGATAGCAGCGACGACAACATTCGTTATCGTCTCCATCGCGTTCTTTTTGTCTTCTTCCTCTACGAATGGGTAGTTGATGGCATCTTTCAAAGCCGCTATCGAGAACTCAATCTCGTTCCGCACGTCAAACAGGAGAATATTTTTCGTCTTTTGATGCTTATTTTGTTCTTGTGACGATGCATTGCTGTTGATGGTATTCTTGCTCTTAATGCTGTTTTCGACGAGCAACTGCGCGAGTTCTTTGCACGTTATTCTACTCGGCGTCCTCTCGTCGTCGTTGCTTTGTTCTCCTTTGTTGTCCTCTGTTCCATTATTTGTACATCGTTGAGCGCTACCACCATTCACGAATGCGTCGTAATCGTACGATTCAATCGCGAACGCATCTCTCGTTTCACTCGTGGCGCACACTAAGCAGTCTTTTCTCCTCTTGACTTTCACGCACGTCGTCGGCCGCGAAGGATTTTGGACAAAGTCAAAAAGTGTCATCAACCCAAGCGGTCGATACGGGAACGCCGATGATGATGCCGATGACGTTTTCTCTTCCTCTTTCCCGCGATGTCGGCATTGACCCGACAACAATATTCGAATGCACTCTAACGCTTGAAATGTCCCAACAATTCCCGGCGCCACGTTCAACACGCCTTGTTCGGCGCACGACCCGCATTCGTCCGCCGGCGGCGGCGAAGGGTACGCGCACCTCAAGCACGGTCCTCTCTCCGCATCAATATCTTCGTCACCATCACCAGCTACTCTCCTACTCTCGTTATACACCACCAGCTGCCCTTCCACCCCAACGCTCGCTCCACTCACCAGCGGCGTCCTCAACTTTGCGCACGCGTCCGACAACACGTACCGCGCTCTCTGATTATCCGTGCAATCCAACACGACGTCCGCGTCTCTCAACAACTCCATCGCATTCTTTTCGTTCACGCGTTCTCCAATCGCTCGAAACTTCACCGTCGGATTCAAACTTTTCGCCGCTCGAATCGCCGATTCCGCCTTGTTCTTCTTTTTCGCTTCTTCTTCTTCTTCTTCTTCTTCGCCGCTTCCCATTAGTATCGCGTCTTCGTCTCGGTGGCAAATCTGTCGGTGCAAGTTGCTCTTTTCCACGACGTCGCCGTCGCACACGACGAGAGCACCAACCCCGGCTCCGGCTAAATAAAGAATCGCGGGGCACCCCAATCCGCCCGCACCGGCGATGAACACCACGGCTCGGTTCAGCAGTTCTTGTCCGCTGCTGCTGCTGCTGCTGCTGCTGCCGGCGTTGTTGTTCTTGTTCTCGTTGTTGTTATTCCTTCCAACGTGAAAACGATGAAGATGATGATTGAACAAAGGCAGGCGCATTTGCCGCAAATAGCGCTCGATCTTTTCCTCGTCGTCCTTCGATGAGGAAGACGACGACGACGAGGAAAAAGAAGACGAAGCGAAGCATCGCGAGCACCACTCCGGGAGGTGTTGTTGGCGTTGGTCTGGGAGACGTCGTCGTCGTCGCATGTGTTCCCTCTCTCTCGTTTTGATTGACTTGACTTGACTCTCTCTCTGTTGAAGAAGAAGAAGAGAAAAAGCGTCTCGTATATCACAACTAACTTTTTTGCACTCCGTTTTATTTAGGGTTTCAATCCAAAAAGACGCCCCCCGCAAATCACAAAAGTTTTCTTCGCTCTTACTCGCGCGCACGAACACGGACGAGAAAGAAGGAAAACCCGTTCGACAGTCTCGTTCTCTCTCTCTCGTTCTCTCTCGTTCTCTCTCTCGCGTGGGGGCTCTTTGTTTGCGTACCAAAACGGGTTTCTCGAAAAGAAACGCGCTGCATTTTCTCGGGTCGTGAACGCACACGCGCGAATCTCCCACGACGCCGCTCTCTCTCTCTCTCTCTCTCTAGAAAACGAAAGAGAGATGAAGACGAAGGACGACGCTGGCGCCAGTTTCGAGGAAAAGTTGAACGCGATACGAGGATTTACCGAGGAAGAGCTGAACGCGTGCGTGAAAGTGTTGGAGAAGATAGCGCCCAAAGCACAAAACGGGAGGAAGAGGACGGCGGCGGGAGGAACAGAGAGCGAAGAAAAGCGAGGAAAGGAAACGAAGAAGAAGAAGAAGAAGAAGAAGAAGAACGCAAAGACGAGAAGTGATGACGAGACAAACGACGAGGACGACGACGAGGACGAGGACGAAAATCAGCGAGAGCGATATTACGACGAGGAGACGTTAGAGGAGAGACGAGAGGATGAAGACGAAGAGGAGGCGGACGCGTGCGGCGAAGAAGACGGAGGGACGAAACGCGCGGCGGCGCGAGGAACGTCCTCGTCGTTTAAAACAGTCATCGAGCTCAAACAGCACAAGCGATTGCGCACGTCGCTTTTGCCGCTCGTGGAGTATTTTACCGCAAAGCTCTACCGAGGTCAAGACCCGGCGGAATATCGAGAGCAAAAGCAATCCAGGAGGGCGAGGAACGATCGGAACCAGAGGATGAGAGCGTTGGATCGAGAAGTGGTGGCGAAAACAAAGTTGAGAGAAGAGCGGTTGAGAAAATTGAGGCGTTTGGAGGAGACCAATTTTAACGCCTCTTCCGAGGCAGAGTTGTTAGAGTGGAAGAGAGAGAGAGACGCCGCGAGGAAGTACATAGGAAATGGCATGGATAATGGTAGCGCGGGCGAGGAGGAGAACGAACGAAAACAAAATCAGTTGTCCGGGATGTTAGTACCGGATGGCGTCGTCGAAGAAGAAGAAAACGGAGAGAAATTAGGAGAGACTTTGGCCGGTGCCACCCAGAATACTCTTCACATTCCGAACGCGTGTTACTGTTGCAAAAAACGTTTCACCGAAGTGCATCATTTTTACGCCTCCATGTGTCCGTCCTGCGCGGAGGAAAACTATTTTCGCCGACATTTCACCTGCGACATGCGAGGAAGATATTGCATAGTCACCGGAGCTAGAGTTAAAATAGGATTTCGAGTCGCTTTGAAATTGCTCAAAGCGGGCGCGTTCGTCGTCGCGACGACGAGGTTCCCGGAAGATGCTCGGGAACGGTTTAAGAAAACCGACGTGGAGTTGTTGAAAAAACAAAAGCAGAAAGAATCGTTCATGAACCGATTGAAAATCGTCGCCATGGATTTGCGAGATTTATCAGCGTTAGAGAAACTGTGCGAAAAATTGAACAAAGAATTGCCAAGATTAGACGTCATCATCAACAACGCGTGCCAAACCGTTCGGAGACCGCCGACGTATTATAAACATTTACTAAAGGGTGAATTGGTTAAAAAGAAGGAACGCCGCGAACAGCGAAAAATGATTGGAAACGGCGATGCAGGAGGAGGAGAAGAAAATGCCAATACACTCCTAACGACTACCACTGACAATAACGACGACGATGACGACGATGACGACGAATGGACGGTACCTATGTCTGTTTTACAGTCGCAACTCGAAGTTCTCGAAAAAGATAAAGAGTTTTCCGCTACCGACGAGACGTCGGCGATGACTACGACGA
>Ga0181560_10005072_pt1 | contig 11835 bp, 7 predicted proteins | sample 011ome_20_FD_133751 | JGI IMG/M metagenome (GOLD analysis project Ga0181560, IMG submission 133751) | Coastal salt marsh microbial communities from the Groves Creek Marsh, Skidaway Island, Georgia - 011509CT metaG (megahit assembly) | ecosystem: Environmental > Aquatic > Marine > Intertidal zone...
GCCGACGGCGATTTGATGCGCGGCGCCTCCAGCGCCGCGTCGCGGCGCGGGACGTACCCGGGCGCGCCCCCGCCGACGCGGCCCGGCGCGGCGCTGACGCACGCGTACGACGCGCTTCTGCGCGCGCTGCACGTGAGCGGCAGGGGCGAGGAGGTGGAGCGCGCGTTCGCGGAGATGACAGACGGCGGCGCGCGGCGCACGGTGCACACGTACAACTCGCTCATCGCGTCGCACGAGGCGCGGCGGCAGTGGCAGCGCGCGGGCGACGCCATGGCGCGCATGCAGGAGGAGGGCATCGCGCCGGACGCCATCACCTTCGACGCGCTCATCGACGTGGCCGAGGAGACCGGGCAGTGGGACCGCGCCACCGCGTGGCTGGAGCAGGCGCAGGAGGAGGGGCACCTGCGCTGCGAGGATGAGCTCGGGGTGCTGGACCTGCACCGTATCCGCAGCGCGGGCACCGCGCAGACCGTGCTGAGGTGGTGGCTGCGGCGCATGCGCGCGCGCGCGCTGGCGCCGCTGGACGCCGCCGCCGCGGGGCGGGGCACGCGCGCGATCCTGGAGAAGACCGCGGGCGTGGCGAGCGGTTCGAACGGGGCCGTCGCTTCTTTGCCGGCGCAGATCCGCGATTTGCCCGAGCAGATCCAGGTGGTCACGGGCTGGGGGAAACACAGCACGGTGTTTGGGCACTCGCCGGTGAAGGAGCGCGTCTTGGCTCTGCTGGGCGGCCTAAATTCGCCCTTCGACGTGCCGGACCACAACATCGGGTGCGTGGTGGCGGACCGGGGGGACGTCCGCGCGTGGCTCGTGCGCGACGAGCTGCTGAGCCTGGTGCGGTTCCTGGGTGGGAACCGGGACGCGCTCAAGCGCAACTTCAACCCGAAGAGCGCGGGCATCAAGCGTTGAAAGTCGTACGTACGGAAAAACGCGAGGCGTCGAGAGTCTCCCCGTGTTCGTGCTATTTTTTGGCGCCGCTTCGGAGCGACGGCGCGGAGCGTTCTGAAACATCCAAGTCAGACGCGTCATCTCACACGTCGTTCGCGTCTCGTCTCCCGAGCCGTCGCGGGCGTTTGCTTGCGCGCGTCCATTCATTTTCGGTTTTTGAGAAACTTTGACGAACCGTCCTCGAACGTCAGCTGATCACTCTTCCCCTCGCGGGCGAATGACCACGAGCCTTTCGGCGTGCTCGACCGCGTCGCGCGCGCGTTTCGCGGTCGCCCGCCGCACCGCTCGTCCCTCCCGCGCCCGCGCGCACGCCTCGCCGATCAGGATGGGCCCACCCCTGCCGAGCGTGGAGCTCGGCCGCGTGCTCCCCGGGGGCGAGTCCGCCAAGGTCACGCTCGGGGCGTGGCTGGATTACGCGTGTCCCTTCAGCGCCAAGGCGTACAAGGCTCTGGTCGAGCAGGTGGGCCCGCACTACGGCGAAGACCTGAAGGTGGTCTTCTACCATCAGGTCCAGCCGTGGCACCCGCAGAGCCCCATTTTGCACGAGGCGGCGATCGCGGTGCACCAGCTGGGCGGCGACGCGGCGTTCTACAAGTTCTCCTCGGCGCTCATGGACGGGCAGAAGGACTTCTTCGACGCGAACGTCTGGGACAAGAGCCGCGCAGACCTGCACAAAACGCTCGCCGCGCTCGCCTCCTCCTCCGCGGGCGTCAAAGAGGAGGACGTGCTGGCGAAACTGGCGCGCGCCGTCGAGGAGGGCGCGCTCAACACCGGCAACGCGTGCACTCTGGAGCTCAAGTTCTACGTGAAACTCGGCCGGCAGACCGGCATTCACGTCTCGCCCACCACCACGCTTAACGGGATGGTGTGCGACACGTCCTCCTCGTGGGACCTCGAGCAGTGGCGCGCGTTCCTGGACCCGCACGTCCGAGCCGCGAAGGGCGCCGCGTGAGCGCGACGCGCGTACTCCCGAGAGACTCGCTTCGGTTTACGGGGAAAGACGAAGTCACTGCGTACGTACGGTACGCGTAAAATAAAAACAGACGCGCTCTCGAAGTTTCCGGCGCGCTTCTGACGTCCGTACGCCGAAGACGTTTCTAAGAATTCTAAGAATCCGCCACGTAGGCTACTTCCCTCTGTCCGCGCCGATCATAGCGTGGTACGTCCCGCTGCGCTTCTTGCGGAACGCCGCGAACGCGTCGTCCCGCGCCTCCTCCGCACGCCCCAACCCAAGTCCGGGACGCGCGCCGCCGCCGCCGCCGCCGCCGCCGCCGCCGCCGCCGCGGTCCCTCTTCCCGCGCGAAGGCCACGTCTTCTTGACGGCGCCGGGGGGGGCTCCCGTCCCCTCGTCACCGTGCCTGATGCGCTCGAGTTCCTCTCTTCGGCGCTCGCGCACGAGCCCGTCCGCCTCCGCGCGCGCCCTGTCCCTGCCTCTCAGCCGCGCGGCGCCGCCGTCCTCGAGGTCCCGCGCGAACCTCTCCAGTCGATCGGCGAGGTACGCCCGCGCGGCTTCCGGGTCTTCGTCCAGGCGCTTCTCGTGCGCCGCGAAAGCGGCTTCCGCGCGCGCGTGCGCGCCGGGGATGTCGTTCGGGTGTATGGGCGTGTAGGCTGCGTTTTTCTTCGCGTCGTTCCGCCCGCCGGCGGCGGCGTTCGCGGCGCGCGCGAGCGACGGGATCAAGCCCGCGGGGAAATCGTCGTTCGAAACGAACGACGCGACGCCGGCGTTCGTCCCCGTCGAAATCGGTGGGTTCGGCGCGAAAACTCGTCCCGACGGACCCACCGTAGCCTCCGCCGGCCCCGAGCCTCGCGCCTCCACGCACTGGAGGTAGTACTTCGCCACCGGGTCGTCCTCGCGCCCCGCGTCCAGGAAGGCGTACAGGGGGTTGCCCGATTGTTTGCTCCGCACCACATCCACGAACGCCTCGCCGTTGCGCGCGCGAAACTCCGCGAGTTTCTCCACCACCTGCCTCTGCCTTGGGTCCAATGGGGGAGGGACGGAGCGCGCCGCGGCGTCCCAGCGCGACATCGCGCTCCTCCGCGCGCCTCGATGTGGCGAGCGAAAGAGCCGGGAGGCGTTTTGGACAAGATTTCTTTCTCGACAAACGAGAACGCAGCGCGCCGAGGTCACATGTCACATGGCTTGGAAGGAATTTATTCACAGTTGTCAGTTCCACACCCGCTTCGTTATCCACGACCCCGACGTGGCAATCGCGGGCGCGATCCCTCTCCCTGCCACTGCCACAGACACTGACTGTGACCATGGCTGCCATCGCGAACACCGTTTTGGCGGGCTCCGCCCTGGGCGCCCCCGCTTCGCGCGCCGCGCGTCGCCACGCGGCCCGCCGCGGCCCCGCGCCCACGCGCGCGGCCGCGCAGGAGGAGGCCGATCGCTCCGGCCCCGTCGCGGCGTTCGCCAAGGCGGCGAAGAACCTGGGGGTCGGCCTGATGGCGTCCGCGATCGTCGCCGCGCCCGGCGCGAACGCGATGCCCCAGGAGGTCATCGGTGACCTCGCGTCCCTCGCGGCGAACCCCGTGCAGAACGCGCGCGCGCTGCTTCGCAACGCGCTCCCCGTGGACAACAAGCAGATTCGCGAGGTGCAGCGCAAGATCGAGTCCATCTCCGAGGACCTGCGCGTGCCCGGCGTGCGTTTCACCGGCGTGGAGGCCTCCGTGAACGGCGCCTCGAAGATCGTCAACGGTGATGCTGCGAAGATCCTCGCCGCGGTCGCGCCCGAGAAGATGGAGGACGGCAAGGAGGCGCTCAAGCTGCTCGCGCAGGAGCTCGAGGATTTCAAAGTCGTCGTCGCGCAGAAGGATAAGCAGGAGGTGCCGGTGGCGCAGCAGCGCGTGCTTGAGCTCGTCGGCCGGCTGGAGGAGGACATGGTCAAGGGCTTCCCGTTCGCGGTGCCCGCGCCGTACGACACCGCGCCTCTGCTGAAGGGCCGCGCCACGGTGGAGATGGAGGTGAAGATCAAGGACAACCCGAACGTGGACGTCGGGTTGATGACCATCGTGGTGGACGGGTTCAACGCGCCCGTGACGGGGGGCAACTTCGTGGACCTCGTCGACCGCGGCTTCTACGACGGCATGGACATCCAGCGGAGCGACGGATTCGTGGTGCAGACGGGCAAACCCTCCGCCAAAGGGCAGGACGGGTTCATCGACCCGGTGACGCGCAAGGAGCGCACGATCCCGCTGGAGATCCAGCCCGTGAAGAAAGATAAGGACGGCGTGCCGGTGTACGACTTCACCTTCGAGGACGTCGGGAAGTACCGGGACGAACCCGTTTTGCCGTTCAACGCCTTCGGGACGATGGCCATGGCGCGCAGAGAGGCTGAGCCCAACAGCGCGTCGAGTCAGTTCTTCTTCCTTCTGAAAGAGTCCGAGCTCACGCCCTCCGGCACCAACATCCTGGACGGGCGCTACGCCGTCTTCGGCTACGTGGTGGATGGCCAGGAGCTGCTGCGCGAGATGAAAGCCGGGGACAAGATCCTCTCCATCAAGATCGTGGACGGCGCCGAGAACCTGGTGAACAAGAGCAGGAGCGCCGCGCCCGCCGCCGCGGAGGAACCCGCCGAGAGCGCGGCGGTGGAGACGCAGTGACCGAACGAACGACGCGAGCGCGTTCGTGAGAGCGCGCCGAGAGGGTAATAATACCGATACGAACACAAGTACTACTACCGAGCTCCCTTATTACTCGTCCTACGTATTACTTTCGTAATAGTCTACAAAAGTATTTACTACCGCGCCTCCGCCTGCGCCGCCGCCGGCTCCGCGCCCGCGTCGTTTCCCGACGATCCCGCGTCCGCGCTCTTTCGCGGCGACGCCGCGAAGAAGTTCCGGATATCAACGCTTCCCTTGGCGTTTTCCGGCGAAATCGGGCCCGAGGGGGGCGACATCTGGCCCGCCATCTTCGCCTGGAACGCCTTCACCTTGGCCGTCATCGCCGCCGTCTCCGTCGCTATGCGCGCCGCAATCGCCGCCGGGCTCTCCTCGCGCTCCGTCCCGACGCCCACGCTGCTCCCGCCGGAACCTTCCGGCGGGAACAGCTCGTGCTGCGCGCCGAGCGTCACGGGCGGTGGCGGCGTTACCTGGGAAACGGACGCCGGCTTCGCGAAATCCGTCTCGTACGCCACGCGGTTCCAGTGCTCCGACTCCTGCCTCGCCTCGCCTCGCTTCGCCGCCGCCGCGTACTCCGCCTCGGCGACGCGCGCCGCCGTCGCGCGCGCCTCCTGCTGCTCGCCGCGCGCGTGCATCTGGTTCACGTCCGCCACAGCCTCGTCCACCTTCTTCATGATGGACGCGAGGTCGTTCTTCAGGCGCGCCGCCGAAAGGTGCTCGCGCAGATCCTCCGCCTGGTCCGCCAGCGCGCGCAAGTCGGGGTCGGTTTCCGCGTGCCGCTTGGGGCGCAGCTTGGGCGGCCGCGGCGCGCGCGGCGGCGCCGGCGGGTCGATCGCGAGGATGCGCTTCTGCATGTCGTCGATGCGCGCGTTGAGCCACGCCACCTCCTCCGCGACCGTCCCCACGAACAGCGCGTTCTCCACGAACAGCGGCATGCCGCTCGTGGCGCTGGAGATGTTGTCCAGGTGCGTGCGGTTGGTCTGCACGTTTTTGTCATTCTCCTTGCCCAGCGCCTCGAGGTTCTCGAACACCTTCCCCATCACGCCCTTCGGCGCATCCTCCTTGGCCTTCAGGGTCCACTCGCGCTCCGCGACGAGGATCTCGCGCCGAGCCAGCGCGTCCTCGCGCTGCTTCACCTCCGCGTCCAGCGCGTCCTTGCGCCGGCGAACCTCCTCCTCGTGCGCGCGCACCTTCTCCAGCTCGAGCCCGAGCTCGTACTGCAGCTCAGCCGCGATGTCGCGTTTGCGCTGGGTCACGGCCGCCTCGCGCAGCTCCAGGTCCTTCAGGTGCTCCGCCAGCTTGAGCTCGCGCTCCTTGATCTCGCAGTCCAGCTCGCGCAGGTTCAAAAGGCGCTCGTTGCGGGTCAGGTCATCCTCGTCGACGTGCTCCAGCACCTTCTTGAACGCCGCGGCGGACATGTCGCCCGAGAACGAAAGGGCAGGTGCCGCTTTTCGGTCGTTCCCGTGCCGGATGGCCGGAGGGGGCTTTCCAGACGCGGGGGGCAGCGAAGGCAAGGTCACGCGCGCGCGACTCGTGCGTGGACGAGCGCGGGGCGACCGCGCGTCACGCGCGGGCGGTCGGCGTCGTCGACGTGTGTCAGCGAGCGCGCTCGTCGCGGCCGGAAGGACATTTTCGTTTGGTACCCCTTTCGTGTCACGGGTGATGATTCCGGAAGCCAAAAGTTGAGTTTTCGCCGGCAGGCCGGGCGCGTCAACTTTCGCGTTGTCAACTCGTCCGAGAGATAACCCGATCGAACTTCTCCGAGGCCTGTCCACACGCCGGCGCGCGTCGTCTAGGCCCAACCCTCGCGTGGCTCCCCGTGGACGAAAGCGCATCGCTGTCCGCGACGCGGACGCATGCTGGACCTCGGCACGCTCGCTCCGGCGCGAGTCGCCCGCGTCCCTGACGTCAAGCCTTCCTCCTCCCGGAGAGCTTCATCTCGTACCGGGGCGCGTCGTGCTGTGTGTCGTCGCCGTGCCGCTACCGCGATGTCCGCCGCGGACATGGACTCGACGCTCGATGCGCCACACGCGCCGCTTACGCCCGACGGACGCCTGCCGCCCGCGATCCTGAGCAACGCCCCCGGGACGTGGGCGTACGACACGGTCTCGCGCCGACTTCGGGAGTCCATCTTGAGCCGCGTGACGACGGATAACGCCGATACGCTCGACGCGGATCCGCGAGCCGCCGCGGCGTTCGCCGCGCTGGACGCGGAGCTCGCGGACGCCGCGAACGTCGCGCTTCGTCCGATCGAGGACGACGGCGGCCCCGACGTGCGGTACTGGAACGAAAGCCTCGTCGACGCGTGGATCGGCGAAACGTGGCTCGACGCGCCGTGGCTGGTTTCGGAGTTTTACTTTTACCGCCGAGTCTTGGAAGCGATCGGGTACTTCGGGGACGGCCCCGGCGCGGGGAAAGACCCGTTCCAGAGGGACAAGGACGCGGGACTGGCCGCGTGCGCGGAGGCGACGAAAGCGCTCGCGCCGAAACTCAACGCGTTCGCGAACGGGGACGGCGACGACGCCGCCGCGCTCGCGACGACGCGCCTGTTTGTTCTCGTTTCGCTCTGGGGGAACCGCATGGACTTGAGCATCTGGCCCGCCGCGGGCGCGACCGCGAGCGGCGCATCGGGCGAGGCGGCATCCTCAACCCGCGCGGCGCAGGCGTTCGACGAAGCGCTGCGTGCGGGCGAGGAGTGCTTGCTTTGGGACGACTCCGCTGCCGCCGCGCGCGCGATTCTCGAAACCGGGCGCGACAAAATCGGGTTGGTCGTGGACAACGCGGGATTCGAGCTCGTGTGCGACCTCGCGTTGGCTGACGCCATCGTGATCGCGCGCGACAAGATAAACGGCCGCGACTCCAGCGCGCATCGCGCGGTCGTCACTTTGCACGTTAAGGCGCACCCCGTGTTCGTGAGCGACGCGATGTCCAAGGACGTGCATGACACGATCGAGTCGCTGCGCGCCTCCCCCGACGCGGCGACGGCGGCGACGGGCAACCGGTGGCGCGGCCACGTGGAGTCGGGCGCCTGGATCATCGCCCCGCGCTTCGAGTGGGCGCAGCCTCAGCCGTTCTGGGAGCTTCCGCGCGATGCCCGCGGCGTGTTGGCGGAGGAGCATCTGGTAGTCATCAAGGGCGACGCCAACTACCGACGGTTACTCGGCGACCGCCTGTGGGCGCTGGACACGCCGTTCGGCGAGGTGGCGTCGTACTTCCCAGCGCCGCTTCTGGCGCTGCGCACGCTCAAAGCCGAGCTGGGGTGCGGCATCCCGGAGGCGCAGGCACTCCGGGCGGAGGCGGCGAGCCCGGGGACGTGGCAGACGGACGGTACGTTCGGGGTCGTGCAGTACTTGCCCGAACCCACGAGGCAGGCGCACGCCGCGAACGTCGCGTGGCGGTGGGAAGGCCCGGGGTCGGACGCGCGGCGCCGGAAAGAGCTGGCGCTCGTTTTGGCGGCGCTGGCCAACGCGTGCGCCGCGCTCAGCGCCAGGCTCGCGGCCGCGCCGTTGCGCGCTTCCGACTCGCTCGGGTTCGCCGGCGACGCGGCGCGGAACGCGAGCGGGGACGCGCAGAAGAAGCTGGACGTCGTCGCCAACGAGTTTGTGCGGGACGCGCTTTCAAAAAGCGGCGCGGTTCGCTTTTACTGCTCGGAGGAGGAGGAGACGGTGGTCGAGCTGAGCGGCGGCGGGTCGTTCGTGGTGGTGTGCGACCCGCTGGACGGCAGCCGGAACGTGGACGTGGGTGTCCCCGTGGGCACCATCTTCGGCGTGTACCGCGTGGACGAGGCGCTTCTCGGAGCGGAGAACCACCCCGAGGCGCAGGCGCTGCGGCCGGGCAAAGAGCTGGTCGCCGCCGGGTACGCGAATTACTCGTCCAGCGCCGGGCTCGTGCTTGCGGTGGCGGGGGGCGGCGCGCCCGTGGAGCTGGACCTGACGCGCGGCGACGCGAACTCGCACGGCGAGTTCCGCGAGGCGCGCGCGCTGACGTGTCCGCAGCGAGGCCAGCTGTACTCCCTGAACGACGCGCGGTTCGAGGACTGGCCGGCGGGGCTGCGCCGGTACGTCGAGGACGTGCGCGCGGGGAGAGGCGCGACAAAGAAAAAATACAGCGCGCGGTACGTGTGCTCGCTGGTGACGGATTTTCACCGGACGCTGTTCCAGGGCGGGTGGTGCGGGAACCCGCGGCCGCACCTGCGGCTGGTGTACGAGTGCGCGCCGCTGGCGTTCGTGGCGCGCGCCGCGGGCGGAAGGGGGAGCGACGGGCTGGGCGAGATCCTGGACAGGACGCCGCGGGGGACGCACGAGCGCACGCCGTTTTTCGCGGGGAGCGTCGAGGACGTCGACGAGCTCGAATCGTACGGCGACGTGCGGCAAGGCGCGGCGGAGTACGCCGTGTGAGACGGCGAGACGATTGTAATACGAGGTGTACGTAGCTGGCTAGTAGCTACGTGGACTACGGTAGCTCGTCATCATGTCTGTGGAACGGTACACGTATACCGCCAGTGTCATGACGACGTGACTCCGGGTTCGGGGGAGCAAATAAGCGCATGCACTCGTCCAACTCGTCGTCGTCGTCAGAGGAGGACGCGTCGCCGTCCCCGCCGTCCCCGCCGTCCCCGCGATTGAGGAGTTTCGCCCAGAGCGCGCCCTCGTTTGTCCCGGCTCGCGCCGCGCGCTTGGGTGGCTCGTACGCGAACCCGCACGCCTCGTAGAACGGCACCAGGCGGGGCTGGCACCACGCGGTGACGCACTCGAACCCGAGCTCGCGCATCGCGCGCCGCGCCGCGAGTTTCACCAGCGCCGCGCCCACGCCGCGTCCCCGCAACTCCGCGGGGACGAGCACGCTGTTGAGCGTGCAGTTGGCGCACGCCTCGCTTTTTCGGTTTTCGCCGCTCGGCGGTCGACGCACCGCGCTGGACGGGTACACGATGGTGTACCCGAGCACTTCGGGAGTCTCGCCTTCGGCTGCGTCCGCGGGTACGAGCACCAAGGGCGTGGGTTTCCGCTCGGGGGTGTGCGCGCCCCGTCGGATCGCGACGCACTCGCCTCGTCGATCGGGCCACACCGATCGAAACACGTGAGCGACGCGTTCGCGAAACGCCGGGGCGTCGATTTCCCACAAAGGTATCACCTTCACTGTGGTGGACCTGCCCGCCACAGTCACGGTCGCGACGTCGCCGGCGGCGTCCGTCATGGTGAGCGAGATGAGCGATGCCACTCGCCGCGAAGGATACCTTCAGCGGCTCAGCCTCACCGCCTCACCGTCACGCGCCCGCGCGTCTGAGGTGATCGAGGCTTTGTTACCGCGCTGCGAAAGACCGGCGCTCGAAAATCTTCAGCCGGTCCCGAAAAGTTTCGGGAAGCGTCGGCGGTGGCCATTGCGACGCGACGCGTCCCTTTCACGCGCACGATGGGCGACAAGCGCGTGCTGAACGTCAATGTGGGCATCCTGGGCCACATCGACAGCGGTAAGACGAGTCTGGCTCGTGCGTTGTCCACGCACTTCTCCACCGCGTCGCTGGATAAGCACCCCCAGAGCACCGAGCGCGGCATCACGCTCGATCTCGGCTTTTCCTCCTTCACGGCGCCCGTCCCCGAAAACCTGAAGCACCTGCCGTACGACGAGATCCAGTTCACGCTGGTGGACTGCCCCGGCCACGCGAGCCTGATCAAGACGGTTCTCGGCGGCGCGCAGATCATCGACGTCATGATGCTCGTGGTGGACGTGAACAAGGGCATCCAGACGCAGACCGCGGAGTGCCTGGTGGTTGGCGAAATCACCACCAGCGAGTTGCTGGTGGTGATGAACAAAGTGGACATGATCCCGGAGGCGAGCCGCGAGGACAAAATCGCGAAGATGACCGCGCGCCTGGGGAACACGTTCAAGGCGACCAAGTTCAAGCAGTGCGAGATGGTGCCTGTCGCGGCGAGGCCGGGAGGAGCGGTGGACATGTCCGCCGGCGGCGACCCGCCGGTCGGCGTCGACGGTCTGGTCGAGCGCCTCATGACGCGCGTCTCGCGCGCGCACGCGCGCCGGGAGCGGCGGAGGAAGGATGCGTTTTTGTTCGCGGTCGATCACTGCTTCCCGATCAAAGGCCAGGGCACGGTGCTGACCGGCACAGTTTTGAGCGGGAAGTGCGCGGTGGGGGACGTGATCGAGCTCCCCAACCTGAAGCTGGAGAAGAAGGTGAAGAGCATGCAGATGTTCAAGCGGCCCGTGCAATCGTGCGAGCGCGGCGACCGGCTGGGGATGTGCATCACGCAGCTGGACCATAACCTGATGGAGCGCGGCTTGGTGGCGTCCCCGGGCTCGGTGCCCACGTTCAACGCCGCGGTGGTCACCGCGGAGAAGATCCGCTTCTTCAAGCAGACCGTCGGCTCGAAGATGCGGTTCCACGTCACCGTGGGGCACGCCACCGTCATGGCGACGGCGGAGTTTTTCGGGGAGGTGCCCGCGGACGGCGCCGGCGAGACCGCCACCGTCGAGGACGCCGAGCGGCTTTTGCGCGCGGTCTCGCTGGACGTCTCCGGGAGCGCCGCGCCGGACGGAGCCGAGAGCGAGGGTCTGAAATTCTCGTACGAGCGCGAGTATAAGTACTGCTCCGTGCTCGAGACGGCGGGCGAGGTGCGCAAGCGCGACGCGGAGGCTGGCGAGGCGGGCGCCGCCGACCTCGCGGCGGCGAGCGCGCGCGCGGGGGACACGCCCGCATTCGCCACGTGGGCGGTGCTGGTGTTCGACCAGCCCATCACGTGCCCCGCGGACTCGCTGTACATCGCCTCGCGCTTCGACTCGGACATCCACCAGAACACGTGCCGCCTGGCGTTCCACGGGCGGCTGGCGCTGGCGCTCGACCTGGAGAAGGCGCCGGATGGCGTTCGGCGCATCAAGGCGTTCAAGATGAAGCAGCGCGAGGGCACGGTCGAGCGGTTCGTGGACGAACGCAGCGTCATCGGCAAGGGCATGTTCAAGAAGGAGACGGACCTCGGCATGTTCGCGGGGATGCGCGTGGTGACCGACCGCGGCGAGGCGGGCGCGATTGACGGCGGGTTCGGGAAGAGCGGCAAGTACAAGGTGTACTTTTCGGAAGGCGTCGCGCCGCGCGAAAACGGCGAGACCACGCGGCTGTACCTGCGCTTCAAGAGGTACGTCTTCGACAAGGACGCGAAGAAGATGGTGCAGTGACCGTGCGTCCGCCAGGCACGGGCGTGGGAGGCGGACGGGTGGGTGCGGAGCGCGAGGGGAGGGAAGCGAGCGACAGACGTTTTCGTA
>Ga0181560_10005084_pt1 | contig 11823 bp, 11 predicted proteins | sample 011ome_20_FD_133751 | JGI IMG/M metagenome (GOLD analysis project Ga0181560, IMG submission 133751) | Coastal salt marsh microbial communities from the Groves Creek Marsh, Skidaway Island, Georgia - 011509CT metaG (megahit assembly) | ecosystem: Environmental > Aquatic > Marine > Intertidal...
CTCATGGGCTTCTTGCCAGCGGTCGCCATTGCGGGCTGGCTGGGTGAGCGTGGCTGGGACCGCTCTAGCTTCAAAGTGGCTGTGGCCATGTTGGCAGGTAACCTGGCCATTTACGTGCCCGGGTTGATGTGGTTGGGCGCATTGTTGGGTTGGGATCAGCCCATTTTGGCTTGGGGCCTGTTGCCGTTTATCCTCAGCGACGTCCTCAAGATTGGGCTGGCTGTGGTGGCATTGCCTGCCGCGCGTCGCCTTGTTGATCGCCGCGTGTGATGCTTGCATCAACAAAAAAAGGGGCGTTAGCCCCTTTTTTTATGCCTTGCGTCGCAGACGGCGTTTGCGCCTGACACGCCAAATCCAAATCCAAGTCGATAGCGCGTAAATCAGCAACCCAAAGCCGACCGCAAAAGTCGCCAGTCCAATGATCAACGGCTTGCCCAAACTTTTGATGCGTTGCCATGTTGAATCGACACTTGCTGTATGGTGTGCCGGCTCTTCGAAATGGTCCAGTGGGGGCGGCTCTGGCGGGTCATCTGTACCGACGACCCAATGTCCAAACTGGTAGGCCGCGTAATAGACGGGCGCAAAGGTGACGGGGTTGGTGACCAGGGTGCTGGCAATTGCTGCGGGTACATTTGCCCGAAGCATCACGGCAGCACCGGCAGACAGCGGTATTTGTCCGACCGGAATCAAAAAACCAAAGAACACACCCAGCGCCAATCCCGTGGCGACACCCCGGCGGCTCCAGCGCCAAAGCCCTGTATGAAACAGGCGTGGCCCCAACCATCGCAACCATCGGTTGGAGCGCAGCGTTTCTTGAGTGGGGATGTGGCGTTTGAGAAAGGGTGGCATCGCCCGCGATGTTACATCGTGGCGAGAGGTGACCTGCGGTCATCGGGGTATTTTCAAAATAAACTACACAATACTGCTATGCCTAAAACCACTTCACCCCACACCATGAGCTTGCAAGACTGTCTGTTTGAGCAAGGTTTTGGCACGCGGCGCGTTTGTGCAGGTTTGGTTCAACAAGGCCACGTCGTGATCGATGGTCTGCTTCAAACCAACCCCATGCATCCAGTGGTTGGGCAGGGTCTTGCGCTAAAGGTTCTGGGCGAGCCTTGGGTGTGTCACTTTCCGGCTTATGTGGTACTCAACAAGCCAGCGGGATATGAAGTCTCACAAAAACCCAAGCATCACCCGAGCGTGTACAGCCTGTTGCCGGCCCCGTTGCGCATGCGGCCCTCCAAGGGGCAGCAAGGCGTGCAAGCCGTGGGCAGATTAGACGAGGACACCACGGGTTTGTTGTTGTTCTCCGATGATGGTCAGTTCATTCATCAAATGAGCTCGCCCAAACACCACCAGCCCAAGGTTTACGAAGTGTTCACCGTTCACCCGGTCTGCGACGCACAGATTGAGCGCCTGCTCGAGGGCGTGGTCTTGGACGATGATCCGCAGCCAGTTCGCGCGCAGGCTGCCACGCGGGTAGATGATCGACACCTTCAAATGACACTCACGCAAGGCAAGTACCACCAAGTCAAGCGCATGTTGGCCGCTGTGAGCAATCGGGTCGAGCGGCTCCATCGATCGAGCTTGGGTAGTCTGGCGTTGGCCGACTTGCCGCCGGGTGAGTGGCGCTGGCTAACGGATGAAGAGGTCATTGCATTGAGGCAAAAGCGCTGAAAGCATGCCTTCGATTCGCCGGATCGCGCACTTGGATATGGACGCATTTTTTGCGTCTGTCGAACTGCTTCGGTTTCCGCAGTTGAGGCATGTGCCCGTCATCATTGGGGGCTTCAGGGGTGATTTTTCTTTTGCGCACATGAGTGACGCCGAATGCTCGAAGCTACCGCTTTCGGCCTTTCGGCGCATCACAGATTACGAGGGGCGAGGCGTCATCACCACCGCCAATTACGCGGCGCGCCAATTCGGTGTGGGCTCTGCCATGCCGATGATGAAAGCCGCTAAGTTGTGCCCACAGGCGATTTTGCTCACCACCGAGCGCGAGCGAATTTTGGACTTCTCTCGGCGATTCAAATCCATCGTGACCGACATCGCACCAGCCATGGAGAACCGAGGCATTGACGAGGTATTTATCGACCTGACAGACGTGCCTGGCGGTCAACGTGAAGGCGGCCGGTCGGTGGCAAGGTTGTTGCAAAGAGAAATCTTGGCCGAGACAGGGCTCACCTGCTCAATTGGCATTGCTCCCAATAAGCTTTTGGCCAAGTTGGCCAGCGAAATGGACAAGCCCAACGGTATCACCGTGCTGTACGAGCGCGATGTGCCTGAACGTGTGTGGCCACTGCCGTGCCGAAAGCTCAACGGCATTGGCCCCAAGGCAGATCAGCGATTGAGTGCCATGGGGCTGTCCACATTGGGGGATATCGCTCAAAGCGATGTGCTCAATTTGCAGGCTCAATTGGGGCGCAAATTCGGTCAATGGGTCTTCGATGCAGCCAACGGTCGCGATGACCGACCCATTGTGGTGTCATCAGAGCCGGTGTCGATGAGCCGCGAAACCACATTTGAGCGCGACTTGCTGGTCCACCGAGACCGTGAGGAGCTGGGTCGCGTGTTTGATCGGTTGTGCGAGCAAGTAGCTGCGGATTTGCAGCGCAAGGGTTATGTGGCCAAAACGGTGGGCGTCAAGGTGCGTGACCACCGGTTTCGCACGGTCACGCGTGATGTCACAACGGGTGACAGGGTCCAATCGCCCAAGCAAATCAGACAAGCGGCCAACCTGGCGTTGAAGCGGGTCCCATTGGATCGCCCCATTCGCTTGCTGGGTGTCAAAGTGTCAGGCTTGACGGGGGAGGCCCAGTGGAAGGCACTCGTGAGCCAGGCGCCCGAGCAAGAGACCCTGTTTGGCGGTGACTGATCGCCTGAATCGCTCGGGCCCGGCCCCTAGCCGATGAAGCTCAGCCGGCCACAGATTGCCCGGCTGGTGGTTCACGGTGTATACATCAATTGCAAAAATTAGCCTGTTATGGATTAATATTGTCGCAATGTCTAAAAGATGTATACAACCATGGGGTGCGCGCTCTGAACGGAGTGGTGGCCGCAGTGGGCGATTGAAGCAAGGTTCAAGAGCATGAGCCCGAACGCGGTCACCGACTTTTCTGTCCAGGCACATGCCCAAACCAAGGCGCTGTTGACCCTGCGCGAGTGGATTGTTTCAGGCCAGTTGGCTGGGGGTGAGCGCATCTCAGAGATGCGTTTGGTCGAGCGTTTGGGGGTATCTCGCACACCCGTGCGTGCGGCGCTGCAGCGCTTAGAGCAAGAGGGGCTTTTAGAGGCTTTGGTCCACGGGGGCTACGTGGTGCGGGCATTCACGTTGCAAGATATGGCGGACGCCATCGAATTGCGCGGCTTGCTCGAAGGCTTGGGCGTGCGCTGGGCCGCCGAACGCGGCGTGAGTGAGGCCATGCTGCATGAGGCGAAGGCGACGCTTGGTTCGCTGGATGAGTTGTTTGAGCGGACATCACAAGACTTCGACCTCACGGCGTATGGCCAGTGGAACGCAGATTTTCACAAGCAACTGATGACCATGGCCGACAGCCCGGTTTTGCTGCGGGAATACCAGCGCGCACAGGCCTTGCCTTTTGCTTCCCCCTCGGCTCTGGTGCTGGGCGAGGCGGGTGCGGATCACCAGCGATCTCGCTTTGTGGTGGCGCAAGCCCAGCACTGGCAGGTGTTGGATGCCATTGAGCGGCGCCAAGGCGCGCGAGCCGAAGCCCTGATGCGAGAGCACGCCATGATTGCGCAGCACAACTTGACCGACTCGGCCCCTGTGGGCGAGTCCGTCGCTTTAAGCCATGTTGCCGGCGCCCCAGCGCGGCGCATTTTTCATTCATCAATGTGAGGAAAACCATGTTTATCAAGAACACTTGGTACGTTGCCTGTGCGGCAGAAGACATCGAAGGCAAGCCCCTTGGCCGAAAAATCTGTGGCATCCCGATGGTTTTCTTTCGCAATGAAGCGGATGAGCCGGCGGCCCTGGACGACTTTTGTCCGCACCGTGGTGCGCCGCTGTCGCTTGGCAAATGCAAAGACGGTCGGCTCGTTTGTGGCTACCACGGCTTAGAAATGGGGTGTGAGGGAAAAACGATAGCCATGCCCGGTCAGCGCGTGGGTGGCTTTCCCCCGGTGCGGGCCTATCCTTGTGTGGAGTACGGTGGGTTTATTTGGGTTTGGCCGGGGGATGCCCCCGCCAATCGCGACGCTTTGCCGCATTTGGAGTGGGTGGATAACCCAGCGTGGGCCTATGGCGGCGGCCTGTATCACATCCACGCGGGCTACGAGTTGATGGTCGATAACTTGATGGACTTGACGCACGAAACCTACGTCCACAGCACCAGCATTGGCCAACCTGAAATCGATGAGACGCCCTGCAAAACCCGCGTTGATGGAGACACCGTATACACCGAGCGCTTCATGAGTGGCATTCAAGCGCCACCGTTTTGGCAAGCGGCCATGCGCGCTCAGGGCCTTGATGACTCGGCCAAGGTCGACCGCTGGCAAGTGTGTCGTTTCACGCCACCCAGCCACATCCTGATTGAAGTGGGCGTGGCGCTTGAGGGACAGGGTGGCATTCACGCGCCCGATGATTGCAAGGCGTACAGCGTCGTGGTGGATTTTTTGACGCCCGAAACCGAGACTTCGATGTGGTACTTTTGGGGCATGGCGAGAAAGTTCAAGCCCAACGATGACGAGCTGACGCAAGCCATTCGCGAAGGGCAGGGCAAGATCTTTTCTGAAGATTTGGAGGTGCTAGAGCGCCAGCAGGCCAATCTATTGGCTTTCCCAGATCGGAAACTTTTGATGTTAAACATTGACGGCGGTGGGGTTCAGTCGCGCAAGGTCATTGCGCGCCACTTGGCCGCAGAATCCAAGGAGCATGCATGAGCGATATGAAGGTCACCGTCAGCAGTTGCTGGACAGAAGCAGAGGGTGTGCGGGCGATTGAGTTGGTGGCGCCAGACGGGGGCAACCTCCCCAGTTTCGAGGCAGGTGCTCACATTGATGTACACCTTCCTGGCGTGGGTGTTCGTTCTTACTCTCTGTGCGCCAGTCCGGACGACCTCAGCCGTTATGAGCTTGGCGTGCTCAAAGAGCCTTCGTCTCGCGGCGGTTCGTTAGCGATGCACGCGCTACAAGCAGGTGACGAGCTAGAGATCGACTTTCCCAGCAACCATTTTCCGATGGCGCCTGCCGGTGCGTCACACGTATTCTTTGCTGGGGGCATAGGCGTCACGCCATTTGTCGCGATGGCGATGCAGGCCCAGGCGCGCGGGGATCGCTGCCGAATGCACTACGCCGTGCGCTCAAGGGCCAAAGCTGCCTACTTAGGGCGCGTGCAGGCGCTGTTGGGTGAGCGATTGTCTTTGCACGTGGATGATGAGGCTCAAGGCGTGTTTGACGTGACCGCTGCCTTGGACGGCTTGGGTGCGGATGAGCACATTTATGTCTGCGGCCCGCAAGCTTTCATGGAGGCAATCTTGGGCGCAGCGCGCGGGCGTGGCATCGCAGAGGATCGACTGCATTGGGAGTATTTCAATCTGGAAGTACCCCTGGCCCAAGATGGTGACGCCCCTTTTGAGCTGCACCTCAGCGTGAGCGGTTTAACCCTGCAAGTACCGGTCGATCAAACCATCGTGCAAGTCTGCGCAGAGGCGGGCGTCGACGTGCTCGTGTCGTGCGAGCAAGGTGTTTGTGGCACTTGTATTAGTTCAGTAATTGAAGGAACTCCGGACCACCGAGACGCTTATTTGACGCCCCAAGAGCGAGCAGATGGCAAGCTAATTTTGCCTTGCTGTTCAAGGTCTAAGACCCCCAAGCTGGTGTTAGAGCTCTAGGGCTAAGGGTTTGCGATAATTTAAAAGTCAAATTTAGATGTTTACGATGCTGAAACAATTGGTCGGTGGCATTTCATTGCCAACGGTCCTGGTTCTACCACCCACTGAAGCTGTCTTCTAAAGGAGTCAATCATGAAGTCAAGTCGCCGCGCGCTGTTGAGCGCTGTTGCCTTAAGTGCCGCTCTCAGCGGTCTGAGCGCTGTCCCAGCGCATGCTGCAGAAGTTACGCTGCGCTTCCACCAAATGTTGCCCTCGATGGCTCCTATCCCACGGCTGGCGGTTCGCTCATGGATCAAGGCCGTTGAAGAGGCGAGTGGTGGTCGCATTGAAATCAAACAATACGACTCGATGTCACTGGGCGGCAAGCCACCAGAGCTCTTCGATCAGGCCAAAGATGGCGTGGTCGACATCATTTGGACGGTGCTTTCATACACGCCCGGACGCTTCCCCAAGACAGAAGTGTTTGAGCTGCCATTCATGACCACCAATGCGACGACTGGTTCTATGGCGATTCAAGACTTTGTTTCGCGCAACGCGATGGACGAGTTCAAGGACGTCAAGTTGATCACGGTGCACACGCACGGTCCAGGCGCTTTCCACACCAAGGACCCCATTGAGAAAATGGAAGACCTGAAGGGTAAAAAGATCCGCGGCGCGGGCCGGGTGGTCAATGACTTGCTCACCAAATTGGGCGCCACACCCATTGGTATGCCCGTGCCAGCAGTGGCAGAGGCCTTGTCTAAAGGGGTGATCGACGGCACGACGATTCCCTTCGAAGTGGTCCCGCCCCTCAAGGTTCAGCAACTCGTGAAGAACCACACCAAGTTCGCCAAGGGCATTGCGCTTTACACGAACACGTTTGGCGTGGTGATGAACAAGGCCAAGTACGACGCGTTGCCAGCGGATCTCAAAAAGGTCATTGACGACCACAGTGGCCAGTACGCGGCCAAATTGTTCGGCTCGGTCATGGACAAGGGCGACGAAGGCGGCTTGGCTTTGGTGAAAAAAGCTGGTAACCGCGTGATTGAAATTGATGAAATCGAAATGCAGCGTTGGAAGCGCTACGCCAGCCAAGTAGAGACCGACTGGGTTGAGCGCACGAAGGCCAACGGCATTGACGCCGATGCTCTGGTCAAAGATGCCCGTGCCACGATTGCGAAATTTGAGTCGCAGTAATCGCTGAAAGGCGCGAGCCATGCGACTGTGTCGCAGGCTCTGATCTGAACCCGAGCTTGGCTCGGGTTCCTTTTGTTTGATGGGCTAGCTCCGACCATGCGGTAACACGCAGCAGATCGGTTTGAAGCCCGAATTGAATGGGACGAGTTGCGCAGTGGCATTGAATGCATGGGTCTACCGCTTCTATCGCTCAATGGCGTTTGTTGGCATTGGCATTTTGAGTTTGATCGCGCTCATCAGCGTCATCAGCATCGTCGGACGCGCGTTGATTTGGGCTGGGCTAGGGCCATTGCGCGGAGATTTTGAGTTGGTCGAAATCGGCTCTGCACTGGCTATCTTTTGCTTCATGCCGTGGACACATTTGCGTCGCGCCCATGCAGTGGTGGATTTGCTTTGGGGCACATTTGGCGCGGGTTTCAAACGAGTTATGGTGGTGCTCGTCGATGCGTTGATGCTGTTCGCGTGGTGTATTTTGATTTGGCGAATGGGTGTGGCAACGCTTGAGCACATGGACACGGGCGAAACCACCTTTGTCTTGCTGATGCCATTGTGGTGGGGTTATGCGTGTGCCATGATTCCCGGAGCCTTGGGTTTGTTGGCATACGCTTGGAAGTTGAGCGAAGCACTGGGGCTGGTTTCGCCACCAACCGAATACGCGGTCGAAGCTGCGGCGGGGCATTGATATGGACGACCTGACACTTGCGGCGCTCTCTTTTCCGGTTTTGTTGACGCTGATTTTCATTCGCGTGCCGATTGGGCTGGCGATGTTATTGGTCGGACTCAGTGGCTCGGCATTGGTTTACGGCGATGTCATGCCGCTGCTTCAGCAGGTGAAGTCGCTCACCTACGGACAGTTTTCAATCCATTCGCTGAGCATCGTGCCGTTGTTTTTGTTGATGGGGCAGTTTGCTGCCCTGGGTGGCATGTCCAAGGCATTGTTTCGGGCTGCTGAGGCCTTCATTGGTCATCGCAAAGGCGGCGTCGCTATGGCTGCCATCGGGGCTTGTGCCGGATTTGGGTCGATTTGCGGCTCGTCTTTGGCGACCGCAGCCACCATGGGGCAAGTGGCTTTGCCAGAGTTGCGGCGCGCTGGCTATGACGGCGGCTTGGCTACCGCCACGTTGGCCGCCGGAGGCACGCTGGGCATCCTCATTCCCCCTTCTGTGGTGCTGGTGATTTACGCCATTTTGACTGAGCAAAACATCGCCGTGATGTTCGCTGCGGCATTTATTCCGGGTATTTTGGCGGCGTTGAGTTATATGTTGGTCATCAGCCTTATTTGCCACTTGCGCCCTGATTTGTCCGGCTCAGTTGACCGCGCTACTGCCGCTGAGCGTCGCCAGGCGATGTTGGCTGTATGGCCTGTGGTGTTGATCTTCCTCGTCGTGGTCGGCGGCATTTACATGGGCATCTTCACCCCCACAGAGGGTGCCGCAGTGGGGGCCATCACAACCGGCCTGTTGGCCTATTTGCGTGGTGGCTTGAACCGACACAGCATCACGTCAACCATTGACGGCACAGCCACCGGCACCGCCATGGTGTTCATGATCGTGCTGGGGGCCACTGCGTACAACAATTTCTTGGCGCTTTCGGGCTTGCCCCAAGAGCTGGCGATGTGGGTGGGAGACCAAGGCTACAGCCCCTATGTGGTTTTGGCTGCGATTTTGTTGTTTTACATCGTGTTCGGCTGCGTCATGGATTCGTTGTCCATGATCTTGCTCACAGTGCCCATTTTCTTCCCGATGATTTCATTCCTGGATTTTGGTATGGCTCCTGACGAGGTTGCTGTCTGGTTTGGGATCTTGGTGTTGATTGTGGTGGAGGTCGGTCTGATCACGCCGCCAGTGGGCATGAACTTATTTGTGATTCAGTCGATGGCGCCAGACGTTTCGATCAAAAGCACGTACAAGAGCGTGCTGCCCTTTGTCACCATGGACTTGCTGCGCGTGCTGATACTGGTGGCTTTTCCGGCGATCACATTGCTCATCCCACGCTTGAGCAGCTAAATATCGACCCAGGGCGGTGACTCTCAGCGCGATCACTGAGTCCTGAAAGCCTCCGCCTGGTGTAGGTCAGCGTGGTGCCAGCCAGAATCAATGCCTAGCGGATTGATTCTGTTTGGGCGTCATCTCGGTGTCTCTGTGTGCGCACATGCTCTTGTATATTTTCCGAACAGTGAAATAGCGAAATAGCTCAACGCATCTGCCAGGAGATAGAGATGATCGAACGCACGGTTTTCAGCCAAGACCATTTGGCATTTCGTGATGCCTTCACCAAATTCGTGGACAAAGAGATCGCGCCTTTTCACGCAGAGTGGGAAGAGCAGGGTTACGTCGACAAGTCGGTTTGGCGCAAGGCTGGGGAAAACGGCTTTTTGTGTATGACCATGCCTGAAGCCTATGGCGGCTCGGTCGACGACAAGCGCTATTCAGTGATTCAAATGGAGGTGCTCTCAGCCGGTGGCTTCTCTGGCATTGGTTTCGGGTTGCACAGTGAAATCATTGCACCGTACCTGTTGCATTACGGCACCGAGGCGCAAAAGCAGAAATACCTGCCCAAAATGGTTTCTGGCGAGATGATTGGCGCCATTGCCATGACAGAGCCAGCTGCAGGCAGCGATCTGCAGGGTATCAAGACCACGGCTGTGCGCGATGGTGACGACTACATCATCAACGGCAGCAAGACTTTCATCACCAACGGGTGGAACGCCGATTTGGTGATCGTGGTCGCCAAGACCGACCCATCTGCGGGCGCCAAAGGCACCAGTTTGTTTTTGGTTGAGGCCGGCACCCCTGGCTTTGAAAAAGGCAAACGCCTGCGCAAACTCGGTCTCAAGGCGCAAGACACCTCTGAACTTTTCTTTCAAAACGTGCGCGTCAGCGCAGACCAACTGCTCGGCGGTGAAGCGCAGCTCAATCGAGGCTTCATTGGCCTCATGGAGCAACTGCCTTGGGAGCGTCTGCAAATCGCCATTGGTGCGATCGCTGCTTCCCAAGCGGTGATTGATCAGACCATTCAATACGTCAAAGACCGCAAGGTGTTTGGCCATGCCGTGGCAGCCTACCAAAACACGCGATATACCCTGGCCGAGTTGCAAACCGAGGTGCAAGTCGCTCAGGTCTTTGTGGATAAGTGCATTGAGCTGTTGCTCGTCGATCAGCTAGACACCGCCACGGCCAGTATGGCCAAGTATTGGTGCAGCGATCTGCAGTGCAAAGTCATGGATGAATGTGTGCAGCTGCACGGCGGCTATGGATACATGTGGGAATATGCGGTGACGCGTCAATACGCTGACGCCCGCGTTCAGCGCATTTATGGTGGCACCAACGAAATCATGAAAGAAGTGATCAGCCGCAGCATGGGTTTGGGTGCACGCTAGAGCAGTGCAGGCTGGAATGGCGGGTAAGGGCAATCGGCTTTTCTGGTTGCTCCGCTCCCATGTGCAATTTTTAGTATTTAAGTACCTATAAAATATAAAAAATAGTTGCAATATATTAGTAATTGGTACAATCAGCGCTACAAATCAAATTGTTGGTTCATTTGTGTGAGGCATTTGAATCTTGTGAGGGCGCTGAGTGACTGAGCTCCGCAAGTTCAAAAGCGCGATTTCTCGATCATCGTTGATCGCGGCGCGACGCAAAGAGCCAAGAGGGAGCTTTATGATTCGCCAAGATTTTGTTCTTAAATGTTTGGTCGCCGCCTCGGTGATGGTGCCTGTGAGCGCTGCGACATCGCGCCTTCCTGAAACCAACCGGCTTGCTTCTGTTGAGGCTGATGCTGTGCAAGCTCCGTCAGACCTCATTTGGCGCCCTTGTCCCGAGGGACAAGTGCTGTCGAGCCGCGGATGCGAAGGCTCCGCCAAGCTGTTCAGTCGGGGTGAGGCTTTGGCATTGTTTGATGGCCAGCGAGCCGATACAAAGGGTTGGCGGCTACCCAACAGCCAAGAGTTGCAGCAGTGGGGGCGGCAACTTAGCCGCGACGCGTCCAGTGCGCCCGACGCCAACACACCATCGAGTTATTGGGCATTCTCACCCGATGCCGATCACCGCGGCGGGTGGGTGGTTAGTGTGCTGCCGCAGCAGGTGACGTATACGTTTCGCCGAACCGGCTATTACGCAGTTCGCCTAGTCAAAAGCCCAGATTGATCAAGCCGCGACCAGTTCGGGTGCAGTGCGTGATTGGCATTGCATGGCATTTGCGACTTGGGTGAGGCAATCCAAGCGCAAGTCGACGTCGTAAATGTCGTTGACCATGATGAACTCATCGGCTTGCGTTTCTTCAGCAAGCTTTTGTAAACCGGCCTTCACGGTCTCTGGGCCGCCGATGATCGCGGCCGCCAGAAAGTCTTCAACGCCAGCGCGTTCGTGTTGAGGCAGGCTTTGCAGATAGCCCTCTTGAGGAGGGGGCAGTTTGCCCCGCCTGCCGGTGATGATGCCATGTACACGTTGGTACAAGCTAGAGGCCAAATAATCTGCCTGCGCATCTTGTTCGGCGGCAACCACTTGAACACCTACGGCGACGTATGGCCGATCCAATTGCTGTGAGGGCTGAAAGCATTGTCTGTAGATGTCCACAGCTTGATGCAACAGCCTGGGAGCAAAGTGGGCCGCAAAAGCAAAGGGTAAACCCATGTGGCCCGCGAGCTGAGCTGAAAACAGGCTGGATCCCAGCAACCAAATCGGCACATGAGAGTCTGCCCCTGGCATGGCAATCAAGCGCTGGCCCTCGCGGGGGGGGCCCAACAACAGTTGCAACTCGGCCACATCGCGCGGGAAGTCTTGCTCAGTCTCTATGC
>Ga0181560_10005090_pt1 | contig 11815 bp, 6 predicted proteins | sample 011ome_20_FD_133751 | JGI IMG/M metagenome (GOLD analysis project Ga0181560, IMG submission 133751) | Coastal salt marsh microbial communities from the Groves Creek Marsh, Skidaway Island, Georgia - 011509CT metaG (megahit assembly) | ecosystem: Environmental > Aquatic > Marine > Intertidal zone...
CGCGGGGGGGCGGGGGGGGGGGGGGGCGTCGCCTGCGGCCCGGGGGGGTTGGGCGGCGGCGGCGGGCGCGCGCGCGGCGGCGGCGGCGCCATCGCGCTCGTCGCGAAGGACGTCGTCCCCGAAAGCCTCGCGCTCTCGTCCAGGTACGCCGCCGAGGCGAGCGCGTCGGACGCCGCCGCGGCTTCCGTTTCGTTGGACGCCGCGGCGTCCGTTTCGTTGGACGCCGCGGCGTTCGCCGGGAGGGCTCCCGACAGGTTGAGCGCGAGCTCGGCCCACTCCCAGAGGTGCGCGGCGACGGCGTCGTCGCCCGCGTCGTGCACGTCCTCGGGGACCACCACGCTCATCTCGAGCCAAACCGGACACGTCTCGCCGGTCCCGTCGCACGCGCCGCACGCGTCGAACACCCCCGACTCGCAGCAGAACCCACCCGCGTCCAGGCTCCCGACGCAGCACTTCCCGGTGATGTCCACGGCGTTGCCGGCGCCGCCGCACGCGCCGCACGCGTCGACGGCGCCCGAGGCGCAGCAGACGCCTTCGCCGTCCAGGCGCGCGACGCCGAGTTGCGTGTGGCAGCACGCGCCGGCGGCGTCGACGACGCCCGGGCAACACTCGCCCGCGTCGTCGGAGGCGATGCGCTCGCCGTTTAGAAAACCGCACGCCTCGTCCATCTCGCAGCGCGGTCCCGCGCGCCCGCCGTCGCAGACGCACGCGTTCAGAGAAGCGTCGCACGTCCCCGCGAACGAGCAGACGTCGTCGGCGCCGTCGCACCAGGCGGACGTGCCCTGCGGCGCGCCGCAGGGCACGTCCGCGAGAGGCGTCGGGACGAGCGCTCCGGAAGCCGCGAGCGCCTCGCACTCGCCGAAGGGCACTTCGTTCAGAGCCGTCGCGTTCGTGCTCGCGTCTCCTTCCGCGCCGCCGGCCACGCACCGCACCGCGCGCCGCGGCGAGGACTCCGGGCACGAAACCCCGGGCGCTTCGCTCTCGAAGGGAGAGACGTCCCACCGCGGCGACGACGGACACGCGCGCGTGTTGCACGCCGCGGTCGCGTTCGGCGCCGCGCCTATGAAGGCCGCGTAGCCCTCGCACACTGCGTCCGCCACAACCGATCGCGACTCCGGCCTCGGCGGGGGCGGCGCCGGCGGGTAGGGCGGGTCGCCCTCCCGGCGCGGCGGCGGCGGCGCCGGCGGCGGGCGCGGCGGCGCCGGCGGCGGCGGCGGCGGCGGCGAAGAGAGGTTGTACGTCTCCGTGAACGGGGGTGGAGGCGGCGCCGGCGGCGGCGGCGACGGGGGGGGAGGCACGTCGTCCCGCGCGTAGAACGACTCGGTCATCTCCTCCCACAAATCGTCCCGCCGGCTGCAGAAGACGTGCCTCGTTTTGACGCCGCCCCCGCACTTGGCGTCGCACTCCGACCACGGCCCGACGTCCCAATGGTGGTACGTGCACGGCGTCCGCGCGCACGGCTCTATGGATTCCGGTCGTGCCATGGACGCGTTGAACGCGAGGCACGTCGCATCGGGCACGATCCTTCCGGCCTCGACTCGCTCGTCGTACAGACGCTCCAGCCTGGTGGCCACCGTCGCGCCGGTCCGGAGCGCGTCGCGCGCGTCCAGCAAGTCTCCGAGGAACACGAAATCGTCGGACGGCGCGACCGCGCGACACTGCACCAGCCTCCTCCGCTCGCCCGCGTACCCGCATGTGGCGTTGCACTCGCCCCACGAGCCGGCGGACCACGCGTACGTGGGGCACGCGCGCCAGTTGCACGCCTCCTCGTCCACCGGGGGGGAGGCGCCGCACCCGTCGGCGTCCGCGCACGTCACCTCCCGGTGCCTCGTGCCTCCGTCGCACGCGCGCGAGCACTCGGACCACTCGCCGACGGTCCAGTGGCCGTCCGACGCGACCGGCGCGGCGCTCGCCAGCACCAGCGCGCACAGCCACGCCGCGCGCGCCGCGAAGACGCGCATCGCGGCGCACACCACGCACGCGCCGACGCGGTGTGTCCCGATGCCACTCGCACATCGCAACGGCTCACGCGAGCTGGCGTTTTCTCGTTTCCGTCCGACGACGGTCTGTTCACAGTCAGAACGGCCTCGAGTGGCGACGGTCTATTGACGGTCTGTTTCCGCCGCATGTAAAACATTTTGCGGCCGCCGCCGCCGACGAGCCCATTTTGCCCCACCCCTCGCCACATCCCGGGCGCGCCCTGCGACACCGCCTGCCACGATGGCGAAAGGGACCACCCCGAAGCGCGCGACGCGCGCTTCCGCGCGGAACAAGGGCGGACACGAGTCTTGGATGGACGACGAGGTGGACGAGCACCACCGCTCGCGAGACAAGATCTCTCTGGACCCGGATGCCGATTCCGACGACGACGACTCCTTCGACGACGAGGGCGCGGGCGTGATGGACATCGAGGCGGACGACGACTCGGACGAGGAGGAAGACGAGGAAGAGGACGACTCGGAAGAGGACGACGAGGACGAGGACGAGGACGAGGACGAGGACGACGCGAACGACTCCGACGCGCCCGCCGCTCGGAGAGACTCGCTCTCGGACGACGGCGAGGAGGAGGCGGCGCTCATCAAGGCGATGCGCGCGCAGCAGCGGCGGCTTGACGCGCGCGGCGCGACGCGGCGGACCGCGGACGACGACGACCTGGACGCCTCGGCCACCGACTCGGACGACGAGGCCGCGGGCATCCGGGGCCGCTCCAAGGATGACTTCTACGGCGACGACGACGTGGACCACGAGGGCCAGAGCGACGAGGAGGAGCGCGCGGACGAGGAGCGCGAGGCGCGGAGGTTGCAGCGCGCCGCCGCCGACGGCATGGACGCCGGCGACTTCGACGCCTTTTCAAACTCCGAGTCGGACTCGTCGGACTCGGAACGGAAGACGCTCGGCGCGAAGGCGCGCGCGGCGGCTTTGGGGAAGAAGAAGGGGAAGAAGAAGGGGAAGAAAGCGCTCATCGGCGAGCTTTCGGGCGCGGTCGCCCCCGAGGGCGCGGCGATCGAGTCGCTCGGCGGCGACGCCGTCGCCGCCGCCGCGTCGGACGCCGTGGCGTCCGACGCGCCCGAGCTCATCGCGCTGACGAAGGAGCTCACCAAGAACCTCGATGAAGTAACGCACAGCGTCGAGCCCGTGATCGCCGCCGCGCGCGCGGGCGAGCTCGCCACCGCGGAGGGCATCTCGTACCTCGACGCGAAGCACTTGCTGATGCTCTCGTACTGCGTCAACATCGTGTTTTACCTCCTCCTGAAAAGCGAGGGGCGCTCGGTGCGCGACCACCCCGTGGTGCTTCGGCTGGTGGAGATCCGCGCGTACCTGGAGAAGCTGCGGCCGATCGACCGCAAGCTCCGGTACCAGATCGACAAGCTGCTCAAGACGAGCGCCGCCTCCGAGCTCGCGGGCGGCGAGGACGACGGCGAGGACGAGGACGACCCGCTGCGGTTCAAGCCCAACCCCGACGCGCTCGTCGGCGGGGCGGACGCGGAGGATGCCGAGGCGCTCGCGGGCGGCGCGTACCGCCCGCCCAAGATGGTCCCCACCGCGATGGACGACTTCGAGGAGGGCGGGAAGTCCGCGAAGCAGAAGCGCAAGGAGAAAGAGGCGCGGCGACGCGCTTCGAGGTCGGCGCTCATCAAGGTGCGAAGGTTTTCGCGCGTCATTCGCGACGTTTACGCGACGCGTTTTTTTTTCGTTTTTTTTGGAAACGCGTTTGGCTCGGTTTTCCCGCGCGAGCGCGACGCGTGCCACTCAACTTCCTCGTTCTTCGGCGCGCTTTCGTCGGCGACGCCGTTCCATGGAGATCGAAGGCGACCATTTTTCGTGGCACAGAGCGCACGTACCAAATCTTGGGCAGGGTACCGCCCTCCACGCCGTGGGCGACTATCCAATCAAGAGCTGGACAGTCTTTCTTTTCTTTTCTTTTCTTTTCCCATTCGACGTTCCTTCCCGCGACGCGCGCTCACCGTACCGCACCGCCTCACACCTTTTCCGCTACGCCGTACACCCTTAAATTTAGGAACTCGCGCAAGAGCTCGGCGAGGCTCCCGAGGAGCTCGGCGGCGACGCCGGCGACACGTCGAGCGCGTTCGCGAAGCGCGAGTTCGCGCGCATGGAGGCGCGCGCGAAAATCGAGGAGGACCTGTTCACGCGCGTCCCGCTTTCGAAAACCGAGCGGCGGCGGGCCAAGGCGACGACGCGCTCGATGAACTCGCTCCAAAACGTGGGCGACTTCGGGGACGACGTGGCGGACCTGGTGGAGGTGGCGGAGGAGCTGGAGGGCCAGAGGGGCAAGAGGCAGAGGCTGGTGGACTCGGTGACGCTCGCGTCGGGGTCGGAGGCGCGCAAAAACCAAAAGCCCGTCTCCGGCGAGCAAGACGTCCCGCTCAGGGACTCGCTCGGGGTACGCGTCCCGCTCTTTTTCCTTTTTCCTTCTCCCCGTTTCGCGGCGGCGTTTCGCGGCGGCGTTTCTTATTTCTTTTCGCTTTTCGCTTTTCGCATCGTTCGAAGCGTCGATGACAGTCCCCCGTGGTCACTCGGCGTCAAAAACGATGCCATACGGACACACTCGCTCGCCGAAGTTCGGAGGGCGAGGCGAGTCGCCGCCGCCGGCGCCGACACGCGCCGACGCGCGGAGACGCCGCCGAACATCGCGCTCTCGTTCGCGCGCGATTTCTCAATCGCGTCTCGAACTCTCGAACGCGTCTCTGACCCTTCGCGAACCTCGCCTTCTTCGTCGCCTCGTATTCGCTCTCGTCATCGCAGGACCGCCGCAACAAGTACGAGCGCGGCGTGAACAAGAAGCTCGCCGCGCGCGCCGCGGAGGAGAACGGCATGTACGACGACGAGGCGGGCCCGGCGAAAACAAAGCCGTTTGTGGAGGAGGACGAGGCGTACGTCGCCGCCGCCGCCGCGCGCGACGAGCGTCGCGCGGCGAAGGAGGAGAAATACCGCCGCCGCGCCGGCATCGTCGCGGCGATGGAGGAGGAGATGGACGTGGACGAGAAGCGTGACGTCGGTGGGAAGATCATGGCCAACCGCGGGCTCACGCCGCATCGGAACAAGGACCACAAGAACCCGCGCAAGCGTCTGCGCGGCAAATTCGAGAAAGCCGTCGTGCGCCGGAAGGGCCAGGTTCGGTCGATGCGCGAGGACCAAGGCGGGTACGGGGGCGAGGCGAGCGGGATCAAGACGAGCGTCACCAAGTCGCGCAAGTTCGGCGCGTGATGGCGTGATGGTAGGGTCGTTAACGTGGGAGCGTATTCGTCACGTTGTGTCGTTGTCTCGTAGGGAAGCGTTCGTCGTACGAATCATCGATGATCATCAGATTGACACGAACCGGCCTACGTATACCGGCGCTTGTTTTTTCGTCGCGACGTTCGTCGACTCTCGTCCCTCGTCACGCGACAATCTTGGACGATTTCGCGGTGAGCGAGTCCACGACGCGGTCCATGTTGGCGATGGTGTCCAGCGTGGCCTTGTACACGGCGTTTTGCTCCTTGTCGTCGTACACGATGAGGCACCCCGCGCCCTGGTCCAGGATGCCCTCGAACGTGCCGTCCAGGATCATCTGCGACAGCTTCGTCTCCACCTCGGCGAGCGGCAGGTCGATGAGCGACGCGACGTGCGCGATTTCGACGCGCGAAAACGGCTCGATCACGCGGAGCAGGTTCTGCTCCATGAGCGAGTCGCGCAAAGAGTCGAGGTGCGCGGCGATGATGGGGTCGTCCGACAGCTCCTGCTCGTGCGACGCGAGCACCGTCTGCAGGTCCTTCAGCGACCGCGCGCTGTACGCGCTCGCCACCGCCTTCATAGCGTCCAGCTCGGCCCCTTGGTGCTTGATCCCGCCCTTGGCGGCGGCGAGGGCGGCGACATCCTCCGCCTGGCCGCTCATCACCTTGCACATGAGCATGTACTTGAGCGCGCGCTTCGCCCTGCGCTCCTCCTCCAGGTTGTTGAGCTGCTCGAACGCCTCGAAGAAGTACGAGTACGCGGTTTTGTAGTCCTTCTCCTCGGCGTGCAGGATGCCGCTCTGCGCGTCGATCACGCACTGCGCCGACGGCGGGACGTAGATGGCGTTTCCGTTCGTGCGCGCCGCCGTGAGCGCGGCTTTCGCCTTGGGCATGTTCCGCAGCGCGTAGTGGATCTTGCTTTCGAGGAGGTGGATGTCCACCAGTAGGAGCTTGTCATCTAACTTCTTCACCTCGAACGCCAGCGCGCCGATCAGCTTCAGCGCCTCCGGGAACCGCTTCGCGTCGAGGAGAAGCGACGCCAAACGAAGCTCGACCCGGTGCCGGAGAAACGCGCGCTTCTCTTCTTTCGCCCACTTCACCTGCTCCTCGCACACCTCAATCTGCAGCGCGTCGCAGTTCGGAACGGTCGCGAGCGCGTCGATGATCCCGCGCACGATCTTCGCGGTCTTGGCCTTGGGCACCACCTTGAACAGAGGGCGGAGCTCGGGGAGAAGGAGACGCAGCGCCGGAGCGTCGTTCTCCCTCGCCAGGAGCTTCGCCAAGCGGTCCACCGCGCCCTCCTTCGCCTTGACGCTCTCGGCGTCCGTGCCGCCCGCGCCGAAGATCACCGAGCGGTACAGCTCACGCGCCCTCGCGGGGTCGGAGGCCTCGGCGTCCGCAGCGGACGCGCACGTCGCGGCGAGCTCGGAGGCGCCCATGATGCCGGGAACGATCGTCGTTCGATCGAACGACGTCTCGATCGGAGGATCTCGCCGTTTGAAGTTTTCAGATCTCAGCGCCTATCGCACGCGCGAGCCGGGGTCGCCGAAAAGGTCGAGTCGCGCGGGGACGCTCGTCCGTCCGAGATGTCGCGCTCGCGAGGTGCGGGGCGAGGCGCGTTGTGGCGGCCGGGTCCGGCAGGGCGACGAGTGTTGTAGCCGGGCGGTGACGATGACGTGACGAGACCTTCTGCTTCTTCTCGCGTTCTCGTCAAACCTTTTTCACACGCATCGTCGATCTCGCAGTCTGTCGAGAAAAAGGGGAACCGAACGTCTCAGTCGTGTTTTCCAAAACGGTCGACTCGTCGGAAGGGACATCCACGCGCACGCGCACCGCACGCGCTCGAACATGGCCGAGGAAGAACCCCCCGCCGAGGCTCCCGCCGAGGTGCGTTCGCGCCAACTCTTCCCTTCACGCGCCCGATAGCGCGCATCATCCCGGTCGTTTGCTTTCCGACGACGATGCCTTCGTCTCGCGCTGACGCCGACCCATCCGACACGCAGGAGCCCGCCGCTGAGGAGCCCGCGCCCGCCGAGGAGCCCGCCGCGGAGGAGCCCGCGCCCGCCGAGGAGCCGGCCGCGGAGGAGCCCGCGCCCGCGGAGGAGCCGGCCGCGGAGGAGCCCGCCCCGGCCGAGGAGCCCGCGGCCGAGGAGCCCGCCCCCGCGGAAGAGCCCGCGGCCGCTGACGAGCCCGCTCCCGCGGAAGAGCCCGCTCCCGCTGAAACGACGCCCGCTCCCGCGGACGCGCCCGCCGCGGAGCCCGCCGCGGAGCCCGCCGCGGAGCCCGCGGCCGCGGCGGCGAAGCCCAAGGGCGTGCCCGTGCGCCAGTACCTCGACGAGACCGTCGTTCCCGTCCTGCGCAAGGGCCTGCGCGAGCTCGTCAAGCAGCGCCCGGAAGATCCATTCGAGTTCCTCGGGGAGTACATCAAGTCCAACAAGCCCAAGTAGACGAGAGCATCAGGTAGTCGGGAGCGGCGAAGACGACGAACGTGACGAACGTCGATGACACACACACATCGAGGATGACGGATGAGAAAAAAACACTCCACTCGTGTGTTCTTTACTACTGCTCCGTCAGCCCGACGCGTTCGTTCGTGTTCGCGTCGATCACCTGCCGGTCGCGCGCGCCGCGCGCGTCTCTCGCGAGCTGCGCGAAGTGCGTTCGGTCCGAAGCTTCAAACGGCGGGTACCGCGCCGGCCGCGACGCCGAGACGACTTTTTTCTTTGAGACGACTTTTTGCGCCTCCGCGAGCGCGCGCGCGTCCACGCGCGCGTCGTAGTCCGGCGCGTGGAAGAACACCAGGGACAGGCGGTCGCGTCGCGCGTCCTCGGCGTCGCGCACCACCACCCTGTGCCGGGTGCTTCGCCATAGGTCGTTGGTCCAGAACTGCGTCGCGTCGCCGAGGTTGACGAGCAGTTTCGTTTTCGTTTTCGTTTCGTTTCGTTTCGGCGCTTCCATCGCGCCGGCGGCGTTTTCGGGCGCGGGATCGATCCAACGCGGATCCGCTCCGTTCGCCCAATCCGGCAGCACCTGCAGCCCTCTCGGGCCGTCCTCGAACAGAAGCACCGTGACGTCCGTGGGGTCCGTGTGCGGCCTGACGCGCTCGAGCGGGAACCCCGCGTCGCTCGGGTCCGCGACGGGCGGGTAGCGCAGCGCGACGAGGTTGGAGACGTGCTTTTTCGAGCTCTTCGCGAAAAACGTCTCGGGCGCGCCCAGCGCCTCCGCGAACGCCCTGTGCGTCGTGTCCACGAAACCCGCGACGGCTCGGTAATACGATTCGTACGCGTCTCGAAACCCGCTCGGCGCGCTCGGCCACCGGTTCGGCTCGCCGAAATACAGCGCCGCGCGCGCGTCGGCGCCCGCGTAGTACGCGTCGTTTTCGTCCACGTCCACGGGACCGCACGAGAACTTCTCGTGCATCGAGCTCGGGCGCACGGCGTTGTCGCACCCGCCGACGGGTATGTACCCCTTCTTCAGGTCGGCGACGCGCATCTTCGCCTCGAGGGGCTGCTCGAAGAACCCGCGCGCGTGGCGCAGCGCGTCGGAAAGCACGCGCTCTTCGATGCCGTGGTTGGACGCGAAGAAAAATCCCACGCGCTCGCACGCGTCCGCCACCTGTCGCACGACGCGCGCGTGCGCCTCGGGGTCGCGCCCCTCGAACGCGCCGAAGTCGATCGTCGGCACGGAGACAGACATCGGAACGACGACGCGAGGGCGCACGGGGGCGGGACCGACGCCTCGCGCCGGGCCACGCCGCGCGCGCGGTGGAGTGATGCGCGCGTCGCGTGGCGTCGAGGCTTCGTGCGCGGCATCACAACGACGCGAAGAAGTGAAGATGGTGGACTGGGTGAGAGTGCCAGAAAAATAGTTGTGCTGATCGAAAATGGACGCGCGTCGCGTCGCGCCGTACGCGTCCGACGCTCCCCGGTTCGGCTCCGACGCTCCCCGGTTCGGCCTCGCGAGACACGTATGCATCCTACGCACGTTTCGTCTATCGTCTGTCCGTCTTGCCGATCCCCCGCTTCCCGCTGAACAGGTGCTTGGGCATCTTGGTGATGATCGTGCGGTCCGCCTCGCCGATCTTCGCGCGCTTGTTCATCCGCCTCTGCGCCTTGTCCGCCATCTTCTGCGCGCGCATCCGCTCGTCGTCGTCGCGCAGGCCCGCGCCCTTGGAGCGGTCGGCGCGCTCCACGCGCCGCGCCACCGACACCGAGCGCGACTTGGAGCTGTGTTTCCGCGGCGTCTCCTCCCCCTCGCCCATCGCCTCGTCCGCGTCCGCGGCGCTCCGCGAGCGCTTCCGCAGGCGCCCCTCGCGAGCGACGCTCTTCTCCCGCGCGCGCGCGACGGCGCGCGAAGGGTCCACGCCCATCGCCTCGAGGCTCTCCTTCATGCGCCGCGTCGTCGCGCGCTTCGCGGGGTCCGCGTGGCTGGCGCTCACCGTGCGGGGCAGCGTGGGCGCGTTGTTCCCCGCGCTCTTCTTGCGCCGGTGCGTCTCAACGAGCTCCTTGCGACGGCCGCGCACTTCCGCCAGCAGCGCCTTCTCCTCGTCGTCCATGTCGGGCTCCGCCTCCATGTCCGCCTCCGCCTTGTCCGCCGCCCACGCATCTTCGAGCGCATCCTCCTCGCGCTCGAGCTCGGCCAGGCGCTCGTCGATCTCGGGGTCGATGAAGTCGGCGACGTTCTTGCCGTTGAAGATCTCGGGCATGATGTCGTACTTCCAGCTGTCGTCGTCCAGCTGGTAGTCCTTGCGCAGGTCCGCGGAGTACACCCCCGCGCCGCCGTTCGCGTCTTGCATCTCTTTCTCGGTGACAATCTTGAGCGACCCGTCCGCTTTCTTCATGCGGTTGAGCGCGACGGAGTGCGGAATCACCGCCGGGCGGGACACGGCGTCCCTCGGCTTGGGCTGCGCGACGTGCAGGCGGTTCAGGACCTCGCCCGCTCTTCGCGACGCGAGCTTCTGCTCGACGCGCGCGGCGAGGAGCTTATCGCAGCACACCTGCTTCACGAGCGAAACGCCCTCCTCGTTGAGCGTGGACATGGTGGGCAAGTCGTCCTCGTCGTCGCCCTCCATTCTCAGCGACGCCGGGCCGCGCGCGGCGTCGCGCATCCCGTCAATCAGCGCCGCATCCGCCGGCTTCAAATCTTCGAGCTTGCGCACGTCCGTCTTGTTGATCGCCACGACGAGCGGCTTGTTCGCGAACAGCGGCTTGATGCTGTGGAACAAGTCGCTCTGTTGCTTGATGGTGTACCCGCACTGCTCGCTGGCGTCGACGATGTACAGCACGACGGCGCGTAGGTGCGCCATCGCCGTGATGCTCTGCATCTCGATGGTGTTGCGCTCCTCGAGCGGGCGGTCCAGGATCCCGGGAGTGTCCAGCACCTGCCAGCGCAGGTACTTGTAGTCCGTGTGCCCCACGTAGATGCTCTTGGTAGTGAACGCGTACGGCTGCACCTCCACGTCCGCGCGCGTGACTTTGTTCATGAACGACGACTTGCCGACGTTGGGGTAGCCGCACACCAGGATGGTGCGCGTGTTGGGGTCTATGCTCGGCAGACGGGACATGTGCTGCCTGACTTGCTCCAGGTACGCCAGCGACGCCGCGTGCTTCTTCATGATCGTGCACATGCGCCCGAGCGCCGCGCGTTTCAGCTGTTTGCAGCGGTACAGAGAGTCGCCGTACTTCAGCAGCTTGACGTAGTCCTTCGCGATCTTGTCGATGATGTTGCGCGCGGTGTTGAGTTGCCCGAGCGCCAGCTTGTAGTGGTCCTTGTCGTATAACACGTTGAGCAGGTCGGAGTAGAACGGGTGGATGTCGTCCACGCGCGGGAAGTCGTCCAAGATGCGGCTCAGCTTCTCGTTCCAGCTCGTCTGCGTGAACTTCACCTTGCGCATGTAGAACTGGCGGATGCGCGTGATGGCGTACCCGCGATGCACCACCGTCGGCGTCTGGCGCTGCGTCCGGGAAAGCACCACATCGATGAAATCCTTCGCCGTCGGGACCTGCGTTAGGGGGAGGTCGTGGAGGTCGGGCGAAGACGGAAGAGGTCAGTCGAGTTCCGCGGAAGAAACGGGGGGGGACGACGCGCGACGGAGGTAGTGCGCTGGACCGTCGCCCGACGCCGCGGCCGCGCGTTTCGGAGACGCCCGGAAGAGGCGTCTCGAAAAGAGCCTCCGCGGCGGCGGCGGCGTCGGCATTTCCCGAGACGGGCGGTGGAGTCGCGTGGCGGGTCAACGCACCGAGGTGATCTTCTTGAAGTTGTACTGCATGCTCGCCATGGCTGCTTCCGTCGTCCGCGCGCACCTCTCGAGGGATGGGCGGGCGCGTGCCTCGCAGTGCCCCGCGCGGGGCGCCGTCTTTCGCTCTCCTCCACGCCGTTTTTTCGCTGGCAGCGAGAGGCGGCGGACGACGGCCTATACGATTGTATGGACGCGCAGTCATCGAAACGTGCGCAGTTTGTGACATATTCCTACATAAGATCTAGTCTTAAAATATGGTAAATGTGGCAAAATAATAAACTCACCCGAACATGCCGGTGACGGCGACGACGACGACCGAGCTCACCAGCAGACACAGCGACCCTTC
>Ga0181560_10005096_pt1 | contig 11802 bp, 11 predicted proteins | sample 011ome_20_FD_133751 | JGI IMG/M metagenome (GOLD analysis project Ga0181560, IMG submission 133751) | Coastal salt marsh microbial communities from the Groves Creek Marsh, Skidaway Island, Georgia - 011509CT metaG (megahit assembly) | ecosystem: Environmental > Aquatic > Marine > Intertidal...
CTGGATTTGTTTTCCGCAATTTTTTGGGTTTGAAAAAAGCGTTGCTTGGCCTCTTCATAATCTTGTTCTTTGAAATGTGTGTTTCCCAAATTGTAGAGGGCCTCTGGCTTTTCGGGGGCTTTGGAGAGTGCTTTTCTGTAGGACATTTCAGCCTCGACAAAAAGCTCAGCCGATGCCTGTTCGTTTCCATCAAAAATATGATTGGTAACCTCGGCTTCCTGAGCAACCATTGGCAAAGCCATCAACAGAAAAAACAGACAATATAAAGTTGGCTTGACCCTCATTTTTCGTTGAATAAATTTAGACGTTCTATCCATTTGGTTTTGGTTTCGAAAAGAAACATCTCCAACAAAATTAACAGGAATCCTGCAAAAAGAAAAGCCTGAAACTGATCTTTATAACTGACAAATTTTTTGGCTTCAAATTCTTTTTTGTCCATATTCTTAAGGGTTTCAGCTACAAAATCTACCACCACTTGGGTGTCATTTCCGTCGATATATTCACCATCCGCTGCCTCGGCAATTTCTTGTAAGATAAGGGCATTTCTTTTGGTGATGACGGTGACTCCTTCCATATCTTTTTTGTAGGAATCTATCACTCCTTTCCTTTTGATGGGAATGGGAGCTCCCTCATCTGTCCCAACGCCAAATGTAAAAATTCGAATGCCCATGTCCGATGCCCTTTGGGCAGCAGCACTTCCCTCCTCGGAGTGATCTTCACCATCCGAAATCAAAAACACCACACGGTTGGTTTGATCCTCATCATCAAAATAGGTTCCCGATAAATCCAAGGCAGCATCCAGTGCAGTCCCTTGAGAGGATAGCATATTGGTATTGAGGGCTTGCAGAAACATTTTGGCAGCACCATAGTCGGTGGTGATGGGCAATTGGGGAATGGCTTGTGCAGCATAAGCGATAATGCCAATACGGTCACTCGCCAATTGATTGATGATGGCCGAGACCAAACGCTTGGACTTTTCCAATCGATTGGGAGCGATGTCCTCTGCCAGCATACTTTTGGATACGTCAATGGCAAAAACAATGTCCACGCCCTCTCGTTTTACGGTTTCCAATTGGGTTCCAATTTTTGGATTGACCAAGCCCAAAATCAATAAGGCAAATCCAAGACTTAAAAGGATCAGTTTGAAAGCCGGTTTAAACCTTGACCGATTGGGACTTAATTTTTCCATCAAGCCCACCTGGGCAAATTGTTTTTGAGTAAGTCGCTTCCACCGCACTACCAAAAGGTATGCCCCCCAAAAGAGGGGGACGATTCCCAACAGATAAAAATAAAATGGTGCGTCTAACTGATACATATCAAATAAAACTTCTAAAAAGGGTGTTTCTCAACAGCCACTCTATAAACAGCAAAGTCAATGCCAACAGAATCAATGGCCTGAATTTTTCCTGGTAATTGTAATACTTAAACTCCTCAATCTCGGTCTTTTCCAACTTATTGATTTCATCATAAATCTCCTCCAACTTTTTGTTATCGGTGGCTCGGAAATACAATCCCCCAGTATTTTTGGCAATGGTTTGGAGTAATTCCTCATCAATTTCCACCTTGGTCATCCCATACTGAAATTTGCCATTGGGCAACAGCCCCACGGGTGCCCTTGCGGTGCCGTTACTCCCCAAGCCAATGGTATAGGTTTTGATTTCGTATTCCACGGCCAACTCACTCGCAATTTTTGGGTCGATAAAGCCAGAGTTGTTCACGCCATCGGTGAGCAATATGATGACCTTGCTTTTGGCACGGCTGTCTTTTAAACGATTGACAGCGGTGGCCAATCCCATGCCGATAGCGGTTCCGTCCTCGATCAATCCCTCAAATTGGATTCCTCCCAATGCATTTTTAACGATGGCACGATCACTGGTAATGGGCGTTTTGGTGTAACTCTCTCCAGCATAGATGACCAACCCGATCCGATCACTCACCCGATCGTCAATAAAAGAAGCTGCTACACGTTTCAATGCGCTCAAGCGGTTGGGTTTGAGGTCTTCTGCCAACATACTAGACGAGATATCAATGGCCATAATGATGTCAATTCCCTTGTTGGTTTTGGTACGGGTAGAAACGTCCATGGTTTGAGGCCGAGCCAAAGCCAAGATGACCAGGGCCAAGGATAACATTCGCATTACAAACAACAAGGGTTGCAATCGGCTCAGAAAACCAGAATTGGCCTGAAAACCTTTAAGGGAAGAGATTTTCAATACCGGCTGGGTTTTTCTTCTGGTCATCACATACCAACCCACCAAAATGGGAAGGCTGATGAACAACCATAAATAATCCGGATTCGCAAAATAAATGCCCTCAAACATGGTCTATAATTCTTTTATCAGTTCAAAGCTATCGATCACCCTTTTTTCAATTTCTACCCCATATCGATCCTCTTTTTCGTAGAGTAAGGTAAGATGGATGCCTCCCTGTTCAAAATCAAATACATGGGCTATGTAATTGCACCGCACCCTTTTGTCTTTTCCTTTTTTGGGATAATCGAGCGTTCCGAAAATCTTAAGGGCAGGCAAGCCCGAAAGGGTGGTAATTTCCTCCTCCTTGATCAAGATATTGACGGCCCCTCGGGACTGAAAATCGTTAATGATCTCATTAACGAGTTCTTGAATTTTTTGTTTTTGTTGCGCTTCCTGTTCCTCTTGGGAGGGGGCCTTTTCTCCTTCTTGCTTCGGAGGCTTTTGGGTAAAAACCAAATCAATATAAAACGGTGCATCGTAGTTGCCAGATGAAAAGCGCAAGGCACCTCCTTTTTCAGATTTCACCCTTCTCAAGACTTCTGGAGTACTGATTTTAACCGGTGGTGTTCCGTATTGACTGTTCACCCAAGTTCCATTTTTTAGTTTGATGGTGGGGTAACCCAATAAAGTGTCTTGAACGGGATAATAGCCGTAGCGTAAAATGGCAATGCTTATACTGAGAAGGGTCAAGATCCCTAGGGATGCCAAGCTCCATTGTAATTGTTTTTTTCTTCTCTTTTTGGCAAGCAATTGGCGGTACTCCTCCCGCTCTTTGATCTCCTCTGGGGTGGGTTCTGGCAGGGCTTCTTTGGTTTCAATGACCACCTCTTCAACCAATACCCTATCTTGGGAAGTCGTCCCCAACTCGGGAATAGATCGGGCAAACTTTACCAAGTCGGCCGTTTGTAAAACTGATTTGAGATTCTTTATGGTTTCCCGCCCCAATTCCAACTTACCCACCTGTTTGAGGGCCTCTAATTTCAATAACAGTTCATCGGTGGTACTTTCCAAAGCTGATATTTTCGCCTCTTCTTCCAAATAACGCCGCACCACATCGGTCAATCGAGAATAGTATTGTTTGAACTCCTCTTGAACTGTTGGGGTAATGGTTTCCAAAGCCTTTAATTCCTCGATGGCACGCTCAAAAGGGGGGAGTTTTTTTTGGCGTTCTTCCCTTCTTTTTTTGGCAAAGAAAAAAGCATAAATCAGCCCTACGACCAACAGCACGGCCAATGTGCCGAAGATTAAACTTCTTTTGAGGTTATCGAAGTTTTGCACTACTTCAGCAACAGGCTTGATATCAAAGAGTTTTTGTTTGAGGGTATCTACTGGGACGGTAGCTACTTGAATCAAAAGGGAATCTGAAATTTTGGAAAAGCCATTGACCATTACTTTTTGGGGAGGCAACCAGTAGGCTCCGGAGTCGAACTGGATCAGGGCATACTTTTTGGTAAACAAATAATGGCTTTGGGCTCTGAGGGTATCCATAGGACTTTCTTCCAAAATCTCAAAAGGGGCAAAAAACGGTTGTTCAGAAAAAGTGACTTGTGCGGTTGAATCGGTCTTGAGTTGAAGGGTGTATTCTATTTTCTCACCGATCCGCATTTTGGTGGTGTCCACCGCCACCCGCAAGTCGAAATCCAATTGGGCAAAGAGGAGGGGGGTAGAGAAAAGACAAGCCCATAGCAACAAAATCTTTTTGTTCATTCAGCCACGGGATTTAAAATAGTTCAACAATTTTTTCACATAACTTTCGTCCAAACGACTGTGCAATGTTCCAGCACCATTTTTATGAAACAGGTTTTCGAACTCACTTACGGATTTACGGTAGTGTTCCGCATAGGATTTACGAACCCCTGCGGATTGGGTATTGATCCAGGCCATTTGACCTGTTTCGTTGTCCAACATGGGAACCAATCCGATATTGGGCATTTCCTCCTCATATCGGTCGTAGATTCTGATGCCCGTCAGGTCGTGTTTTTTGGCAACAATACGGAGTGTTTTTTCATAACCACCGTCCAAAAAATCAGACATCATAAAGACAATGGCCTTCTTTTTCATTACGCCTGACAAAAATTCCAAAGCATTACTGATGCTGGTTTTGTTGCTCTGGGGTTGGTATTCCAATAGCTCACGGATGATCCGCAGCACATGTGATCGTCCTTTTTTGGGAGGAATAAACAATTCCACTTGATCTGAGAAAAGGATCAAGCCTACTTTGTCGTTGTTTTGCATGGCAGAAAAGGAGAGGGTCGCCGCAATTTCGGTCAATTCCTCTCTTTTGAACTGCCCCTGTGTACCAAAGGATTCAGAGCCACTGATGTCAATCATCAACATCAGGGTGAGCTCTCTTTCTTCTTCGAACACTTTTACAAAAGGTTCATTGTATCGGGCCGTCACATTCCAGTCAATACTTCTCACATCGTCTCCATATTGGTATTGTCTTACCTCACTAAAAGTCATTCCCCTTCCCTTGAAGGTACTGTGGTATTCCCCTCCAAAGATGTTATCGCTCAAGCGACGGGTTTTGATTTCAATCTTACGGACTTTTTTTAGGAGTTCCTTGGTATCCATGAATGCTTGACTTTAGGGAAAAAAATAAGGATGTTCCTATGGAACCTCTACCTCATTGATGATTTGACTGATCAAGTCTTCTGACGTTACGTTTTCGGCTTCAGCTTCATATGTAAGCCCAATACGGTGTCTGAGGATGTCGTAAATCACAGCCCGCACATCCTCGGGAATGACATAACCTCTGTGTTTGAGGAAAGCATGACATTTAGCGGCGGTGGCCAAATTGATACTTCCTCTGGGGGAGGCGCCAAATCCTATCAATGGTTTGATGGAAGACAGATTGTATCTTTCGGGATATCGGGTGGCAAAGACCAAATCGAGTATGTATTTTTCAATTTTTTCATCCATGTAGATTTCTCTCACCGTGGACTGGGCTGTCAAAATTTGCTTGGGGGTTACCACCGCATTAACTTTTTCTTGTGTATTGGCTAGGTTGGCACGAACAATGAGCTGTTCTTCATCCAGCTTGGGATAATCGATGATGGTTTTGAGCATGAATCGATCTACCTGTGCTTCAGGCAGAGGGTAGGTTCCTTCTTGCTCCACGGGGTTTTGGGTGGCCATGACCAAAAAAGGGGCATTGAGTTTAAAAGTAGTATCACCAATGGTGACTTGCTTTTCCTGCATGGCTTCCAACAGGGCCGACTGAACTTTGGCGGGCGCCCTATTGATCTCATCAGCCAAAACAAAATTGGCAAAAATAGGCCCTTTCTTGATGGTGAAGTCGTTTTCTTTGATGTTGTAGATCATGGTACCCACCACATCGGCAGGAAGTAAATCGGGAGTAAACTGTATACGGCTGAATACCCCTTTCACGGCTTGACTAAGGGTGTTGATCGCCAAAGTCTTTGCCAATCCAGGAACCCCCTCCAATAAGATATGTCCTCTACCTAATAGGCCTATGAGCAGGCGTTCTACCATCTCCTTTTGACCGATGATAACCTTGTTGATCTCCATGGTTAAAAGGTCGACAAAGGCACTCTCTTTCTCAATCTTTTCATTGATTGCTTTAATGTCTACGGTCTTATTCATCATTTCTTCCATCTTGTATCTATTAAAACATTAAACGGGGGAGCAAAATTGAAAAATATTTTTTTCATGTCTTGTTAATAATTGGTTAAAAATAAGAACTGCAGTGGTTTCATTACCCCCTTATTCATTACTAATTTGGGAGGGCTAATTTAATAGAAATTCAAAAGTTCTCAAAAGAGAAGCCGAGCTTAAATTAAATCCGCTTCACAAAAAGACATGAGAGGAAAAATTGCTTTAATCACAGGAGCCAGCAGTGGAATTGGTTGGGCGACAGCCGAAGCGTTTGCAGCAGAAGGAGTACAATTGATTTTGTGTGGTCGCAGAGAAAGTCGGCTAAAGGCCTTGCAAAACCTTTTGAAGGTTCCCTCCCATGTATTGGTTTTTGATGTGGCAGACAAAAAAGCGGTTTTTGATCAGATCCATTCCCTGCCCAAAGCTTTTTCATCCATTGACATTTTAATCAACAATGCGGGAAATGCCCACGGCTTGAGCCCTGTACATGAAGCCGACCTCAGAGACTGGGAAGCCATGATCGATAGCAATGTCAAGGGGCTAATGTATGTCACCAAAGCCGTACTTCCATCCATGGTTGAACGAAAATCGGGACATATTATCAACTTGGGTTCGATTGCCGCAAAAGAGGTCTATCCCAATGGAAGTGTTTATTGCAGTAGCAAATATGCCGTAGATGCTTTTTCACAAGGGTTGCGAATCGACTTGAACCCCATCGGCATTAAAGTAAGTGCCATTCACCCTGGTTTGGTCGATACTGAATTTTCGGTGGTGAGGTTTAAAGGAGATCAGCAAAAAGCCAACCGGGTGTATGAGGGGTTAAAACCTTTAAGTGCCCAAGATGTTGCGGATGTCATTTGTTATATGGCCAAAGCGCCAGAGCATGTCAACATCGCCGATCTGCTCCTGTTGCCCAATGCCCAGGCCAATACCTATGTGAATTACCGTAAGCCATGATCAACAAACGGCTGCTGATCAAAAACTTATTGTCTCAGAATGATGAAAACAGCTTTTACAATAAAAAGCTGCAAATCAATTTGAGTTCCAAAGAGGGAAAAGCCAAATTCCTCAAGCACATCTGCGCCTTGTCCAACAGCAACCCTAAAAACAATTCCTACATTGTGATAGGAGTGGAAGACCAGCAAAATGAAATTGTGGGTGTCGATTTTTTTGATGATAGCAAACTTCAAAACCTCATCAATGCTTATTTGGAAAACCCTCCTCGGGTGTCCTATGAAAACATTCATTTCCCCAACTTAGCTGTAGGAAAAGTGGTAGGACTGGTTACGATTATGCCCAATGCAGCATTGACCTCCATCAGAAAAAATATTTGGAAGTATTACGGGGGGACCGTTTTTGTGAGAGAAGGCAGTATCTCCCTCCCCAAAACCTTTGACATCAAGATCGAGGAAAACAACAGTCTATTGGTTTCCAAAATTGAAAAGCACGCAGAAAACAATATTCAACTTACACTGGACGGGGTGATTGATTTTCTGGGAGGCCACGGAGAAGACTTGGTTAAAGAATACAGGACTTATGATCCAAGAGATCGATGCCTATCTCCAAAAACTATAGTGTCCCGTCCAATCCCTCAGGGTATAAAAAATGGTTGAAGGGAAAACGGGTGATGTGGATCTTTCGGATTTCAGAATATACCCTTTCGCGAAAAGCCTGCAGGTTTTCTTTGTTGATGGCCGAGATAAAAAGGGCTCGGTCGTTGATGCGATGCATCCAAGTGGATTGCCATTCCTCGAGGCTGTTGTGCTTTGAAGTCCGCTCGGCAATCAAGTCGGTATCGTCCCAGGGTTCGGCTTGGTAGGCGTCAATTTTGTTAAAGACCATCAAGGTCGGTTTGTCCTGACTTTGGATTTCTCCCAAGATTTGATTGACGGACTCAATATGTTCTTCAAAATTGGGATGGGAAATGTCCACCACATGCAACAACAAATCGGCTTCATGTACCTCGTCCAAGGTGCTTTTAAAAGACTCCACCAATTGGGTAGGCAGCTTGCGGATAAACCCTACCGTATCGCTCAGTAAAAAAGGCAAATTGCCAATCACCACTTTTCTGACGGTGGTATCGAGTGTGGCAAAAAGTTTGTTTTCGGCAAAGACCTTGCTTTTGGCAATGACATTCATCAGGGTAGATTTACCCACATTGGTATAACCCACCAAAGCAACCCTTACCAAGGCACCGCGATTGCCCCTTTGGGTGGCCATTTGTTTGTCGATGGTGGTGAGTTTTTTCTTGAGTAACGAAATTTTATCCCTCACGATCCGCCGGTCGGTTTCGATTTCCGTTTCCCCTGGTCCTCGCATTCCGATCCCACCACGTTGGCGTTCCAAGTGGGTCCAAAGTCCCTTTAATCGAGGGAGTAAATATTCGTATTGGGCCAATTCTACCTGGGTACGGGCATAACTGGTTTGGGCGCGTTGGGCGAAAATATCCAAGATCAAACCCGTACGATCCAAGATTTTACAACGCAAAATCTTTTCGATATTTCCCTGTTGGGCGGGGGTCAGTTCATCGTCAAATACAACGGTGGTGACCTCATTTTCTGAGACAAAATTCTCAACCTCAGCCATTTTACCCGAGCCGATAAAGGTCTTGGGGTTGGGGGTTTGCATTTTCTGAACAAAGCGTTGGAGCACCTGACCTCCAGCGGTAAGGGCCAAAAAAGCCAATTCCTCTAGGTATTCTTTGGACTGCAGTTCATCTTGATGACTATTGATGATGCCTACAATCACCGTTTTCTCGAGTGTCAGCGATTTGGCTTCGATCATGGGTCTACTTTTTCCATGTTTTTAGAACCAATTGCTTACCGTCAAATTCGGCATAGGTATTGTGGGTAATCCAATCCCCCAAATTGATGTACTTAGATTTTTCGGTCAATTTGATTTCCAAGGGTAGGTGGCGATGACCAAAAACAAAATAATCGAAATGTTCTTTTTGGAGTTTTCTTTTGGAATAGGTTACCAACCATTCTTTGTCCTCCCCCAAAAATTGGACGTCATCCTCCCCAGAAATCAGTTTGTTTTTTTGGGAAAGGTATTGCCCCAATCGGACGCCCCAATCGGGGTGCAACCAGCGAAAAAGCCACTTTGAAAGGGGGTTTGTAAACAACTTTTTCATCCGTTTGTAGCCTTTGTCCCCCGGGCCCAATCCATCGCCATGTCCGATCAAAAAACGGGCAGTGCCGATGGTCAAAGTGATGGGGTGGTGGTGGACGGTAACCCCCAGTTCTTTTTGGAAATAATCCCGCATCCATAGGTCGTGGTTGCCGACAAAAAAAGTGATGGGAATGCCGGTATCGGACAGCTCGGCCAATTTGCCCAGTACCCTTACAAAGCCTTTTGGAACCACGGTCTTGTATTCAAACCAAAAATCAAAAAGATCACCCAAGAGGTAAATCGCTGCAGCGTCCTTTCGTACGTTCTCCAGCCAGGAGACAAAATGCTTTTCTCGTTCCCGGCTCGCATCTGCATTGGGCAAACCCAAGTGGTTGTCGGAGGCAAAATAAATTTTTTTGTTTTTTGGGAGTTTCATAGACGGGACAATTAGACACCGATGGCCTGATCCAAATCTTCGATCAAATCTTGTACGTCTTCAATCCCCACACTGAGGCGGATCAATCCATCGACTACCCCATTTTTTTCGCGAACTGCTTTGGGGATAGCGGCATGGGTCATGGAAGCCGGATGGCCAGCCAAACTTTCAACGCCCCCGAGGGATTCTGCCAGGGTGAAGATCTTTAGGTTATTAACTATATTTATGGCTCTTTGCAAAGCGCCTCCCTGAGGGACAAAGGAGAGCATGCCCCCAAAGGCCTTCATTTGTGTTTTGGCCACTTCGTGGTTGGGATGATCTACAAATCCAGGCCAATAAACCTTTTCAATTTTGGGATGCTGTTGGAGGTAGATGGCCACAGCAGCTCCATTTTCACAATGTCTTTGCATCCTCAGGTGAAGGGTTTTGATGCCCCTGAGGGTAAGGAAGCAGTCCATGGGTCCTGGGACGGCACCGCTGGAATTTTGGATAAAGGCAAGTTGTTCTTGGAGTTCATCGTCGTTGACCGCCAGGAGTCCGAGAACGGTATCGCTGTGTCCAGCGAGGTATTTGGTTGCGGAGTGGAGCACGATGTCTGCTCCCAACTCAAGCGGCTGTTGGAGGTAGGGAGAGGCAAAAGTATTGTCCACAGCCACCAAAGCCTTATGGTCTTTGACCAAGGCCGTAACGGCACGGATGTCCACCACCTTCATCATGGGATTGGTGGGGGTTTCGATCCAGATGAGACGGGTTTTGTCGTTGAGGAATTGGGTCACAGTACTGGCCTTTTCCATATTGACAAAGTGGATTTTTAATCCATATTTTTCAAAGATTTGGGTCATCAATCGATAAGATCCGCCATAGAGGTCATCGGTGGAGATGATTTCATCTCCTGGTTGAAAAAGTTTAAGAACGGCATCCATGGCGGCCATACCAGAGGCAAAGGCCAAGCCGTATTTTGCATTTTCGATACTAGCCATGGAGCGCTCCAAAGCCGTACGGGTGGGGTTGTGCGTTCGGCTGTACTCATAGCCTTGATGCCCACCAGGGGTGGTTTGGGCATAGGTAGAGGTTTGGTAAATGGGTGGCATTACCGCACCATAGGCCTTGTCAGGTTCCTGGCCTCCGTGGATGGTAGCACTGTTAAATCGCAATTGTTTTGGCATTGCAGTCGATTTTAATTTCTGCAAAGGTATGGGATTTTGGAGAAAGGTAGGCCCTTGGCGTGCTGTTAGGAAACAGCACAGGTGCTTGCGCCAACAAGAGGCACGACAGCGGTCAGGTGCCAGTGGTTTTTAAATAATGGGTGCTGCTTAAAAGGAAACAGACAAAAGTTCTTCGCCATAAATGCCATTTTTTTACATAGGATATTGTTGATTATGGACGCTTTTCTTTGAGCAGTTGTTCGACCTGTAAAAGGATTTTGAAGAAAGCTAGACCCTCGCCTCTGGCGTGTTTCACGGCACAAGCACAGATGCTTGTCGCAGCAGCGCACAAAAAATCTGAAGGATCTCTGTTCACGCAGGGATTAATCCATAATACAACGAACACTAAAGCCGAGGGACTTAATGTAGCTGAACGTGTTGGCACTGTTAGAGCCGCTGTCAAAATACAAGCCTACCCCACGGACTACACCATTAAGATTGAACTCCCCAGAAGACCAATAGTAGCCTTCTCGCCCTTCGTTGTGCGAAGTGCTGACCGTTTGGCTGTCGGTTCCGGATCTGGGCAATAGGCTGGTTAAATCCACAGTGCCACCATCGGATAGTCTCAGTATGTGGTTTTCCAATGAGATTTGCTGGGGTTTATCTTCAGGAACACTCAGGCTTTGCCATTGGGCACTATCAGACAACCAGACTTGAACTGCTTTTTCATCGGTGTTAAAAATCATCAAGCCGTTGGGGACGTCTAGGGTAAAAGCACGATCCCTTTGTGCGGTGGTCATGCGAGGGATCAACATGCCCTTATTTTGGCTTTCCAATTCCAAAAGAGCATTGGGATTGATCTTTTTAGGGGCATCTCCTATTTTGACCTGGGCCGAAACCACCGTAATGGTCAATAAAAAGGAAATCAGGGGCAAAATTTTTTTCATTTCTTTGGGGAGGTTTGTCTTCATTAACTAAGAAGTAAAACATATTGAGCTAGGACTGGGAGTAGCTTAACCGATGTATACAGTAAGCTATTAAGGAAATAAAAAAGGAAGAAGTTGAAACGGCGAAGTCTCATAATTTGATTTGGGGCTTTAAAATTAATGTAAAAGTAATTTAAAAAAAATAAGTATAAATGCCAGATTAAAAGGCTTTATTTATCGACATAAATGACATTTCTTTGCATTGGATATTGTTGATTATGGACGCTTTTCTTTATTTGAGCAGTTGTTCGACC
>Ga0181560_10005102_pt1 | contig 11798 bp, 5 predicted proteins | sample 011ome_20_FD_133751 | JGI IMG/M metagenome (GOLD analysis project Ga0181560, IMG submission 133751) | Coastal salt marsh microbial communities from the Groves Creek Marsh, Skidaway Island, Georgia - 011509CT metaG (megahit assembly) | ecosystem: Environmental > Aquatic > Marine > Intertidal zone...
TGACGCAGCGCCGCGTCGCGAAGTTCGACCACTACTGCGGATGGATGGGGAACAGCATCGGCGAAAACAACCTGCGGTATTTCGTCACGTTCCTGGCCGTGCACGTGGTCCTGACGAGCTACGGGTCCTGGCTCTGCGCGTCGGCGATTTCCGGGGAGATTGGACGGCGAGGTTTGTGGTCGGCTGAGTTCGAGCCGACCCGCCGAAAACGCGGCGGCGGCGCGAACGACGGCGTCTCGCGTTTGGCTTCGGATTGGAGCTTGTTGGCGAAATTCGTCGTGTACCACTTCTCGCCCGCGGTGACGCTTTCTCTGTTCCTCGCGATCCTCGCGGTGATGCTGGGTGCGTTCCTGGGGTACCACCTGTGGTTGATTCACAAGGGGGTGACCACGAACGAGAGCTTCAAGTGGGCGGACTACGAGCGCTTTTTGCGACGAACGGCGGAGGCGCAGGCGCGGGCGGCGTCGAACAACCCGTTCACCGAGATGGTCAAAAACGGAGGAACCGAGACGTTCGAGGCTGACGACGACCGGGACGTCGGGTGCGTGGGACCATCCGCCTCGGAAAACGACGGTGGCACCGGTGGCGGTGACCGGCGAGCCTCGTCGTCGTCAGGGAAATCCTCCCAGAGGTCGCTTCTCGCGCGCGCTTTCGGGTTCGGAAAGCCAAAGAAGCTCGAGGTAGATGTTCCTCGGAACATCTATCGCCGAGCTTCATTTCTTCTCAACCTCAAGGATGTCTTCGTGCCCCCGTCCCGAGCGCACATGCGACGCCTGGAGCTCGGCGTGAGTGACAAGAAGCGACAATAGTAGTACTAGTCTGCTAGTAGCTCTGGTAGTGTAGCTCTATACTCTATGTCTGTCACGTTTTTAACTAAGCGGCAAACGCGCGCGCTTTGAAGACCCTGCAGACTTTGGCAGAGCGCACGAATCGAATGGTCCCGACGTCGTACGTTTTCGAGTCGTCCGACATCGAAGAAAAAAGCGCGACAACGAGGCCGAACGAGCGTTCAGTGCGGGCTCTCGTGCCACACATCACGCGCGCGGCGGCGTGCGGCGAGGTCCGCCGCTCGCTACCGCGCCGTTCGTCTCGGTCGAGGATGGCGGACGACCGCGTCGAGTCCGGGTCCCCCCTCAACGCGCCGTTGCTGGTGTCGCGCGAACCTCGAGCTTCGTCTGGAGAAATCGTTTCGGGTCTTCCGGTGTCGAAAAGCCCGCGGCGACCACAATCACCGTCTTCGACGGTGGGTTCAGATGAGGACACCGAGAGAATGAGCAGTGGAGACTCTGCGCCGTCTCCGCGTGCCGTACCGAACGGCGCCCTCGCGGGGGGAACCCTATCGTTCCGCGCCGCCGTCGCGTTGACCTGTGCGGATATCATCGGGAGTGGGATCTTCGCGTCGCCGGGAATAGTTCTTCGTTGGACCGGCAGCGTCGGCGCCGCGTTAGCGGCGTGGACGGTGGCCGGAGTCATCACCTACGTCGGGTTCGCGTGTCTCGCGGAGTTGAGCACGCAAGATCCCAACGCGGGCGGCCTGTTTTACTACTTCCGGGTCACGTTCGGCGGCGCCGCGGCGTTCTCGTGGACGTTCATCAACTTCACGGTGATCGTCCCCGGATCGTTGGGCGCGTTAGCCTTGACGTTCGCGCACTACGTCGCGAGCGTGATACCCGGCTGGGAAGCTGGCGGATTCGAGCAGAGCGCCGACTTTAAAATCAAGGGGTTGGCGTGTCTCGCCGTCGCCGTCGCTGCGGCGCTGAATTGCCTCAGCGCGTCGCACGGCGGCGGCGTCGCGAAAGTGTTTCTGACGGCGACGCTGGTCGGGTGCGCGTTCGTGTTTTCGTTAGGCGTCGCCGGCGCGTTCGGGGTGCACGACGACTCGTGCGGTTGGGACGGCGATACCACGGGCGGAACTACGAATACGACGAACACGATGCGATCAGCGGTCGCGGAGAACTTCGACCTCGCGACGGTGTTCGACGGGACTCGATCCGCCTCCGCGCTCGGGGTCGGGCTCGTCTCCGCGCTGTGGGCGTTTAGCGGCGCGATGGACGCGGCGTCCATCGGCGAGGAAATCCAGGATCCGGAACGCAACTTACCGCGCGTCGGCGTGATCGGTTTGACCGTCGTCTCCTCGGTATACCTGTGCCTGAACCTCGCCTACCTGATGGTGTTGCCCGCGGACGTCATCGCCCACGGGTCGACGAGCGAGGACTCGAAACAGGCGATGGGGGTTTTCTTCGCGCGAACCGTGGCGGGCCGCTACGCCGGTTTGGCGGTGACCGTGGTCGTCGCCCTCTCCAGCTTCGGGGCGTTGAACTCGTGCATGTACTTGAGCGCGCGCCAGTTCTACGCGAGCGCGCGCGATGGGCTTTTCCCAGAGTCGCTCGCTCGGGTGAACGCGAGACAAGCCCCGCACGTCGCCATCCTCGCGACCGCCTTTTGGACCGCCGCGTTGACGTGCGTCATGTCCTCGTTCGCCGCGCTCGTGAACTACCTCTCCGTCGCCATGTGGCTGTATTACGGCTTAGTCGGGGTCGCGGTGTTCAAATCGAGGGCGACGTTCCCGGACGCCGAGCGACCGTACTCCGTGCCCGGGTACCCGTTCGTGCCCGCCATCTACGTCGCGGCGTGTCTGTACCTGAGCGCGTGTACCTTCGCCGCCGCGCCGTGGCAGTGCTTTTGCGCGCTGCTCTTCGTCGCCGCCGCCTTTCCCATCCACGAGGCTGCGTTCGCGTGGTGGCCGTCCCGACGGGCGGTCGCGGACGGGAGCGCGAGCGGGCTGGAGGAGAGGCTCGTGGGTCGGGGCGTAGACGAGCTTTAGCGACACGATCTACTAGCGAGCTAGCTATTAGCTACTACGTAGACTAGGTATAGTACACGCGCGCTTGAGTCGTCGGCTACGGCGCCGCCGAGGACGCCGGCGTCTCCGCCCACCCCCTTTTCGCGCGCTGCGCCTCGAAAAACGCGCGCACCGTCTCCAGGGTCGCGCCCTCCAGCTTCGGTATGACGTGGCCTCTCGCGTGGCGCGCCGTCGTGGCGTCGGCGAAGTGCGCGGCCGCGCGCTCGGAGAGGCTGGGAGGCATCACGCGGTCGGCGTCGCCGATCAAGTGCAGCGACGGCGTCGACGCGCGCGCCGCCTTGGCCTTTTCGTAAAGGGCACGCGCCGCCGGCGTCCGCGCGAGCATGCCTCCGACGCACACCGCGAACGTCATGGCGGGGTTCTCGGAAACGCCCCGCGCGTCCGCGAAGGGCCCCCAGCCCTCCGCGGCGCCCTTCGCCGCGAGCACGGTCGTCAGCGTCGCGCCCTGCGAGAACCCGAGCACCCCGTCGAACGCGTCCGCCGCGAACGCGTCGCGCACGCGTTCCAGGGACGCGTCGACGCCCCGGTACTCGACGACGCCGTCCTCGTTCGCGGTGGCGTTCCACCACTCGTAGTACTCGGCGTCCGGGAAGAACGTCGCGACGTCCTTCGGGACCTCCCCGCTCGCGGGGTGGCCGTCGGGCGCGCACGTGAACGCCACGATATCCCCCAGGCTCCGCTCCCAACCCGCCATCTCCATCTGCGTCCGCAAGATGTCCGAGGACGTCCGGAACGAATGCAGGCACAGCACGCGCAACCTCCGGGGCTCCGCCATGTGCGCGACGGCGTCGGTCGCGACGCGTCGCGTCGAAGAGGCTCGCGGGCGCGCGAGAAGCGCCGTCGGCGTCCTGAGCGACGCGAACAGCCCTCCTCGTGCCATGCGGTCTGGCGGCGAGGAACGAACACTCGCGAAGGGAGACGTCGGGCTTTTCGCAGCTGGGCACGGAGGAAACTTTTCGTGCAAAACTGCGGCGTGCTTCGCGCCGCTGGTGTGATCAAGCCGCCGCTCTCGATCGAATCGATGACGAAATCGCGCGCGACCCAAAACGCGTTGAAAAGATGAGAAAACGCGTAAGTTACAACCCGTTTACCCTGATCTTTTAGTCGCAAACATTTGACTAGTACCGCAAAAAGGGTTTGAGTGTGAGAAAGATAGACGAAGCACGAAGGCCACGCCGACGCGACCCGTTGCCCTCCACGCCGCCCGCGCCACACCCGCGCGAGCGCACCTCCGCGTGGTTAGTCGACGTCTCGTGAGAGGTCGGGGACCCACCTTCGCGTGTGTATTCGACGTCTCGTGAGAGGTCGGGGACCCGCGAAGTCCGGTCGTCTCCAGATCCTTCTAGAGACTCGTCAGCACAACTCACCGAGATCGTCAGCATGGCGCCGGCCGCCTTCCGATAGCAAGAGCGAACGGCGGGTTACTGAACTAGGACGGTAAAGCTAAGGCAAGCGACGCGAGCGCCTCCCTCCGCTACCGTCGCGTCGCGCGACCCGTGCGCGTCGTGGCCACCTCGAGCCACCGTTCGCCCGGGTTGCCGACCCGGGGTTGCCGCCTGTAGGCAATTTCCGAGAAAACTCGACGTCGACCACCGGTGTGAACGACGCGAACGATGGACGCCGACAGCGACGATCTCTTGGGCGCCGCGCAGACGGCGCCGCCGGCGACGCTAGCGCCCGCGTACGTCCCCACGATTACCGACTCGTGGGTGCCGCACCCCTCCGATCCCCTTCGGTTCGTCAAGGCTGAGATCCGGCAGCTCCTGCTCCGCCGGGGGCCGCTCAGCATCGCGCAGCTCCCCGAGGAGTACCTCAAGTTCTACCGCCGCCCGCTGACGCAGGCGCTGAAGATGGTGGACTCGCAGTACACGCCGGAGAGCGCGCGGGGGGGTAAGCCCAGTGGGCGCGCGCGCAAAGCCACGCTCGGTACGTTTCTGCGCGAGCACCTCGCGGACGCCGTCGAGGTGCGTCAGCGGCCACACGGCCAGCACGAGATCGTCGCCTTCGGCACGCCCCCCGACGCACCCGCCTCCGGCCTCGACAGCGCGCTGTCGAGTGCATTCGGGTTCGGCGGTCAGATGGGTGGCTGGAGCAGCGGCTCGAGCGGGAGCGACGGCGCGTCGCCCGAGTTGTCTCGCCGCTCGTCGCGCGACGCCGACGACGTCAACGCCCCGTGGCACCGCGACACCCCCGAGCACCGCATCCGCGCGTACATCCTGCTGCAGCAGCAGCAACAGCAGAGCCAGCAGAGGCAGCTCGACGAGCTGCGTGACGCGTTGCAGCGCGTCGGTGTGACGCCGGCGCAGCCCCAGGCGGCGACGGACGCGTTGCTCGGGTTCGCGTCGTCGACGCCGCCGTTGCGGCGCGCGCCCTCGAACGAGCCCGTCCCCGGGCTGGACGCGCTGCGGCAGCCTCTGCTGCACTCGAGCTCTGTGCGTGACGCGCTGGTGGCGGCGCGCAACGCCGCGCCCGTGGACGTGAACGGCCGCTTCGGTGCGGACGCGAACGTGGCGGCGGCGGTGGGCGCGCTCCGCGGCGCCGCGCTGCTGAGCGCGGCGACCACGGACGTGCCGGCGGAGAATCGCATCTACGTCACGTGGCGCGTCCCGAGCAAAGCCGTGCCTCTGCGCGTGGAGGACCTGTGGAACCACTTCTCCCGCTTCGGCTCACTGGCGTTCTGCAACCCGCGACCACTGCGGCACTCGCACGCGCCCCGGCGCGCGCCCTCGCTCTCGGGCGCGGGGTACGCTTTCCTGGGCTTCGCCAACCCGGGGGGCGCCGAGGCGGCGCAGCGCGCGCTCGCGCGCCCGTCGCGCGCCTTTCGCGGCGCCGAGCTGCGCGTGAAGCCCTGGCGCGAGCGCGACGAAGGCACGGGATCGGGGGACACGCCGGCGACGGTCCCCGCGTCCGCCGTGGACGCGCCTCCCGCGCGCCTGGCGCTCGGCCTAGGCGGCGGAGACGTCTACTTCGCGCATCCCGAGAGCGGCGCGCCGACGCTCGCCATCGTCGGCGCGCACGCGCACGCGTCTGCGTCTGCGCGGGATACGGCGCCGACGGAGCCTCCGCGAGGGACGCGCGGCGAACGGCGCGAACCGCGCGGGTTCAACATCAACGCCGCGCGCTTCGATCCGAAACGGCTTCGACCGGAACGGCTCGCCGAGCGCTCGGGGGCCGAGCGCCCGGGCGTTTCGCCCTCCGTGTTCTCGCTTCCCGCGGACCTCTTCGGCGAGTTCGCGGAGGAGGAGAAGCCGGGAAGCGGGGGCGCCGCCGCCGTTTTCGGCGCCGACTTTTTCAACCGAGAGGCGGACGGCGGCTCCGGCGCGTTCGAGGCTCGGAGCGCGCCCGCCGATAACTTGCGCTCGACGTCGTCCAGCCCGCTGGAGGAGTCCTCCAGACCGGGTGCGGCGCAGGTCCACACGAGCCGCCACTCCGTAGACAACCCCGTAGGCCTCGGAGGCGCCGCCGGCAACCTGTGGGGCGCGGCGACGGGTCCCGAGGAGAACGCGTCGGAACAAGACACCGGGGCTCCCAAGAGCCGGCTGTGGAGCTACACGTCGGCGCAGGTCGTGTGACGCGACCCGCGCGGAGGAAACCGCGCGAAACCCTCGCGCACGCCGACATCCCCGCTCTGCCCCCCCTGACGACGAATCAGTACCGAGGGGGGCGGACGCACGGGAGGCTTAATACCCGCGCGCGCGCGCCGGTGAAATACATTCCTTGTCCATATAAATAAGACCATCTGAACTTGACATCGAAACGAACCGTTCACGCTCCGCCGCCCCTGTTGAGCCTCGCCTCCCTCTCTACCCGCCGTCGATCATATCCGCGGCTCCCGCTTTGCCCTCCGCGCCGTTCCTGGCGCGCGCCGCGAGCTCGTCGAGCCCCGCGCCCCGCGCGACGGCGGAGGCTTTTTCGTACGCCTCGCGGGCGTCGGCGGGGACGCCGTCAGAGGCGTCGCCCGCCAGTCGCCGCGCGTGCCCCGCGCGCAGCCAGGTCTCCGCCTCCTCCTTCGCGCCGAGCGTCCGCGCGATCGAGCAGGCGTGCGCGAGGTGCGTCTCGGCCGCCTCGCGCGCGCCCATGAGCAGGTGCGCGGTGAAGAGGTTGCCGTGCGCGCGGCACCGCCGAGCGCGCGCGTCGCCGACGGGAGCCAAGGCGCGAAGGCTTTCCGCCTTTCCGTTTTCTTGTTTCTTTTTTGGGAAGCTCTCCGAGGACGCCTCGGTCCGCTTCGTCTCCTCCGGCGCTCCGGCGCCGACGCCGAGCGCCTTCTCGACACGCGTCGCCGCGGCGAGCTCGTCCCTGCCATCAGCGCGTACGTCGGCGCCGCCCTCGCCGAGCGAAAACGTTTGTCTCTTCTCCTCCGCTCGTTTCTTTTCCCGGCGCTCGCCCTCCTCGAGCGCCTTGAGCTCGTCCCTCCACGCCTCCGCGGCTTGGCCCGGGCGCCGCAACCGGAGCAGCGCGGCGCCGGCGCGCCCGCGCGCGGCGGCGCGCCCCGCGAAGTCCCCCACCTTCTCCGCGGCGGCCGCCGCGGACGCGAGGAGCGGCACCGCCGCGTGCAGGTCCCCCATGTCGAACAGGGCGATCCCCGCGAGCAGCAACGCGCCCGCCTGTTCGGCTTCGTCCGCGGACTCGGCGGCGGCCTCGACGAGCGCCCGCAGCTCCACCCGGGTCTTCTCCTCGTCCCCGAGCGCGCGGAAACACTCCGCGGCGATGGAGTGCGGCTTGATCGCGGAGGGCCCGCCCTCCCTCCTGGCCTGCATGAGCGCCGGGTTCAGGCCTTGCAGCGCCTCCTTGGGTCGGCCCATCCCGAGGTAACACCGCGCGGTCAGGCACGACAGAGCGTCCAGGAGCTCGCGTTCGTCGGCGCCGGACGCGAACGCGACGGACTCCTCGAGGTGCTCGATGGCGTCCGCGAACTTCCCTTCGCGCATCAACGCGCCCACCTCGGGCAGAACTTCCTGGTTGACACGTCGCAGGCCCTCCTGCTTGATCTGCTCGGGGGTGTACTTCTGCTCGGGGGCGGCGGGCGGTGCCCCCGCAGCCGCGGGGGCGCCGGACGCCGCGCCTTGGCCCGGCGCTTCGGGCGGCGGCGGCGGTGCCGCCCCGGCGGGCGCGACGCACGTCTTGCAGTGCTCCTTCCACACCTCGCGTTGGCACGCGGCGTTGCAGAAGTACGCCGCCTTACACTTACCGCATCGACGCAGACCCTCGAACGAGGCGTCGCAGTTCAGGCACCGCTTCCCCTCCTCGTCGTCCGAGTCGGCCATGACGAGGGAGTCTCGGAAAATCGTCGATCCGCCAGATGCCGAGGCGAACGAGATGCACCAGTCTCCGGGGTGCGTGTAACGGAACGCGGGGCGCGCACGCGCAGGTCGCGGCGCGCGTGTGAATGCCCTGCCGCACCTGTCGGTCGCACGCGTTCAGCGCGGCCCGCTCTGTGAGGCGCGCGACGGAACGAGCCCTTCGTTTCGTCCCGTGACCACTCCTTCCTTCACGTGCGTTGCCGTCGAAGACGGGCGGCGCTCGAAGAGGAATAAACGTCGACAACGAAACTGTTCAGCAAGTGCCTCCTTCGCTCCTCCCGACGCGCGCACTTCGCGAGGCGCGATGTGCGTCACGGCGGTGACCCTCGGCTCGTTCGCGGCGGTCCGTTTGTTTCCGGCTCCCAAGAAAGCGCGCGCGACAACGCGCGGCCGCGAGGGGGGTGGTTTCCGACGGAGACGCATGCCCATGGCGGCCTTATCCAGCTCCTCCGGAAAGGATGCGCGCGAGGTGCCTCTTCTGTTCCTCGACATCGACGGCGTGCTGAACCGCACCGCCACCGCGCCCCAGATCAACCTCGAGCAGGACAAGGTGGATCGTCTGCGCGACGTCCTGGACAAGAGCGGCGCGGACGTGGTGTTGTCCACGTACTGGCGCGCGTTCGAGGAGTACATCGCGTACACGTTCGGGAGGATGGGCGCGCAGAGCGAACGCGTCGTGGGTCGCACGCCCGGCAACCCCCATCTGCAGGACAGCGTCGCGCACGACGACGCCGTGAAGACGACGCGCATCGTGGAGATTGCGACGTACATGGAACAGAGGTTCGGCGCGGACCAGGCCGCCTGGCCCGACTTCGCCATCGTGGACGACAAGCAAGTCGTCCCGGACGGAAACGCGTGGTCGAGCCGGTTCGTGCGCACGACGCACGACGTTGGACTCACCGACGAGCTCGCCGCCGAGCTCTTAGGCGCGCTCACGGGCGTTCCGAGCGCCGTCGACGCGAGGTGAGCTTCCGTGAGCGTCTTAGACGAGCGCGCGTGGATCGAGTTCTGTCGTTAACGGTGGTATAATACAGTGTTGCTATGTAATAACAGTCGAGCGACTTACGCGTCGTAGCGCCTGTCCGTGTCGTAGCGCCTGTCCGAGGGCGGCGGCCCGCCGCTCAGCGGCCGCCGCTGCAGCGACGGCTGCCGCTCGTACTGCGGCGACGGCTGCCGCCCGTACTGCGGCGACGGCTGCCGCCCGTACTGCGCCCGCTCGTCGCCGTCGCGACCGTACGCGCCGCCACCGCTCGGCGGCCTCCCCCCGTACCTCGGCGGGGGATCTGATTCCGTGATCCCCAGCCCGCCCCCGGCGGCCATCGCGCTGGGCCGCGTCCCCGTGGAAAGGCGCGCGCTGTCCCCCCCGGCCGCCGCCACCGCGCGCGCCACCTGGTCGGCGATGCGCGCCTGCGCCTGCTCGAGGTGCCCGAGGATGGTGCGCTGCGAGCGCTCCTGGAACGTGCGCTGCGCGTCGGACATGCCCGAGATGGTGCGCGACACCGCGTGCACCTGCTGCGCCAGGTCGCCCACCAGCGACTGCAACTGCGCGGTGCGCGCCTCGAGCGACCCGTCGCCCGCGTCTCGCGCCCCGGGCGTGGCGAACCCGCCGCCGTCCGGCGCGCGCGTCGCCGCCGCGCCGCCGCGCATCGCCGCCAGCGCCTCCCTGATCTCCGCGCGGAGCTCGCGCAGCTCGGCGTCCGAGGAGCTCGAGGGCGGCCTTCCCGAGAACGAAGCCGCCGCCGCCGCCGCGACGCGGGGCGCCAGAGGCGTCTGCGCGTTCGACCGCTCCGACCCGCCGTCGCGGCTCTCCGCGCTCGCGCCGGCGACGCTCCGCTGAGACGCCGTTTTCAGCGCCGACGAGCCGAAGCTGACGCTCCCGAGCGACACGCCCTTCTTGAGCGCCTTGGAGCTCACCGCCGCGGTCGCGCGCTCGAAGCGCTGTCCGGTCGAGTCGAAGGCGGTGCAGAACTGGAACCCGCTCTTGCCCTGCTCGGCGAACCACGTGGGCGCGGGGTCTCGCGGTGTTCCCAGCAGCCGGTCAACTTTCTCGTGCAGCGCAAACAGGCCCGTGCCGACGCGGTGGTGCAGAAGGTCGACGGCGCGCGCCGCGTAAGCCGCCGAGTCGCTCTGGCGCAGCTGCGCGGGGAACACGGGGTAGGTTCCCGCCTCCGCCGCCACCACGTTCACCTCCCGCCGGCTCTTGTGCCCCCGGAACAGACGCTGCAGCGTGGTCGCCGCGCGCACTTTGATGCGCTGGATCTTCGCGCCCGCCGCGCCCAGGCCCGCGCCGTCCTCGCCGTACTCGATGCGGAGCTTCTTGAGGTAAAACCCCGGCCGCTCGTCCATCGAGCTGGTGAGCTCGGCGTACTCGCCGTCCTCCTCGAGGGTGCGGTACGCCTTGGTGTACGCCATGACCTCGTCGAAGAAGAGCCGGCGCAGCGACAGCAGCTTGAAGTGCGACGACATCTCGGGGAAGTGCTTCAAAGCGGTGAGAAGCACGTCGCGCTCGATGGTGTACAAGTCGCAAAACGTCACGGCGTGCGCGCTGTAGGCAACCTTGCCCTCCTTGTACAGCGACTCGACGCAAAAAACCTGCCCGGTGGTGATGATCTTCTGGCGGCAGATCGCCACGCCCTTGCGCACGATGAACATGCGGTCGCACCAGTCCCCGGGCACGATCACCTTCTCCTGCGGAGGGAACGTCTGCTGCTTGATGGAGAGCGTGAGCTGAATCACGAGCGCCTCCGGGCACTTCTTGAAAAAGTCAACCTTGGTAATCCACGTGTTCATACACAGCGTGATCTCCGCGCGCAGCGCCGGGGACATCTGCCTTAAGAGCGCGGTGTGCGCTTGGACGTTCGTGCTGGCCATCTTGTACTTGAAGTACTCGCGCAGCCGGATGCGCAGCGCCGGGTGCAGCTTGCCTTCGCCCAGGAACGAGTTCAACTCGCCCATCAGCGCGTAAAACTTGTTCTTCTTCTCGTTCGCCTGCGTGATCACGTTCCCCACGGCGCCGATGATGTAGCCGTACGCGAACGCGCCGACGAGCATCATTATCGAGCAGAAGATGCGCTCGGTGAGCGTGCTCGGCACGACATCGCCGTACCCGATCGTGGTCATGGTCATGGACGACCAGTAAAACGCGGCGAAGTAAATCTCGAGGTCCGAGACCACGCCGCGCGGGTCCATCCCCTCCGTCAGCAACCCGTTCTCCGTGTACTTGTTGAAGGCAGTGTAGTACATCCAGTTGTACTCCGCGTCTTCCAAGTCCGCGACGATCCCGAACGCGCACGCCATCCAGTGCGACGTCATGAGCGCCAGGATCACGAACTTCACCAGCTCCAGCTGCGAGTAGTCGATTTGGTACTGGGTCTCGAGGCGCTGGAAGATGCGCCCGGCGCGCAGGATGCGCAGCAGCTTCATCAGCCTCAACAGCCTAAGCACGCGCAGGATCTTGAGCTTGCCCACCGAGCCGTCCTTGAAGATGAGCGAAATGAGGTCGAAGGGCGTGATGGAGATGACGTCGATGGTGAACCAGCCCCTGAGGTACGTCTTGATGATCGTCGGGTGGTGGAAAATCAGCTGGCCGTCCTCCGGGTCAACGATGGCGACGAAAAAGTTGAGGAAGATGTCAA
>Ga0181560_10005109_pt1 | contig 11792 bp, 4 predicted proteins | sample 011ome_20_FD_133751 | JGI IMG/M metagenome (GOLD analysis project Ga0181560, IMG submission 133751) | Coastal salt marsh microbial communities from the Groves Creek Marsh, Skidaway Island, Georgia - 011509CT metaG (megahit assembly) | ecosystem: Environmental > Aquatic > Marine > Intertidal zone...
CGTTTCGGTTCGTCGGTGTCGGCGGCGATTGGGCGGATCGAATCGCGCGGATATCGCCGTAGTGCGCGCGATGAAAAATATGTAGAATTACTAGTCGACGTTCGATCGCACGAGATCGTCGAGATCTTCCGGCCCCCAGTCGTCGTCTTCGTCCTCGCACGCCTCGTCCCAATCGCCGTCGACGCACGCGACGTCGTCGTCGAAATCGATTTCGTCGCACGCGTCGTCGCGCGCGATGTTCATTTTCGCCGTGAGCGCGCGTATTAAACTCGCCTGCATGGAGTTGAGCGTCTGCACGTTTTCAATCGTGCCTTCGAGCGCGCCCGCGTGCACGGCGGCGCCGAGCGCGACGGCTTCGTCGGGGTTGACGAGCGATACGTTTGGCTTTCGACCTAGAGTGTTTTCGACGAACCGTCGCACGCACGGCGATTTCGTCGCGCCGCCGACTAGGAGAATTTGATCGAACGGTCTTCCCGCCGCGCGCGACGCACCATCTTTCTTCAGCGAGTTCTCCATGATGGCTTCCAAATCGACCCCCGCGCTGTCCGCGGCGGCGCTCACGGGACGCCGCATGCGGCGAAGGACGTCGATGACGAGTTTTTCAAACAGCGAGCGAGTGATGATGCGCTTACTCCCATCAGGCATCGGCACCTCGACCTGCTCTTGATCACTCAACGCCTCGCGCGCCTTGCGAGCGACGCTCAACGCGCCTCTGGGATCGACGTCGGCGCCGAGCGATTTCGCCTCGGACGCGAGCCAAACCGCGATGATGCGATCAAAGTCGTCCCCGCCTAAGTTTGGGTCGCCACCCGTGGCTAACACCTCCACGGTTCCACCGCCCACCTCCAGCACGCTCACGTCGAACGTCCCTCCCCCGAGATCAAACACGAAGACGGTTTCGTCTTCGTCCACGTCCACGCCGTACGCCAACGCCGCGGCGACGGGTTCCTTCAGCAACCGCACGACGTTCAACCCCGCGAGATGTCCCGCGCGCGTCGTCGCTTCCATTTGCAAATCATCAAAGTACGCCGGCACCGTTATCACCGCCTTATCGATCGTCGTTCCTAACTCGGCCTCCGCCGCGTCCAACAGCGTTCGCAGCACGTGCGCGCTCACCTCCTCCGGTAGCACCAAGTACTCTTCCCCGCTCTCATCCACCGCCGCGATCGCCGCAAACTTCGTCTCGGGGTGTGGGACGACCCTGTACGGCACGTCTTTCGCCTGCGCCTTGCATTTTTTGTACTTTCGTCCGATGAACCGTTTCACGCTGTGCAGCGCGTTGCGCGAATCCTTTTGCATTCTTTTCTTCGCCTCTACGCCCACCGTCACCGCGCCGTCGGGGCCGAGGGCGACGACGGACGGAATCGTGCGAAGGCCTTGACACGGCACGATCTCCGCGCGGCCGTCGCGGACGATGGCGACGGCGCTATTCGTCGTGCCGAGGTCGATGCCGCAAATTGAGCATCGAATCGACGCGGGCGCGGAGCGGCGTGAAACCGGGGCGCGCGAGCGCAGCGCGCGCGAGGGGGACGTCGACGACGTCGCGGTCGACGCGCGGTGAGGGGTGACGGCGCGCGAGGGCGCGAACATCGCGCGAGTGTGTGGGGGCGGGGACGACGCGCGCTGACGAGGCGAGCGCGGCGACGGACGCGCGAAACAATCGTGGCTAAATGTCGCGCAATACAACGTCGGAGCGCGCGCGAACGGTGCGCACGTGGTCGCGAAACGACGTCGAGCGTCGCGATCGCGGGGCGTCGCTAAGGCCCGCGCGATTTGATTGGCGATTGCGCGGGCGTGTTCGCCGCCGACGGCAACCGACTCGACGGGCGCGGGACGACGGCGAAGGCGTCGTCACCGAGCGACGATCCGATTTGAACCTTGACGGGCAGCGGCACGGCTAAATTGAATTCGTTCGCGACGGATTCCATGGCGTGTCGCACGATTTGTGCGATGGCTTTGGCGCTGCGCGCGTCGCACTCGAAAACGCACTCGTCGTGCACCGTCAACACGAGCTGACATCGTTCGATGAGATACTTTGTGCGCAAAGTATCGATGACGCGCACGACTGCGGTCTTGAAGATATCTGCCGCGCTGCCTTGGCACACCGTGTTCACCGCCTGCCGCTCCGCGGCGGCCCTGTCGTCGTTATTCTTTGAGTGCAAATCTGGAAAATATCTGTGCCGAGCGCTGATGGTCGTCACTCGAGCGATTGGCTTTTCCTCTCGCGCGCGGATGACGATGCCGTCTAGCCATTCCATCAGACGTGGAAGCATAGATTTGAATCGAGCGACCTCGGATTTCGCCGCTTCTTCGCACATGCGCAAATCAGATGCCAATTTCTTAGCTCCGCTGCCGTACAACAATCCGTATACCAAATTTTTGCAATTCGTTCGCTCTTCGGCGAGCACGGTGTCGGGGGCTTTTCTGTACCACTTGCTAGCGAGCATCGTAAACGGGTCGTCTTTTAAGTTGTTTGGTTCAGGATTTTGAAGCATGTGAATCAGCGTGCGATCTCCACTGAAGTGCGCCATGATTCGAAGCTCCAGCTGCGAATAATCCGCGCGAACGAACACCTTGGCCGCCGGGGGCACGAAGGCGGACCGTATCGATATCTTCGGCGCGTCGAGGCCGTAGAATTGATCACCACACGTCATGTCATGCGCTAGCGAGTGAAAATTTGGTTCGCTGTGCGCCAACCTTCCACAGTCGTGATTGGTTTGAAAGATGGAATAGCGAATGCGAGAGTCATCGGCGTACATGCCGAGAATGGTGTCGGCGAAACCGCGTCTCTTGAACACGCTCCTGTGTTCTATGATGAGCAACGGAAACGGATGATTACTTTGCTCGTAGAGCTTGCGCAAGTTGTTGGCGTCGATACTGGTCTTCGCGCCCGGCGGCGGCGTGAGTTTCAAATGTTTGTACAGACGATCTTGCAGGTAGGTGTTGTTCGTCAGCGCTCTGCGTGCGATCGACACCGAAGAATCGAGAACTATCCATTTTTGTGTCAAAGCGTATTCCTCTAGCTTCTTGAGACGATCATCCATCGTTGCCATCTCCTCGCGCATCTTGCGTGCGTCGAAAGGAATTCGGACGGTTTGCATCGCCACGATCGGAGCTACAAACGGCATTTCGATCTCCATGAGAGGTCGGAGAAGCTCTTTCTCTTGACACTCTTTCCAAGTTAGGTGACCCATGGCGTAGCACGCCGCGGTTGCTCGCGATAACGGTTTTAGATGGTCTCGATCTTTACCAAATCGATCCACAATATGACACGCCGCCTCGACGCCGCTCGTCGCTTCGCCCAACTCGGCGCTAAAGAGTTTCATAAGCGGATCGGTCGGGTCTGTCCCACGCATCAGCGCATCGTGTGCGCTTGCTTTGACTTCATCCGCACTTGGACGAAGAAGCCACGCGGCGATACGCACGTCCACGCACGGCTGTGCGAAACAGAAGAGACGGGCGGCGTACGTACTCGCTCGCGCGTCGACAATGTTGCAGAGCTGTGACTGCAAGTCGATCGTAAACTTTCTTGGGCCTTCTTTCGATAGAATCTCGAGCGCACGCGCGATAGGGATGCCGACTATCTCGCGATTTCTGATCGCATTCTTCTGCTCGTGCCTGTCGTACAAAAGCTTGGCGATGAACACAGCGCGCGAATTCAACGCCACAGCGATGCGCGTCGGCTCCTCGAACGCTCGACGCTCTCCCGACGACTCGTGAACGCTTTTCGGCTGGAAAATCACGGAATATGCCGAGGAATCCTGCCATATGCTCAAGAACGTCTCGATATCTTCCGAGGTTTCGAGCAAGGTTGTGCCGACTGCCGTTCGCACATCGAGTTCAATCGCCAGATCTAACGAGTTCTCATTCGCCATGCCGGCTTCGATTTCTCGTATCTCGGCTAATCTAGTCTCAGTCTCTTCGCGTTCCTCCCGCGTCTGCTCTGCTACAATTTCTCTGGCGCGAGCTAAAATCTCCCGAGCCGCTCGCACGATGGCCGAGGGCGCCATGCTGTTCTTGTTGTACTGCTTCAACACGGCGGCGATTTTATCGACACTACCCAAAGTCACGATGGCTTTCGGCGTCGTGATGCCTCCCGTGTACAACGCTCTGGCGCGATGAATTCCAATGTACGGAATTTTCGTCAATTCTAATATCTCTTCCTGTGCCCCAGCGGTGATTCGATCGCTGATTCTATTGATTAAACCCTCCATGTCGCCCCAACCGAGAGTACCACAAATCGCCGCTACGTACGACGCGAAACGCGCACACGATTTTTGTTCCTCTAAGACGTCGAACGCACGAACACCGTACTTGCTGGTAATACTTTCGATTGGAACTTCTTGTATCAAGTCCGTAAGAAACAATGCGACGTGAAAGCGCTGACATGCGAATCGCTGAAGCTGGTGAGCAATTGTGATGTCACGTTTGTTCGAGCGCAACCTTTGAACATAACGCTCGTCTATGCCAACCTTTTCCGCGATCCGTAATTGCTCCGCGTTCAGATTCGACCAGAGCACTGCGAGTGCGTCCAGCGTCCTAAATTTGTTCAGATTCACCGGCGCCCCTTCGTCGTCGAGCACCGGTGGAGCAGTCAAGAGATAGAGTAAATGCAGTGGCGTGCTCAGTACCAAATCTTCGCGAGCCGTCTTCACGTCTCGAATGATTGGCTGCACTTGATCCAGAGGCATCATACCTCCAGCCACGGCGTTTCCGAGCGCCGATGCGCTCCACAAATAAGCAGTCACATTCCAAACGAGAAGTGCATTCTTTTGGCACCACCGCAGCGCGTCGATGGCGGTTTGTCTCACGGACTCGTCAAAGTCGTTTAGCGCCGACAGCAAAGTACACTTGACGTAGTCCTGCACATCTGTGGGGGTCTTCACTAAACCAGCCGCGACCGCTTCGAGCATAATACGCCGCATGCCGACTTCGGCCACCGCGCTAGTGAGCTCATCAGACGGACCGTCGACGAGAGCGCACACGTTGTCTAATTCAGCGAGTTTCGGGCAAAATATGATCGCAGATCCACTGGTATCAAGTCCGGCACGACCGGCGCGACCTGTCATCTGCTGGATGTCTCGCGCATTCAGCTTTTTCCATCCCATATTCGTATCGCGAAGAATGACGCGTCGAGCTGGAAGGTTGACGCCGGTGGCGAGCGTACTGGTGCAGCACAAGACGCGAATGACTCCGCGTTTGTAGGCGTCGGCCACAGCCTCGTTTTCCTCTCGAGAGAGTCCAGCGTGATGAAACGCGACACCATCTTTGATGTATGGAAGCACATCGCTCTTAGCACCGAGTGCGGTTTCATAGCCAACGACGATCTCGTCTCGCGACAACGTAGCGTTGTGGATTTGGCGCGGCACGGTGCACTGCATCATATTTCGAAGCTGATCTGCCAACGTCTTACACGCTGCTCGCGTCGAACAAAACACCAAAACCGATCCATCTTCATCGATCGTTTCCTGAGCGAGCTCTGCGATGTGTGCGTTGTCTGAATTCGGCGATTTATTCAGCATCGTCCGAATCACGTGCTTCGTCGCCGGATGGAAAATCTCGCAACCAACCTTGACGCACACTTCTAGTCTGATTGGACGAAAGTTCGTCACATAGAGCCGAGCGAACAACCAATCAGCGAGCGCTTTCAGGTTTGGGATCGAGGCGCTCATACCTATGATTTGCATCGAACGCTGATCGCGCGTGCCACCGCGAGTGTTCCCGACTGAGTACGTTGTCTGACTTCCATCTTCGTCGCCTACAGTCGGCTCGCCGCTCGCTCGCGCTTTACGCCTCCACAATCCACTCGCGTACACGAGTTTGGTAAGGAACAACTCCATCGTTGCCCCGCGATCATCGTCTTGAATCAAGTGCAGCTCGTCGACGATGACGGCGCTCAGTTCGTGTAGCCGATTCTCTTCTAGCAGTCTCGACGTCACTTGGTTCGCCCGCTCTGGCGTGAGCACCAATAAGGTGTTCATCTTTGAATCGCTCGGAAACGCTCCGCCTCGCCCGCCGTACATCCTTCGCAATCGAAACTCCGTTCCCGCAAAGAGATTTTCTAAACTGTCCGCGCGCTCTTCGCAAAGAGCGACAAACGGCAACACAAACATCGCCACGCTCCCCGGTCGCTCGCGAAACCGACGCATCAATAGTAAGTCCGCGACGAGACTTTTACCCCCGCTCGTTGGTGCGCTGTACAACAAATTCACGCGCCCCTCCATCACCCCCGGCAGAGACAGGCACTCCATCTGCCACGGGTACAACTCTCGCACGCCCTTCGCCGCGAGCGCTTCGCGCGCAGACTCCGGCACGCCCCAAAACTCCAAGTCTCTCCGCCCCGTCGCCGTCACCGGACGCTCGATCGACGTCGACGCCTCACCCCCGCGACTCGCGCGCGCGTCATCCGTCGTTCTCGACCGCGACCGCGCCGACCGTTCCGCGCTCAGTCTCGCCGCGACCTCCGCGAGCGCTTCGTCGTCGACGTCGTCCAACAGCGTCTCAAGCCTTTCCGGCGTTTTCGCCCCACTGTGTCTCGAAAACCGCGCGGAATCCTGCGTCAACCCTCGCACGCGATCGCTGCGCGCGCGATCGTCCGACCGTTCGGCGCTTCCGTCGTCGCGCGACGCGGCGACGTCGACGCGAGGCCGTTTCAACCGTTCATCGCGCGACTCGCTCGAAAACGCCTCGTTCGCCGCACGCCGTCGCGCGTTCTCGTCGTTCTCCCCCACGGTGTCGCGCATGAGGTCGACGATCATGGTCTCCGGGTCGAGCGACCGTCGACGGCGCGACAGGCGACGCGCGGGCGTGGAGCCGGGCATGATTGATGCGCGCGCGTAATCCAGGCACCTTTCGTCGCGCGCGCGCGTCTATCGCTCGGCGCGCGCGCGCGGCGCGCGCATGCGCCGAAGGGTGCGCGGCGATACGTTTTCGCGACGCGCGCGCGCGCGACGACGTCGCGGCGCGGCGCGGTGTGCGGCGCGTGGGTCTCGTCGGTCGAGTTTTTATGTGGATTCTGGAACAACGCTACGGCGCGGACGCTCCGGCGTTCGCGGCGTCGACGCCGGTGACGTCGCGCTTCAGGAGGTAGTGGGCGAATAAGGGTAAGTCTGGAAACGTGTGCGCGATGTAAGCCTCGACGATTTTGCGCGAAGACGTCCAAGGATCGGCGGCGGTGTCTTCGGGACGCAGGAGCACGGCGACGTTGGATCCGAGCGCGCGGAGCATCTCCGCGCGTTCGGCTTCGAGCGGCGGATGCTCGTGCATATTACGCGCGAAGCGCACCAGATCGAACAAACGATTGCCGTAAGAGTAATCCTTGGGTTCGTTTTGTCTCGGCGGAGGAACGACGTCGGCGGCGCGCTTGCCGCCGCGGCGGCGGTTGCGCTTTGAATTTGTCTTCGACGCAGCTTCCGCCGCGCGAGCCGCGCGGGCGTCTTCCCACGTCTGCTGCATGTTCGCCGTGCGTTGTGCGTACCTATCTGCGCGCACTAGTAGAGATGGAACGACGAGAGACTTCCAGTTGCGAATCGATTGCGCCGCTCGCTCGGCTTGTCCAGGTCGCCCCTTCCAAACCGTCTGCGCGAGATCTGCTTCGTCCTTTTCCGAAAGAGAGTTCACGATGCGCCGATCGAAAATTTCTCGAACGGCTTCCATGCACTCTTCAACATCCCAAAGCGCGGGGTGCTCGCAAACCTCCGTGGCGGTGGGACGCTCACGCGGATCCGGATCCAACATCCGGTGAAGGAGTTCGCGCGCCGCGACTGCGGTGTGCGACGGTAACATCGCGGTCTCGATCGCTTGAAGACTGAATTTGCCTTTTACGATGCGTTGATTTTCAAATCCAACGTCCAGCGCGGTGGATGCGCTCAGATCGAGTTCTTGCGTTGGGGATTTGTTTCGCGAATCCATCTTCCTCTCTTGCTTGTACGGCGATTGCAAACCAGTCATGATGGTGTACATGAGACATCCAAAACTCCAGACGTCAACCTTGGGCGTCAGGGGGGCGTTAAGCAACACTTCCGGTGGTCGACCTTGTAAACCAATGTTCACCCCGTACCCTTCAAAAGTTGTGAGCGAGTACGTGTTGCCATCCGTCGCCTTGTTTGCGTCCTTCAATCGCACCCCGAGGCCCAAATCCGCGAGCTTGAACTCGCCGTCCGCGCTCCGAAGGCAGTTGTCGGCTTTGATGTCGTTGTGTGTTACACCGGCAGCGTGCACGTCTTCCACAGCTTGAGCGAGTTGTCGCACGGCATCCATGCGCTCGACGTGCGAGATCGCCGGCGCGCCGCCAGCAGTGCCCGCATTCTTCAGCCACGTCGCCAAAGACTCGCCGCACAGCTCCATGGCGGTGTAGATTGCCCCATCACCGCGGTCGACGTCAAGTTTACTACCCAGTATATGCGTCGCCCGCGTGCTTCGCTCGTTCAAGTGCTTGTGAATGGCAATCTCTCTTTCAATCAATGACTTCATGTTGTCTCCGCGCTCGCCCGGCGGCAAGGGGATGCGCTTGATCGCGGCGTCGCGACGAACGACTCTGTTGCCCGCACCCTCGTCGTAATATCCCTTGAACACGACAGTTCCGAGCGATCCTCGACCGAGAATTTCAGCCTCGTTATACCAAATATTACGTCCGGCGTTCACCCACCGATCACTATCCGAATCATTCCCAGACGTCGGCGCCGGTAAAAGTGAATCCGTGATTCGATGGGCACGAATGAACGCCTGTATCTGACGCTCCAAATTCTCTAGCTTCGTCTCCGCGCTACGCACAATGTCTTCGTCCACTCCCATATCTTTGGCTTGCGCGATTCGCTCGCGCAGCTTCACAGGGTCAACATCTTCTGCGGCGTGTAATAAATCTCTCGCCGCGCCTAGAGCGAGAACGCGCGCACGTCCAAGCTTGCTCGCCTTGGCTGCAGCGTCGACGTCCTCGGCATCCATTTGCAGCGCATCCATAAGCTCGGTAGAGATATCCTCTTCTTGTAATTCTTCCATGTTCTCATGCGACACTTGCAAAGCGCTCCCAGCCAGGCGCGCTTGGATGCGCGAAGAGAGCTCGTTCATGAGCTCCTCCATCTCCACCCCTTGCGCCTCGAGCGCCTGAGGTCCGCCCTCGATGGGCATGGGCGCCCCGGCGAACTCGTTGATGCGGTTGACTGTGTCTAAGAACGCCTGTCGGTGCATTTCTCCAAGCGCCGCGATTTGCTCGAGCTTTCCTAATTGCATACTAAACGCAGCCACGGACGGTTCGATTTGCGGCAGGTGTACTTCTGACATCCTTCCCTTGGCGTTCCACATCTCACGCAACAACACCTCAGCCTTGACCACGTCCGCATCGTCGCGTGTGTCCGTGATTTCTCTCGCGCGCGCCGTGAGCGCTTTCAGTTCAGCTCGAAGATCCGCCTTGCGCACCGCCGCTCTAAATTCGCGCAGCGCGTCGAAAATCTTTGTCACGGGCGGAAACACCTTCGCCTTGCCCTCGGGCGTACCGTGGAACGCGATCAACTTGCGCTCTTCTTCAAGAATTTCTTCATCCGTCATCTCACCTCTAAGAAATCTGTGCGTGTGCTGCGTCGTCTCGACGATGGAATCACCGAACGATCTCGTCCTTGATCTCAAACGATTGATGAATCGCAAGCCACCAAAGATGGCGTTCATCAGAAACCATCGAGAATCGTGTTGCTTTCCTAAATAGGGCGCCGTATATTCATCAAACCACTTTCTCGCGCGCACGCTCGTCATCTCGCCAAACTTGTCGAGCTCACCCGCGGACATCATCTTCGTCACTTCCGGTAGCGTGAGGCCGTTGTGCGACCACTCGTTGAGCCACTGCTTTTGAATGTTGTCCAGTTGCCCGATGAAACGAGCGCTATGTTCTTCGATCGCAGCCGCACGCGTGAGATCGGTGAGATCGGACATGTACTCCTCCCACTGTTTTCCCACCGGCACGTTCGAACCGCGATGACCTGCAAATTCCAAGCCGCACACGACGACGCGGACGTCGGTCGTCTTCGCTAATCGCAGCGCTGTCTCGATATCTTGCTTTATCATCTCCCGATTCTCCGGCGAATTGTTCACCGGAGGCAAAACCCAAACGAATAATTGCGGCGATAAGCTATCGCTAAACTCAGAGAATGCGAGCTCGTGCATGGGGATGACCGTGATCGGCGTATCCGGTCGAGCGTCGACGACGCGGCCCGATTCCTCCATGCGCCGGACTAAAATCTGATGCAAGCGTAGCCCTTCCCAGTCGCGCGGTAAGCCGGCGAGCGTCATGTACGCGTTCGGTCTGAACATCGATAACAAAGGCGAGTACCTCGCTCTCTTCGTCGCTTGCATGAGCAGCATGTTGGAGATCATGTTATCGAAGAGGGCCTCGCCGCGTTGCGTGAGCTCGATATCCATCGTTTTATTGCTTCGAACGTTGTACAGAAACGTTGATTTTCGCGCGGATCCTTGCGTAAACGTCAAGAACTTCGACGCGCTCCTAGATTGACCGACTATGGCTCCCAGAACGGCGATGTTTCCGCGCATGCCCTCCATCGCCGACGCGCTCAACCAGTTCCACAGCGCCGGCGCGAACGAAGGCGTGAGCGCCTCCTTCGCCACCGGTTCGCGCCCACCGTACCATCGCGCCAGCACTTTCGGCGCGCTCAGCTCGGGTTCGTACGTCTTCTGCACCGCTAATCTATGCTCCGTCATCTCGTTCCCCGCGAGTTCCGAACTCGCCACGTTTTCCCGCGTCCAGTCGTAATCTTGCGCCAACCAACCCTTCAGCAGTTTCGACCCCGGTCTCGGCGTCTCCAACCCGAGCTCGCGCGCGCGCTGCGACTCAAAACTAGACGACGCCGACGTGGAGCACACCCCGCGCGGCGTCCGATCGCGCGCGCTCGTCGACGCGTCGAGCCCCGAGCGCCTCCGCGCGTCGACGCCGCGCGCCGTCTCGCGTCCCAGTCCCACCGCCGCGCGCGCCGCGCGACGACGCAGCATCGCGCGCGCGCGCTCGATCGTTACCCACGCGTCGCCCCGTAGCGCGTCTCTCTTTGCGCGCCCGCTATGCGCGCGCGCCGCGCCGCCGCCGTCGTCTCGCGCCAATCCGCCTCGAGCGTTCGGTCCGCGTCCGGCGCGACCGAACGCCGGCGCGAGATCGCCGGCGCGCGCGTCGTCGAGCCCGCGTCGAGGTCTTCGCGTCGACGCGCGCCGACCGCGCGCCCTCGACGCGGTCGGCGCGCCGTGGGGCGGCGACGCGCGCGCGCGCGTGTGTCGCACGGCGTCGGTGCGGCGACGAATCTCTGGAATTCGGCGCGTTCGGAACGCCCATCGAATCACGTATATTAGTGTTCGGAACGCCCATCAAATGACGTATAGTAGACCGGAGACGCGCGCCGAGGGTTCGGGCGCCGCGCGCGCGTCAGAAGGCCGCGCGCGCGACGCGACGCGACCGTCGAGCGCGCGAGCGGTGGGAGCGTCGCGTCGACGGCCCTCGTCGATAACGCGCGCGCGCGACGCGGCGAAGACGCGGCGCGCAGAGGGAGAATTCCCGAACGATTCGGTGACGTAGATCTGGCGCGAATCGTCGGTGGGAAATCGCGACACCGGCGACGGGGCGCGCGGTGCGCGACGACGGTGACGAGATGCCGGCGTGCGCGATGGGAAACGATGCCGCGGAGCCGTGCGCGAGGGACGCGGGACGCGCGACGCAGGAGGTGCGGAAAGCGAGCGACGCGACGCGCGGGGGACGGGGAGAGATCAGAGGAGAGACGCCGGATTTGCCGCTGTCTTACGCTCGA
>Ga0181560_10005111_pt1 | contig 11790 bp, 9 predicted proteins | sample 011ome_20_FD_133751 | JGI IMG/M metagenome (GOLD analysis project Ga0181560, IMG submission 133751) | Coastal salt marsh microbial communities from the Groves Creek Marsh, Skidaway Island, Georgia - 011509CT metaG (megahit assembly) | ecosystem: Environmental > Aquatic > Marine > Intertidal zone...
AAGTTTCAAGATCAGCCTGCGTGGTTTCGCTGGCTCGGCTCATATGTGTTGATCGACCAAGTATTCGCCCTCGCTGTTGTGCATCGAGAGCTTGAGCCGGACCAATTTAGACAGCGCTACCTATCGGCTGGATTTACGTTTTGGACGCTGTGGATGACCTTCACTGCCCTCGGTCTGTTTGTCGGTCCAATCATACCCTCTGAGTGGAATCTGGCTTTTGCAGCGCCGGTATTGTTCGTTGGGCTATTGACGGTTTCCATCGACCGCTGGCAAAAAGCCTTGGTTGCCGTGGTGGCGATGATAGTGACCGTGGCCTTGGCAGACCTCCCCAACCGAAGCGGCCTTCTCGTTGCCTCGGTATTGGGCATCGCTCTGGGATTGGTGCTGGAGCGGTTTAGACGATGACCGCTTTTTTGGCCATTTTACTCGCGGGTGTTGGCACCTATGCCATGCGCGCTGTTTTTATCGTGATGCTCGCGAGGCGCACGTTTCCCCCTCTAGCTTTGCGCGCCTTGGAGTATGTTGCGCCTGCGGTCATGGGAGCGCTGGTGATGTCTATGCTGATCACGCCGGAGGGAACGGTCGTTTTGGGTGCTCCCGAATTGGGTGGTCTGGGCGCTGCGGCTTTGGTGGCGGCTAAAACTCGGAATCATATTTACGCTCTGGTTGTGGCCATGTCCGTGTTTTGGTTGATTGGATATACAGTGGCTTGATAATCATATGAATTGTATTAAGTGAGGACTGATCTGATGGGAATGTGGAGCGATGGTATGAGCAAGGTCTGCCGTAAAGGCTGGGGGCTACTGGCCGGAGCTGGGGCGCTATTGGCTGTTGCCACAGCCCCGGCACTTGCGGTTGAAGGCGCGCATTTTGAGGCTCTGGATGTTTTTGAACTCGAATATGCCACCGAGCCCGCAATCAGTCCGGACGGCGATTCAGTAGTTTATGTCCGCAACAGCAACGACATCATGACCGATAAAGTGCGCAAGAATCTGTGGCTGTTGAACCTTGAATCAAATTCCCATAAGCCGCTGCTGTCGGGTCGTGATAACTACAGCAGTCCAGTGTGGTCTCCCGATGGCGACCGATTGGCTTATCTCTCTAACGAAGAGGGCAGTACCCAGCTTTATGTGCGCTGGATGAAGAGCGGCGAGACAGCGCTTATCAGTCAACTGCCAAAGACCCCCAAAGCAATGCGTTGGTCACCCGATGGTCGCTGGCTGGCGTTTCTGATGTTTGTTCCTGTGGATGATACTCCGCTGGCGTCCATGCCTCCCAAACCCAAGGGCGCTGAATGGTCGGCGGAAGTGAAACAGATAGATTCGCTGGTGTATCGGTCCGACGGCAGCGGCTACTTAGAGAAAGGTAGTAAGCAAGTGTTTGTCATTCCTGCGGAGGGTGGCACTCCACGCCAGCTGACCTCGGGTTATTTTGATCATGATGGACCGTTGTCTTGGTCCGCTGACGGACAACACGTGTTTTTTAGCACTAACCGAGATCCCGAATGGGAGTACCAGCCACAGGAGAGTGACATTTATTCCATCTCGATTCTGTCTGGTGAGCTCAAGCAGCTCACTCGCCGTGTGGGTCCCGACGAGGCCGCCGTGATCTCTCCTGATGGGCGTTATCTCGCCTATGTAGGACATGACCAGCGGATGACGGGGTATAACAATAACCGTGTCTATGTGCTGGAGTTAAAGAGCGGCGAATCGACTTTGGTATCGGGGGATTTTGATCGCGATATTGGTTCGCTGAGATGGAGCGCGGATGGTCGCAGGATTTGGTTCAGTTATGAAGACGAAGGTACCCTTCGATTAGGGTTCGCTACGCGCCAAGGTGAGCTGTCTGAGACCAGTATCCGACTTGGCGGTACCACCCTAGGCAGACCATATGCCAGCGGTGCATTTGATGTTGGCCCCCATGACAAAGTGGTCTATACCCACGCGGACCCATTAAAACCTGCGGATTTGGCTCTGGGTGTGCCATCCAAGACCGTACAGGCCTTGACCGCGCTCAATGAAGACCTGCTCGGACACAAACAGCTGGGCAAGGTCGAGGCATTGAAGTGGCAATCCAGTCATGACGGCCAAGAAATAGAGGGCTGGTTAGTTACGCCTCCAGATTTTGATGCTACGAAGAAATATCCTTTTATCCTCGAAATTCACGGTGGACCCCACGCTGCTTATGGCCCCAACTTCAGTGCAGAGGTGCAACTGTATGCAGCTGCAGGCTATGTGGTGCTCTATGCTAATCCCCGCGGCAGTACTAGCTACGGAGATGATTTTGCCAATGCTATCCATTTGGCTTATCCCGGGTACGACTACGATGATTTGATGTCGGGTGTAGATGCGGTTCTGGCTAAAGGCTTTGTCGATGAAACACAGCTATTTGTAACCGGCGGTTCGGGCGGCGGTGTATTAACCGCGTGGATTGTTGGGAAAACCGATCGGTTCGCCGCGGCGGTGGTTGCTAAGCCGGTGATCAACTGGGTGAGCTTTGCGCTGACCGCCGATTATGCGCTGTATTTTTCAAAGTTTTGGTTTGACGGTCCGGCCTGGGAAAAAACCGAAGATTATTGGGCGCGTTCGCCCCTGTCGCTGGTGGGAAATGTCACTACTCCTACCATGTTGCTCACGGGGGAGGCGGATTACCGAACCCCAATTAGCGAGTCTGAGCAATATTATCAGGCGCTCAAGCAGCGTCAGGTGGACACCATGATGATCCGGGTGCCTGGGTCACCCCACGGCATCGCGGCTCGCCCCTCCCGATTAATTGCCAAGGTCAACAACATATTGGCTTGGTTTGAGCGTTATCGGGTCAAGACCAACTAGCGTCGTCAATGTTCAGTTTGAGTTGTTCGCCACTGCCGGGCCCTCGAGGGTGCAAACGCACCCCGATGCCCAGCAACCTTACCGGCAGGGCCTTGCGCTCCAAGCCCTCCAGTAGAAGTTCTCTGTAGTCGCTGATACGGGCCGTTGTCCCTGAACGTTCCACCGTTGTCGACGAAAAGTCGTTGAAGCGAATTTTGACAAATCCTTTTTGGATAAGATCACGCGCGTTCGCTTTATCAACGCGGGCGAGCAGGTCGGTGATTAGCTCAGATAATTTCTCTAGGCAGGCCTCCCCGTTGGGGAGGTCCTCCGAGTAGGTCTGCTCAACACTGATGGATTTCCGAATCCGATCTGGTGTGACCGGCCGGTCATCACGGCCATAGGCACGCTCGTAAAGGGTGAGACCAAAACTACCCAGTTTACGAGTCAACTCTGTTGGCTCTTGATGGCGTATATCTCGGCATATTTTGAAGCCCATTCGTCCCAGTTTTTCGGCCGTAACTCGGCCCACTCCCGGGATCGCAGAGATACTGAGGTCGGCAACGAAGGCATCGATATCACTTGGTGGCACAACCTTGAGCCCATTGGGTTTGTTCCAATCCGACGCTACTTTAGCGACGAATTTATTGGCAGAAACACCGGCAGACACGGTAATACCCAACTCCTTTTCAACATCGGCACGGATGGCTTCGGCGATTCTTGTTGCGGAGCGGTCGTAACTCGCGCAGTCAGAGACGTCTAGGTATGCCTCGTCGAGGGATAGCGGCTCAATGATTTCTGTATAGCGTTCAAAAATTTCGCGCATCTGTTGTGATGCGGCACGATATTTACTCATGTTCACCGGACCCACTGTGAGTTGCGGGCACAACTTCAAGGCTTGTGCTGTGGGCATGGCAGAGCGGACCCCATAGACCCGAGCTGGATAATTGCAGGTAGTTAACACACCTCTTCCTGATGGGCTCCCGCCCACAGCAAAGGGTATGTCCTTCAGCCGAGGGTTGTCGCGCATCTCAATGGCGGCAAAAAAGCAGTCCGCATCGATATGAATAATTTTGCGCGGGTGCATAGCAGTCATTGACCTTGGCATATTTCAGCAGAATTGCTCTTAGCGCCGGCATGTTTGGTCACGGGCGCACGCAGTATTGCAAGTTGTACTACTCCTCGGGGTCCGACGGCAATGTGCCGCAGGAATTGTTCCCATTTGAAGATGATCTCGACAGGCAGTTTTGGGTAATTCGTCGGTGCGAGATGGTGGTTCAGATTAGTCAATCAGGAGAGCAAGACCATGATGAAAAAAGTGATTACCGCGACATCCTTAACACTCAGTTTAGCCGTGATAGCGCCAGCCAACGCAATGGACTCGGCCGTGAAGAAAGACCTCACTGCGCTCACCAGTATCGCTGTAGCTACCGCTGCGGCGGGGCCGGTGGGGTTTGTGCTGGGGGCCTTTGGCGGTAGTTGGTTGGCAGATCAGGTGGGCGCTGCAGACCAGTTGTCGACGACTCAGACCGAGCTGGCTTCTGCGCGTAATGCGCTAGAGGCCCGCCGTGCAGAATTGGACGAGGTTGAGAAGCAACTGGCGGTGGTGCGCCAAGAACAAGCCCAGTTTGCCAAGATGGCCCTCGATCAATTGCAGTTGGAAATGTTGTTTAAAACTGGAGACTCCAATTTGACCGCGGCGGGTGAGGAGCGGCTGAGCTTGCTAGCTACTTTCTTAATGAAGAATCCGGGACTTCGCGTAGAGATTCAGGGTTTTGCAGATCCACGGGGCGCTGAGGCCGCCAATCTAGCCTTGTCCGACGCTCGAGCTCGGCAGGTTGCACAGCAGTTACAGCGGGTGGGTGTGCCCCGATCGCGAATGAGCGTGACGGCATTGGGAGAATCCCACTCGCGAGCTGCTGAAGGGGATTTGGACGCCTATGCCCTTGAACGCATGGTGCGAATTGAGCTGATACAGGAGGAATCGGGCCATCGAGTTGCCAACGCCATGGTGACTGGGAGATAGGACGCAATATCCTGAAACGCGTTCAGTCCAAGGGAGCTGCCTATAGAAACCCGTCTAAGCCCACGATCCGCTAGGGTAGGGATGTTTTTATTCAGCGGCTCCCTAAGGGGTGATCGGTTTAATGATCAGAACCGGTGGCAGAAGTCGTATACTGTGCACCCCTAATGAATAGTTTGGATTTACGCATGAAAAATGATCGTGAATTGGATGTTGTTGTCTACGGTGCATCGGGCTACACGGGCCGCTTGGTCGCTGAATACTTGTCCCAGCAGTACGCTGGTACGGACCTAAAGTGGGCCATGGCTGGTCGGTCAATTGAAAAGTTGACCGCGGTCAGGGCAGAGATGGGCATTGCTGATACCGTTCAACTGATTGCAGTTAACAGCGACGATGCCGATTCGGTAAAGGCAATGGTTTCGAGCACGAAAGTTGTGATTACAACGGTCGGTCCCTATCAGTTGTATGGTGAGGAGTTGATCAAGCAATGTGCTGAGTTGGGCACGGATTATGTTGACCTTTGCGGTGAGCCTGGCTGGATGCACGAGACCATTGCGGCCTATAGCCAGCAAGCCAAGGCCTCTGGAGCGCGTATCGTGCATTCTTGCGGTTTTGACTCTATCCCCTTCGATCTGGGTGTCTTTCATTTACAGCAGCACGCTAAGGCTGTCACCGGTGCTGCCGTGGCTCGCGTTAAGGGACGCGTGCGCGCTATGAATGGCTCTTTTTCAGGTGGTACCTTAGCCTCCCTCAAAGCGACAATGGCGGCTGCGGCAGCGCGTCCCGAAGTCATCAACGTACTGGTGAACCCTTTTTCATTGTCAGAGGGGTTCGCTGGGCCAGATCAGCCTGCAGACAATGCTCCAAAATATGACGAGGAGCTGAAGAGCTGGGCAGCACCGTTCATTATGGCGGCTATTAACACCAAGAACGTTCATCGCTCAAACTTCCTCATGGGTCATCCCTATGGCGAGGATTTTGCCTACGACGAGATGGTTCTGACTGGTGATGGGGACGAGGGTAAGGCCGTTGCTGACTTTGTTGCTAAGGACGATTCCTTTGCCAAGAGCAACTTAAAGCCCGGCGATGGCCCCAGCAAAGAAGAGCGGGAGAACGGTAATTACGATGTGCTGTTTTCTGCCCAGGGACCCAACGGTGAAATGTTAATGACCTCCGTCAGCGGAGATCGCGATCCCGGTTACGGCTCCACCTCAAAAATGTTGGCTGAGTCCGCGCTTTGCTTGCTCAACAATCCGACCATGGGTTCGGGTGGCGTTTGGACCCCGGCGGCGGTAATGGGCGAGGCATTGATCACTCGGCTGCAAGACAATGCCGGTTTGACCTTCAAAGTTGAGTCGCCCTGAGCGACTTAGTTGCGTTCAACTTGATCGGGGTACAGCGTTTGCCAAACGCTGAACCCCCCATCGAGGCTGTACACATCTTCAAAGCCACGCTCGTGGAGAAAAGCTGCTGCGGGCTGGCTTGAGTTACCGTGGTAACAGCACACGACGAGGGGCACATCCACGTCGGCGTCTTCGATAAAGCGCTGCAGAGTGCTGTTGTCTAAGTGCTGCGCGCCGGGAATGCGGCCGCTTTCAAAGGAGCCTTCATCGCGGATATCGACGATCTGCACCTTGCCTACGGAGAGCATGTTTACCAGATCGTTGGCATTGAGGTGTTTGAATGTTGACACGGGCTCTCCGGTGCTTAGATGTTTGGGGGTGCCAGTGTATCGAGTTTAGTCGACGAATAAACTCCCTTGTTAAAGACCTTCTTTAGAACGACGGTCAGGATACAATTGGCGTCTATTCTACTAATTTGAGGCAATTGATGGCCGCTACCTCGCCAGTCACCGTTTCGGAAGTGACCCACTGGAACGACAAATTATTCAGTTTTAAAACCGAGCGGGCTCGAGAATTTCGCTTTGACAGCGGTCAGTTCACGATGATTGGGCTTACTGTTGATGGCAAACCGCTGCTTCGGGCGTACTCAATCGCCAGCGCTTCCTATGATGACCACTTAGAATTTCTAAGTATCAAAGTTCCAGAGGGGCCCTTGACGTCACGTCTATGCGATGTGGCAGTGGGCGATGAGCTGCTCTTGGGGCGAAAGCCCGTGGGCTCCCTGCTGTTGGCGGACCTCAATCCCGGCCGCAACCTTTATCTCTTCGCCACTGGTACCGGTTTGGCGCCTTTTTTGTCGATTATTCGCGATCCCGTGGTCTATGAGCGCTACGAGAAGATTATTCTGCTCCATGGTGTACGCCGGGTTTCGGATCTGGCCTACCGAGACTACCTCACCAGAGGACTGGCGAGCGATCCGTATCTGGGGGAGTGTGCAGCAGATCAATTTCGTTACTATCCAGCCGTGACCCGAGAACCCTTTGAGAATAATGGCCGCATCACCGATCTTGTGCGAACCGGTGTCGTCATGGAAACCCTGGAACTGGACCCCATCGATTCTGCCCGGGATCGCGCAATGATCTGCGGTAGTATGGCGATGCTGAAAGATACCTCGGCTATGCTGGATGCCATGGGCTTTCAGATTTCACCCAGTCAGGGCATCGCCGGCGACTACGTGATTGAACGAGCTTTCGTGAGCTAACTGTTACTTCCCTTTAGAGCTATGGGTTGCGCCCGCGGATCCGCGTTAGGGTTTGTTGTCATCGGTTTGCGTCTGCCAGCCGGTCCAGCCGGGACCACGAACAACACGTCCCGGCGTGGCACCTGTGTGGACGCCTTCCCGCACCACTTCGGTACCGTTCACCAGAACGTACTGCATTCCACTCGAATACTGGTGAGGCTCTTCGAAGGTCGCGTTGTCAGTGATGCTCTCGGGATCAAACACCAACACGTCGGCGTAATAACCCTCTTTTAAATAGCCGCGATCGCGCAGGGATAGATTATCCGCGGGTAAACCCGATCCGCGGCGCACGGCGCTGGATAGATCCAACAAGCCTAGATCGCGGACGTAATGCCCCAGCACCCTTGGGAATGTGCCATAGGTTCTTGGGTGTCGATGATTCTTGAGTTGCTCACCTTCGGCGGCAATTGCAACCGCATCGGTGCAAAAGCTCACCCAGGGTTGTCTGATGGCTGATCGGACCACGTCCTCGGATTGGTTGAAGAACATTGCGCCTACCCGGGTTCGGTCTTCAATAATTAGATCCATGGCCGTTTCAGTGGCGGAGACGCCACGCTCCTGGGCTACCTCTGCCAACGTCATGCCCGCATAGTGTTTAAGCGCGGGATTGCGGAACTCCACGAGTAAGATGGCTTCGGGACCTGTGCTTGCAAGTCGGTTATCCCAGCCGTCGGCGTCTTCAAGCATTTCTCTGGATAGCCGCTCTCGGGTAGCGGGGTCCTGCATGCGTTCAATCCAGGCATCGATACCACCCGCCTTCACCCATGCTGGCATGATGGCATCTAAACCCGTGGACCCGGCGGGGTAGGGATACATGTCTGCGGTGATATGAAGGCCTTCTGCTCTCGCCGCCTCAATAACCGCAAGCACCTCGTCGAAGCGATCCCAGTAGGGTGGATACGAAATTTTTATGTGATAAACCTCCGCCCGAATGTTGGCCTCCCGGGCAATGGTGATCAGTTCTTCCAGCGCTTCGAAGATACCTTTTCCTTCATTACGTAGATGAGAGGCATAGAGGCCGCCGTACTCAGATGCCGCCTTTGCAAGGGCAATAAGCTCATCGGTATCAGCAAAACTGGCTGGGGTGTAAATCAGTGACGAAGCGACACCCATTGCGCCTTCCCGCATCCCCTGTCTGACAAGGTCCTGCATTTCTAGCAGCTGATCGGGGGTCGGATCCACATCGTCGCGTCCAAGTACATGGATGCGAGCCGTTGTGGCGCCGACGAAGGACGCGACGTTGGGTGAGACACCCTTCTGCTCCAAAAATTCCAGGTATTCACCGAGGGAGGTCCATTGGGGTGTGACATTACTCCAGTACTTTGGAAACTCCTCCTTCATTGTAGGATTGAGCGGTCCCATGGAATTGCCCTCACCAAAAACCTCGAGGGTGATTCCCTGAGTGATGTCGCTGATACCTCGGCCATCCTGAATAAGAGAAGTGACGCCCCAAGCAATCATGTTGATAAACCCGGGACTGACCGCCATACCCGTTGCGTCAATAACTGTTTTGGCGCGGGCGTTTTCGATATCACCTATTGCCGCTATTCGGTCGCCAATAATGCCAATATCCCCTGTGAAGGGGGCTTCGCCGGTGCCGTCGTAGACAGTGCCGTTGGAGATGAGAATGTCATAGTGTGGCCCGGGTTCGGCGCAACCAGCAAAAAAACCTAGTGTTAGCGCGAGGAAGATAAACCGATAAAGGCGAGTGGCTTGGCTGAAGGGCTTGTTGATCACAGGTATTTCCCCCATGGCGTGCTGCATAGCAGCGATAGTTTGGATGCAGATCTTGGGTTAGTTAGTGTTCTCCGTAGAGTACCCGCAATTAGTTTGGATGCTAGTCCGTGATCACGAGTTTTTGGCTTAAAACGCCTGTGAGATCAGGCCGATAAAGGAACCTCCGGAGCTGCAGGTTAGGGCTGCGCGTCAAACGCTTTGGTGATGACCCCAACATCGGCAGCCGATTCATTGGGGATGAGAAAAGCCAGTGAATAGTGGCTGATTAACCAACCCTGGGGCGTCTTGGTAACTACACCCGTGCCGCGACAGTGACCGTACTTTTCGTTCCACAGTACTTCATCAAACCAGCGGGTATCGCCGCTGCCGGCTAGGTAACGCTCCCTAACCTCATAGCGCCAGCCCCGGCCCGCATCGAAGTGGGGTTTGGCATAGGCTTTGAAATCTTCAATTGACCAGCGCTCATGCCGGTCCGTGCCCAGAAAGACTGCGTCGGGTGCAAAGCGGGAAAAGTAGTTAGAAAAATTCGCTGAGCCTGCGTCCTCGTGGAGGCCGTCAATCAGCTGATTAATCGCATCATCGGTTCCGTCAGCATGAAGCATAGTCGGGTGTAATGTGAGTGCGAGCAGTATCGTAAACCAAGCCGATAGCCTTCTGGGTTGAGGTTTACTGTGTTTGATAGCGTTCATGGATGGCTCCTCAAAGTGCTTTTGGGGATTATGCGCGATTTTAGCGGGGTGACAGCCCCTGTCGCAGGCGAAAAAAAGCCCGCTTAAAGCGGGCTGTTTAATGATGCTCTGGGATGTTGGATTAGAACTGATATTGTAGTTCCGCACCAAAGTAGCGGGGACGATTCATGGTGCCAAACGTCCAGAGGCCCGGAGTGTAAACAGGGCTCGGATCCGTAGCCGATGTCGCCGAGAATCCCGCCGCAACGTCTAGGACATGGTACATGTAGCTTTCGTCCGTCAGGTTTTTGCCAAAGATAGACAGCCTCCAGTTCTCGGTTTCGAGGTTGATAGAGGCATCCAGTAGACCAAAACCATCCTGCATCAATGGATCAACTGAGTAGTGCTTCGGACCACCATTGGCACTGGCGTTGACGGCGTAGTCATCGCGATAACGGTAGTTCACGTTGGTGACCACAAACACATCCGATGCGACTTCAACTTCCCAGTTTGCTCCCACTGAGTAGGTAAGCTCGGGTGCTTTTCGTAGTTCAAATCCAGATTTATCGACTAGGTTTCCGTCAGGTCCTGGTACTGAGTACTGGTCGTATTCAGCATCGAGGTAACCAATGTTGGCGGTCAAGGTTAAGCCGGCTGTTGGCAGCCAAACCGTCTCGATTTCGAGGCCGTCCATGGTCGCACCCGCCGCGTTCTGAACCAACGTCAGCGTAACTGCGCCATCGGTACCGGGGAGTACCACGTCTTCCTGCTTGTCCTTGTAATCGGTGGAGAACAGCGCGGCGTTAAACTGCAGCGTATTGTCGAACCATGAGGTTTTAAAACCTAGTTCGATACTTTCAACCAACTCTGGATCGTAGGGTCCAGCATTGCCTGCGGAGGTTGCTCGGCCGTTAAAGCCGCCGGAGCGGAAGCCCTCGGTGTAACTCGCATAAGCAATGCCATTTTCTAGGTTGTAGGTGATGCCAACTTTCGGAGTGAATTCACTCCAAGATTCTTTACCGGTGAACACTGATGCTTGCCCAGTGACAGGGTCTGTAAAGTTGTTGTCGATTACACCCTGACCCCAGTCGGGACAGGTGCCGCTGTTACCCCAACCTCGAGTAGCCACCTTTGGTAACCCGTCGAAGTCGGTGACCGTGGGGGAATCGCTGAGCGTCGTAAATACCTGACAGAACTCCTTTTCCTCATCGGTGTAGCGGCCACCTAAGGTTAGCGTGATCTTATCGGTGATGTCCCAGTCTACCTGGCCAAATAGCGCGTAGTTGCTGGTCTCTTGCTTAGTCCAGGGCGAGTCATTGAAGCCGCCGAAGAAATAGGTGTTCTGCCAAGCGGTGTATTCGCTATCCCACAGGAATCCGCCGAGGGTGGTTCTGATGTTATCGAAATCTGACTCCAATCGCAGTTCATAACTGAGCTGCTCTTCGTACTGTGGGCGAGATACTCGGAAAGCATCAAAGGCAATGCCGTCAAATTCCTGGTTGGAGGTTTCCTGCATGTCTCTCGTGGCCACCAACGCTACCAGCTTGTGGGCATCGCTTAGCTGCCATTCGGCGTTAATAGTGATCGACTCCAGATCAACGTTGGCGCTTTGATTGGTTGAGGTGTAGGTGGTTCGGTGGAAATCTTCATTGGACACCGGCGCACAGTTATCACCCACGAGACCAAGAAATGCGAATAGTTCGGGTGACTCGGTGAGGCAGGTCACAGGGCGAACCGGCGTTTTGTCGTCGATATCATCGTAGGTGACTTGCAGCGAAAAGTTGTCGCTGGGCTCCCACAGCGCGGACACCGACCACATGGTGAGGTCGGTTTCACCTTCATCCTCGCCCCGGGTCTTGTTGTCAAAATAACCGCCGCCAGACATATCCATGTAGGTGACTTTGGTTGA
>Ga0181560_10005112_pt1 | contig 11789 bp, 8 predicted proteins | sample 011ome_20_FD_133751 | JGI IMG/M metagenome (GOLD analysis project Ga0181560, IMG submission 133751) | Coastal salt marsh microbial communities from the Groves Creek Marsh, Skidaway Island, Georgia - 011509CT metaG (megahit assembly) | ecosystem: Environmental > Aquatic > Marine > Intertidal zone...
AGAAGCGAAGATGCCGGAGGGGCGTTCCGGTCAATCGGCCTTCTGGAAAACGCTACCGGCGGGGCAATGGAGCTGACCCTTGCGCCAAGCGGAGCCGAGGGCAACTATGCCGGACTTTTGCAGGCAACAAGCCTGCGCGTCCGTGATGCGCCGTCGCTTGCTGCGCTGCTCGATGCGATCAGCGTTATTGGCCTTCTGCAGCAACTCGACGGACAAGGGATCAGTTTTGACACGGTCGAAGCGCGATTCTCTCTCTCGCCCGACAAGATCACGATTTCCGAGTCGAGCGCGGTCGGGCTCAGTCTTGGCATTTCCATGGATGGTGTCTACACGCTCGCCACCAAAGCGATGGACTTTCAGGGGGTTGTCTCGCCCGTGTATCTACTCAACAGCATCGGTGCGATCTTTACCCGCAAGGGCGAGGGGCTCATCGGGTTCAATTACCGAATGACCGGCACGCCGGGCGCGACAGAAGTGTCGATCAACCCGCTGTCGATCTTCACGCCGGGGATGTTCCGCGAGATCTTTCGACAGGCGCCGCCTGCGGCGAGCGAATAGGGCATAGACGTGAAGCTGAGTGATTTTGATTTCGACCTTCCCGAAGGGCTGATCGCCACGCGGCCGGCAAAACCACGCTCGTCAGCGCGGCTTCTTTTGGCCGAAGGAGACCGGATCAGCGACCGACGCGTGACCGATTTGGTCGAGATCCTTCGCCCCGGCGACCGGCTTGTGCTCAATGACACCAAGGTGATCCCTGCGCGGCTGTCGGGGCAGCGGTTCCGGACTGGTGCGGAAGGTGAGACCAGCGCGCGGATCGAGGTCACACTATTGGAGCCGAAGGCTGACGGCAGTTGGGCCGCGCTTCTCAAGCCCCTCAAGAAGATTCGAGACGGCGAAGTGATCGTCTTTTCCGCCGATCTGAGCGCGACTCTGGTGGGGCGCGAGGAGGGGCAGGGGCTTTTGCGGTTCAACCTTTCGGGCGAGGATTTTGACGTTGCTCTGGCCGAGGCAGGCGCCATGCCTCTGCCGCCCTATATCGCAGCGCTTCGGGCACCCGACGAGGCGGACAAGAGCGATTATCAGACGGTCTGGGCGAGAAATTCCGGCGCAGTTGCGGCTCCAACCGCATCCTTGCACTTCGATCGGCCGCTTCTTGAGGCCCTACGGGCCAAGGGCGTCGAGTTCACCCACGTCACCCTGCACGTCGGTGCGGGGACGTTTCTTCCGGTCAAGGTTGACGACATCCGCGAACATAAGATGCACGCCGAGTGGGGCGAGGTGACGCCGCAGGCGGTGGAAGAGATCCTTGCCACCAAACGGGCTGGCGGTCGCGTGATTCCGGTAGGCACGACCGCCCTGCGGCTGATCGAGAGTGCCGCGCGGGACGGGGGCCTCAAACCGTGGCGCGGGGACACCGACATTTTCATCACGCCCGGCTTTGAATTCAATGTGGCCGATGGTCTCATGACCAACTTCCACCTGCCGAAATCGACGCTGATGATGCTGGTCTCGGCCTTGATCGGGGTTGAGCGAATCAAAGCGATCTATGCCCATGCGATTTCCGGCGGCTATCGCTTCTTCTCCTACGGGGACGCATCGTTGCTTCTCCCACACGTCGAATGACGATCCAAGCCGATATGTGTCGCTTTAGTCTCTTGTTCGGCGAATAATCCGCAGTAGTCAGGCCTCGACAGGCAGGAGTTCCGATGTTTCAGGTCTTGGGCAGCTCATGGGCGCTACTCCTCGGCATTTTCATGCTGATGATCGGCAATGGTCTTCAAGGGACGCTCTTGGGCCTCAGGGGCGATCTCGAAGGCTTTTCCACGCTTGAGATGTCGGTCGTTATGTCGGGCTATTTCGTCGGCTTTCTCGGCGCCTCGCGGCTTGCTCCCGAGATGATCCGGCGTGTCGGCCATGTACGTGTCTTCGCGGCGCTCGGGTCAACCATTTCGGCCGTTCTGATCCTCTATCCTGCGCTGACCGAACCTTGGGCTTGGACCATTGGCAGGGTCGTCATCGGCTTTTGCTTCTGCGGCGTCTATATCACCGCCGAAAGCTGGCTGAATGACGCCGCATCGAACGAAAATCGTGGCAAGGCCCTCTCGCTCTATCTCATCGCTCAGATGGCGGGGATCATCCTTGCTCAATACATCCTCGTTCTGAGCGATGTATCGGGATACATCATCTTCATCATCCCGTCGGTTCTGGTCTCCATGGCGTTCGCGCCTATCCTTCTTTCGATCCGGCCAACCCCCGCCTTTGCCTCGACCAAGCCCCTTTCGATCCGAAAGCTGATCACGGCCTCGCCGCTGGCGGCGATGGGCACATTCATTCTGGGCGGCGTCTTTTCGGCCCAGTTCGGGATGTCGGCTGTTTACGGTACCAAACAGGGGCTGACGGTCGGACAGATCTCGCTGATGGTTTCGGCTGTCTATACGGCGGCGCTGATCCTTCAGTATCCGATAGGCTGGATTTCGGACCGGATGGATCGCCGCGTGTTGATCATCACCTTGTCGGGTATTGGCGGGATCGGGGCACTGGCCGCCTTTGCGGGGGGCGGCAACTATACGCTGATCCTGATCGGCGCGGCGATGGTCGGCGGAACCTCAAATCCGCTCTATGCGCTGGTGATCGCCTATACCAACGATTACCTCGATCGCGAGGATATGGCCGCTGCGTCGGGCGGGCTTCTCTTTATCAATGGAGTGGGCGCAATCACCGGCCCGCTTATCCTTGGCTGGATCATGGACACGATGGGCGCTGGGGGATTTTGGCTCTTCATTGCCGCGCTCATGATCTTTCTTACGGCCTACGGTCTTTATCGGATGACGCGCCGCCGGTCTCGGTCGGTGCCGGGCGACTCGGTTGCCTATTCACCGATTTCCTCCTCGGCAACGCCTGTGGCGGCTGAGGTCGCGCAAGAGGTTTATCTTGAAGCTGAAGCAGAAGCGCACAACAGCTGACACAGAATATTGCGCTGTAAGGTGCCAAAACGACTATTCGTTGTTGCCGCCCCCTGATTCTCTGTGCAAAAAATATCAAAGGTTGATGTGAAGAGGCGGCCGTGGTCACTCCTGAAATCGTTCTGAATTACTGGCTCGACGAAAAAGGGCCAGAGGCATGGTATGCTGGTGGCGAGGCGCTTGATGCGGAAATCCGCGACAAGTTTTCGGCCGCTTGGGATGAACTGATGCAGGGCGGTTTTGGCCTTTGGCTGACTTATCCCTCTGGCTCTTTGGCCTACATTATCCTTGCCGACCAGTTTCCGCGAAATATGTTCCGCGGCTCGGCCCAAGCTTTTGCCTCGGACAAGATCGCCCGCGCCGCTGCCAAAGCGGCGATCAGCCGGGACTGGGATCTCAAGATCAACGAGCCCGCCCGCCAGTTCTTCTATCTGCCGCTTATGCATTCCGAGAATCTGTCAGATCAGGATCGTGCCGTGCGCCTCATCTGTACGCGTATGCCGGAGACGGGCCAGTCCAATCTGATTCACGCACGGGCGCATCGCGAAGTCATCCGCAAGCACGGGCGCTTCCCGTTCCGCAATGAAGCTCTGGGGCGCAAGTCCACCGAACCCGAAAGCGCCTTTCTGACGAAGGGTGGCTATATGGCGATCGTCAACGAGCTTCGGACGTCTGCGGCAGCCTGATCCACCGGTCTTAACTTCGCAGCAAGCCCGCTCTGCTACCCTCTGCTTCGGGTGGCAAAGGAGTGATCTATATGAAGCAGCAAAAGATTGAGCTGCCGGGCAAGTCGCCGGTGGCAGGAAAAAGCGCCGAGCGAAGCCTGCCTGCGGAGATTCTCAATATCCTCGATCAGGGGATATTGATGTGGTCGGCAGAAGGGACCTGCCTGCTTTTCAACACGCGGGTTCTCGATCTGTTGGGTCTCAAGGCCGACCAGATCAGGATTGGCGCCAGCCGGGCGGAAATGCGTAGCGCCTTCGCTTGTGGAGGGGCGATCAAGGCGCAGGATCTATCTGATGCCGAAGCGCAAATCCGCGCCAATCGCCCCTACAGTTTCGATATTACCCATGCGTCGGGACGGACGATCAACATCAGCGGCAGGCCTGCCCGAAACGGCTGTTATCTTGAAACCTTCGCCGATGTGACCATCACGAGGCAGGCCGCCCAAGATCTTGTCATTGCCAAGCAGGCGGCGGAATCTGCCGAGAGCCGCACCCGCGATATCCTTGAAACCGAGCGGACACGGCAAAGCGAAGCGAAACTTCTCGGCCAGCTCGATGAATGGCTCCAGTCCTGCAAATCGCTCAAAGAGCTTTTCGCAATCGTAACACGCTTTATGCCCAAGCTGTTGCCGGGCTCGAAGGGGGAACTCTACGTTTATTCCAATTCGCGCGACGCGCTCGATACGATGTGCAACTGGAACACCGTCGATCTGCACGAGTCGATTCTGGCGGATAGTTGCTGGGCGCTGCGCCGCGGCCGAAGCTATGAGTACGAGGAAGGTGGGCTTTGCGTCGAATGCGAGCACGTCAGTGCTCATCGGCACGAGGTCTCGGTGCCGAAATATATCTGTATCCCGATCATTGCACACGGCGATACTGTCGGCCTTTTGCATATTCGGTTCGACCGGATCGCCGCCGAATCCGCGCATATGAACCAGTCGGCCCGCTTTGCGATCCGCTGTGGCGAGCACATCTCGATGGCTATCGCCAACGTCAAACTGCGCGATGAGCTGCACGAGCAATCCGTTCGCGATCCGCTAACGGGCCTCTTTAACCGGCGCTATCTTGTCGAGGCGCTGCGCCGCGAGATCAGCGCTGGCGAAAGGCGGGGGACAGGCTTTGGCCTTGTGGCCTTCGACATCGACCACTTCAAAACCTTCAACGACAATCACGGTCACGATGCAGGAGATGTCGTGCTGCGCACGCTCGGGGCACGGATCGTCGAATGCCTGGGGCCGCGAGACATAGCCTGTCGCCTTGGCGGTGAGGAATTCGCGATCCTGATGCCCGAGGCCGATCGTGAAGGCGCCGTTGCCCTAGCCCAAAGGCTGCGCGAGGCAACGCCGTTGATTTCCGTGCGCTATGGCGAGCCCGTTTTGCCAAAAATCACGATTTCATGCGGGGTTACCGCCTATCCGGACGGGGGGACGAGACCCCAAGCCTTGATGCAGCTGGTCGACAAAGCCCTCTATGCGGCGAAGGAAAGCGGCCGCGATTGCGTCGTTCGCACAGACCAGCTGGGCGGCGGCCGCTTTGCAGCAGGCGGATAGCTGCCATGACCTGAGGTCACTGGAAACGGAAGTGAAATTAGTTTAACGTCAAACTAATTTCAGACCGGCGGAGGATTTCATGGCCGATAGCAACTTTGACATGATCGTGATCGGAGCGGGCCCCGGTGGCTATGTGGCCGCGATCCGCGGCGCGCAGCTTGGGCTCAAGGTGGCCTGCGTCGAGCGCGAGCATCTGGGCGGCATCTGCCTCAACTGGGGCTGTATCCCGACCAAGGCGCTTCTGCGCTCGGCCGAAGTGTATCACCTGATGCACCGCGCCAAGGATTTCGGCCTTTCGGCGGGCCAGATCGGCTATGACCTCGACGCCGTGGTCAAACGTTCGCGCGGGGTCGCCAAGCAGCTTTCGGGCGGCATCGGGCACCTTTTCAAGAAGAACAAGGTCACGTCGATCATGGGTGAGGCCAAGCTCGCCGGCAAAGGCAAGGTGACCGTGAAGACCGACAAGGGCACCGAGACGCTCACCGCCAAAGCCATCGTCGTCGCCACTGGTGCCCGCGCCCGCGAATTGCCGGGGCTTGAGGCCGACGGCGATCTCGTCTGGACCTACAAGACCGCACTGACCCCGCCGCGGATGCCGAAGAAACTCCTCGTCATTGGCTCGGGCGCCATCGGCATCGAATTTGCCAGCTTCTTCAACACGCTCGGCGCGAATACGACCGTGGTCGAGGTGGTGGACCGCATCCTTCCTGTCGAAGATGCCGAGATCAGCGCCTTCGCTAAAAAGCAGTTCGTCAAGCAGGGTATGACCATTCTCGAAAAGGCCGGCGTCAAAAAGCTTGACCGCAAACCGGGCGTGGGCGTCACCGCGCATATCGAGAAGGACGGCAAGATCACCACCGAGGATTTCGACACGGTGATTTCCGCCGTTGGCATTGTCGGCAATGTCGAGAACCTCGGCCTTGAAGAGCTGGGCGTGAAGATCGATCGCACCCATGTTGTGACCGACGAGTTCTGCCGCACCGGTGTTGAAGGTGTCTACGCCATCGGCGATATCGCCGGCGCTCCGTGGCTCGCCCACAAGGCGAGCCACGAGGGCGTCATGGTCGCCGAGTTGATCGCCGGCAAACACGCGCATCCGATCAAGCCCGGCTCGATCGCAGGCTGCACCTATTGCCACCCGCAGGTTGCCAGCGTCGGCATGACCGAGGCCAAAGCCAATGAGGCGGGCTATGAGGTCAAGGTCGGCCGCTTCCCCTTCATCGGCAACGGCAAGGCCATCGCTCTGGGTGAGCCCGATGGCTTAGTGAAAACCGTGTTCGACGCCAAGACGGGCGAGCTTCTGGGCGCGCATATGGTTGGCGCCGAAGTGACCGAGATGATCCAAGGCTATGTGATTGGCCGGCAGCTTGAGACCACCGAGGAAGACCTGATGCACACTGTCTTCCCGCACCCGACGCTTTCGGAAATGATGCACGAGTCGGTGCTCGACGCCTACGGGCGGGCGATCCACTTCTGATCGAACGCGACCTCGGAAACAGAAAAGGCGGCCCCCGAAAGGGCCGCCTTTAATCTTACAGGGAGAAAATTAACCGCGGACGATTTCCCCGCCAGCCTGCGCCCAATGGGCAAGGCCGCCGAGGTTGTGCACGGTTTCATGACCCAGTTGGCGCATCATGCCTTGGGCCATTCCAGCGCGGCCGCCCGAAGCGCAGTAGAGCGCAACCGGCTTGCCGGATTTCAGGGCGGGGTGGCATTCGGGGCTGCGCGGGTCGGCTTTCATGCGCAGCTGGGCCGTGGGGATATGGATCGCCCCTTTGGCTTTGCCCGAGGCGGCCACTTCGCCGAACTCGCGGATGTCGATGAGAACGAGGGAACCGTCAGCCACTTGCGGGATCGCATCGCGCGCGCTCAGAGCGGCGGGGCGGGCGGCGGCATTCGAGAAGAAATTGAACATAGAGGGCACCTGTGTTTGAAGTCTTGACTGTATATATATAACAAAAATGGAATGTAAAGAGCCTATGTGATGTTCCTGACTTGTTCTCACTTTTTGGTTGGAGTGGCCGCCTGATTTGACTATCTGTTAATCGTTGGTGCGGAGGGGCTCATGCCAGAGCAGAAGTTTATCGAGGTTCGGGGTGCCCGCGAGCACAACCTCAAGAATATCGACGTGGACATTCCGCGCGATGAGCTGGTGGTGATCACCGGTCTTTCCGGCTCGGGCAAATCTTCGCTGGCGTTCGACACGATCTATGCCGAAGGCCAGCGCCGCTATGTCGAAAGCTTGTCGGCCTATGCCCGCCAGTTCCTCGACATGATGGAAAAGCCCGATGTGGATCCCATCTCGGGCCTGAGCCCCGCGATTTCCATCGAGCAAAAGACCACTTCGAAAAATCCGCGCTCGACGGTCGGCACTGTCACCGAGATTTACGACTATATGCGCCTGCTCTTCGCGCGTGTCGGAACGCCCTTCAGCCCTGCCACCGGCCTGCCCATCGAGGCGCAGCAGGTGCAGGACATGGTCGACCGCGTGATGGCGATGGATGAGGGGACGCGCGGCTATCTCCTTGCGCCCATCGTCCGCGACCGGAAAGGGGAATATCGCAAGGAATTCCTCGAGCTTCGCAAGCAAGGCTTTCAGCGGGTCAAGGTCGACGGCACCTTCTACGAACTCGACGAGCCGCCGACGCTCGACAAGAAATTCCGCCACGATATCGATGTGGTGGTCGACCGGATCGTCGTCCGCCCCGGCCTTGAAACGCGGCTCGCCGACAGCTTCCGCACCGCCCTGAACCTTGCCGATGGCATTACGGTTCTTGAAACCGCGCCCAGTGAAGGCGAGCCGGAGCGCATCACCTTTTCCGAGAAATTCGCTTGCCCTGTCTCAGGCTTCACGATCCCTGAAATCGAGCCGCGCCTTTTCTCGTTCAACGCGCCCTTTGGCGCGTGCCCTTCCTGTGATGGCCTCGGGGTCGAGCTCTTTTTCGACGAGCGCCTCGTTGTGCCGGATGTGACCCTCTCGCTGGTGAACGGCGCGCTCGCCAACTGGCGCAAGAGCAAATCGCCCTATATTTTGCAAACCATAGAGGCTTTGTCGCGCCATTACGGGTTCGACAAGGCGGCCAAATGGACAGACCTGCCGGAGATTGCCCAGAAGGTCGTTCTATATGGCTCGGGCGAGGAAGAGATTCAGTTCCGATATGACGAGGGCGGGCGGGTCTACCAGGTCAAACGCGCCTTCGAGGGGATCATCCCCAATATGGAGCGCCGCTATCGCGAGACCGACAGCGCATGGATGCGCGAGGAGATCGAGCAATACCAGAACAACCGCCCCTGCGGCGCCTGCGGCGGCTATCGCCTGCGGCCTGAGGCGCTGGCTGTCAAGATCGCCGGCCTTCATGTGGGGCAGGTGGTGCAGATGTCGATCAAGGAGGCTTTCGACTGGATTGAAACCGTGCCTGCGAGCCTGACCAACCAGAAGAACGAAATCGCCCGTGCGATCCTCAAGGAAATCCGTGAGCGGCTCGGATTCCTGAATAACGTGGGCCTCGAATATCTGACCCTCAGCCGCAACGCCGGCACGCTCTCGGGCGGCGAGAGCCAGCGGATCCGACTGGCGAGCCAAATCGGCTCGGGCCTCACGGGCGTGCTCTATGTCCTCGACGAGCCCTCCATCGGCCTGCATCAGCGCGACAATGACCGGCTTCTCGGAACGCTCAAGAACCTGCGCGATCAGGGCAATACCGTGATCGTCGTCGAGCACGACGAAGAGGCGATCCGCGAGGCGGACTATGTCTTCGACATTGGCCCCGGTGCCGGCGTGCACGGCGGAGAGATCGTCGCCAAGGGAACTCCCGCCGAGATCATGGCCAACGAGGGTTCGGTTACGGGCCAATACCTGTCCGGCAAACGCGAGATTGCGGTGCCGAAGGATCGGCGCAAGGGCAGCGGCAAGAAGCTTTCGGTGGTGAAGGCTACGGGCAACAATTTGCGCGAAATGAGCGTGGATTTCCCCTTGGGCAGGTTTGTCTGCGTCACCGGCGTTTCGGGTGGCGGCAAATCGACCCTGACGGTCGAAACGCTCTACAAGAACGCCGCGATGAAGCTGAATGGCGCGCGCGAGACGCCCGCGCCCTGCGAGACGATCAAAGGCTTTGAACATCTCGATAAGGTCATCGACATCGATCAGCGCCCCATCGGCCGCACCCCGCGTTCAAACCCCGCGACCTATACCGGCGCTTTCACCCCGATCCGCGATTGGTTTGCTGGCCTGCCGGCATCTCAGGCGCGGGGGTACAAGCCCGGGCGGTTCAGCTTTAACGTCAAGGGCGGGCGCTGCGAGGCGTGCCAGGGTGATGGCGTCATCAAGATCGAGATGCACTTCCTGCCGGACGTTTACGTGACCTGCGAGACGTGCAAGGGCCACCGCTATAACCGCGAAACGCTCGAGATCAAGTTCAAGGGCAAGTCGATTGCCGACGTTCTTGAAATGACGGTCGAGGACGCGCAGGAGTTTTTCAAGGCGGTTCCTTCGATCCGCGAAAAGATGGACGCGCTGGTGCGTGTCGGCCTTGGCTATATTCAGGTCGGCCAACAGGCGACGACCCTCTCGGGCGGCGAGGCGCAGCGGGTCAAGCTTTCCAAGGAGCTTGCCAAGCGGTCGACCGGCCGGACGCTCTATATCCTCGACGAGCCGACCACGGGCCTGCATTTCGAGGACGTGCGCAAGCTTCTCGAAGTGCTGCACGAGCTGGTCGAGCAGGGCAATACGGTCGTGGTGATCGAGCACAACCTCGATGTCATCAAGACCGCCGATTGGCTCATCGACATCGGCCCCGAAGGCGGCGATGGAGGTGGCATGGTCGTGGCGACCGGAACGCCCGAGGATGTGGCGAAAGTGGCCGCAAGCCACACCGGCCGCTATCTTGGGCCGATGCTGAAATCCAAGAAAGTGGCGGCGGAATGAACGAGATTCTTTGGCAAAAGCTCGAAGGGGCGGCCGTTTTTGTTTCGGCTCTTATCGCCTATTGGCTGACGTCGAACGAAGAGCTTGCGTGGTGGGCGGCAATCCTGTGGTTCTTTGCTCCCGATCTTAGCTTTGCCGCGTATCTCGCCGGGGCTCGGGTCGGCGCGATGGGCTACAACGCGGTCCATATCTATGGCTTTGGCGCGGCCGTGATTGCGGGTGGCCTGCTCTTTTCCTGCCCGTTTGCGGTCGCCCTTGGTTTGCTCTGGCTCGGTCATAGCGGATTTGACCGGATGCTGGGCTATGGCCTCAAGCTTCCGTCAGGCTTTCAAGACACGCATCTCGGCCGGATCGGCAAGGACCGCTAGTCAGCCGCGAAAATGACCACGCCCGAAGGCGCGAGCTTCAACGGATCGCCGCCGAAGAGGACGCGCTTGCCTAGGCCTTGAACCACAGGTACAGGCGTGTCGGATAGATTGAGCGCCAGCATGATCGCCCTCCGCCGCAGGATCAGAAGATCGTTTGCGGCATAGACTGTCTCGACAGCCCCGCCGCGCATATCGGGCTCAGATTTACGCAGCGCGATCAATGCCTTCACATCCTCGGCCAACGTGGTATCTCCTCCGGTCCAGTCCATATCCTCGCGGTTCAAGGGCCATGCCTTGCCGCGCCGCCCGATTTCCTCTCCCCAGGAAATGACCGGCGGCCCTTCGGCAAACATCAGAAGGGCAAAGGCCTGCCGCAGCTTGGCGCTATCCCCGCGCAGCATGGCAAGAAGCATCGGCATATCGTGGTTCGACAGGAACGGCGCGAGGACGTGATCGCCCTCGACCTCGTAGCGGTTGGTGAAATAACGGGCGAAACGTTCGGGGTCTTCGATGCCGGTTAGCATCTTCTGGATATGGTCGCGGAAGGTGAAATCGAAGATGCCGTCGAGTGTGTCGGCCTCAAACGGCGCTTTGGCGAGGTATTTATCACCGTCCCATATTTCGCCCAGGAGGAAGAAATCATCGCCGAGGCGCAGCCGCGTGAAAACGCGGTGCGCGGCCCAGAAATCGGGCTCGATGTGCTTGTAGGTATCAAGGCGGAAGCCGTCGAGGCCGGTGCGTTCGGCAAGGCCGATATGGGCGTTTAGGATCGCTGAGCGGACGTCAAAGCGTTCGGTCTTCAGATCGGGGAGGCCCGATAGGCACATAGTAACGTTGTCGCCGCCGCATTCGGCCCCTTGGCGGAGCCAGTTCGGGTGGGTCCGGGTCCATGTCGCATTATAACCGACGTGATTATAGACCACATCAAGAAGCACCTTGATCCCCCGCGCATGGGCGGCCTCGACCAAAGTGCGCAGATCGTCTTCGGTGCCATACCGAGGGTCGATTGCGTTGAAATCTTCGGCCCAATAGCCGTGGTGGGGCTGGAAGGTGCCTTCGGCCACTTCGATCGAGGGGCCCTGCTGGTTGACCGGCGTCAGCCAGATCGCCGTGGCGCCCAGATCGGCAATGTAATCGAGCCGCTCGGTCAGGCCTTTCAGATCACCGCCATGAAAGGCGAGCGGGTTCTCAAGGTCGACGCCCTCATTGTTCGATGGATCGCCATCGGCAAAGCGGTCGACCATGACGAAATAGATGAT
>Ga0181560_10005114_pt1 | contig 11788 bp, 10 predicted proteins | sample 011ome_20_FD_133751 | JGI IMG/M metagenome (GOLD analysis project Ga0181560, IMG submission 133751) | Coastal salt marsh microbial communities from the Groves Creek Marsh, Skidaway Island, Georgia - 011509CT metaG (megahit assembly) | ecosystem: Environmental > Aquatic > Marine > Intertidal...
GCCTTCGTTGTTCTTCTTATCGTCGCGCGCGGTGAAACCGAAGAAGTTTTTCTTCCTCATCTTCTCGGCGGTTTTTGAAGTCGAAGACGACGACGACGACGACGAGACGAGCTCAGAGCGCCGCGGATGATGCAGGTGGAGGTGAGAGAGTTCTCTGTTCTTGCGCAGAATTTTTCCCTCTCTCTTCTTCTCTTTCTCTTTCTCGTGCGCGTCTATCTACCCGCTCTCCGTGCCGCGAAGCGAGAGCGCCGCGGGAGAGAGAGAGAGAAGGAGAGGGAGAGCTTTTGACGAAATCTATATGAACAACGTCGTCCGATGTGTACTACGTGTAACAACACGCACGCTTTTTATTAGGGGAGAAGGGGCGCGGCATCTTTCTCTCATCGGCATTTTTATTTAGGGTTTTATTACACTTTGGGGTTTAGGGTTTCATTTTGAGATCTCAAGACGCTTTACGCATTTTGTAAACGCGCGCACATACAAACGCACATCATTATCATGGAACTCTCGCGAGTGCTCCCTCCGACGCAAACGACCAAACGAGGCGAACGCGCGCACGTGCACGGCGGATTTATCGACGTCGTCGAAGAAGAAGAAAACGAAGAAGAAGAAGAGAAGTCGAGAACGAAGAAAAAAGAATCCGCATCTTCCCGATGCTTCTTCGCCATCGCGTACGTCAACGAGAAGAGCGGGAAAGCGTACGTCCGACGCGTCGCGAACGGCGACGACGACGATGGCGTCGTCGACGTCGTTTGCGAACACGCGCACAGGAAAATAACGTGCGTGCGGCCTTTCATCGCCACCACCAAAGAAGGAGAGTCAAAAAAGTCGTTTTTATTGTGCGCGTCTGGAAGCGCGGACGGTTCGGTACACGTGTGGTGCTCGAAAACCGGCGCGCTGAGGCGTCGACACGAGCGGGTGTTGGCCGGACCGATCCGGGATATCGCGTGGTCGTTCGACGGGTCGAAGCTCGCGGTGGTTGGCGAAGGGAAAGAAGTTTCGTCGTCGTCGTCGTTCGCGAGATGCATAAACGCGGAGATGGGCACGACGGTGAAAGATCTCGGCGGCGCGACGAAAGCGTGCGGGACGGCGTGCGCGAGCAGGAGCGGAAAGCCGCACAGAGTAGTCACCGGGTCGGACGATTTCCGGGTGAGATTTTATAAAGGAGGGCCGCCGTTTCAGCTGGAAACGATAGCGACGACGACAACGACGACAACGAATGATAGCGAAGAAGAACAGAGACAGAAACACAAACGACGACAGCAAAATCACCGTCGTCACGAAAAGTACGTCAACGAAGTTCGAATGTCCGAGGACGATAAGTACGTACTCTCCGCCGCGGGAGACGGGATTGGCGTTTGGGACGTGGAGACGCTCGAGATGATTGGTGACGACGGCCGAGTTGCCGCGAAGGACGGGTCGACGTACGGCGTCGCGTGGTTAGACGATAAGGAGCATCGGTTCGTCTCGAGCGGCGCGGATAAGATGGTTAAACTTTGGAACGTGAAAGATGTCGCGCGAGAACGAGAAGTAGGCGTAGATGTAGAACTCGAGATTTTAACAGCAGCAGCAACAGCAACGACGGAAGGAGAAACGAAAAGAGACGGAGAAGAGGAGGCAAAAATTCGGTTGGTCGTGAAACCAAAGATGGGAAGATACGTTACGAAACAAGTTACGCGCGAGGACGCGTACAGTTGTTGTCGTACGAAAACAACGACGACGACGACGACGGCGGCAAAGCCATCCGTCGATGATATGCAAATAGGCGTGTGTGCATCTGCCAAAACGGTCGTTTCATGCGGTTTGTCCGGAACAATGACCGTGTTTGACGTCGTCGACGACGACGACAACGACGACGAGAAGAAAGAAGGGGAGAAAAAGCGGCTTCGTTTCCGAGAGGAGATTTTAGGACACTCGAGGCCGATAACGGCGATGTGCTCGGTCGACGTTTCGTCGTCATCGATGAAAAAGTATCAGATTTGGACGGCGAGTATACAAAGAGAAGACGATCCGAGACCGAGGATATTGGTTTGCGATTACATTCCGGAGAAGAAAACCATCGAAAACGTAGAAGAAGTAAAGGAGAATACTCCGCTGAAAAAAATCACGAAACTGGTCAATTGCGGGGATACGTACGTCGCCGCCATTGGCTTCGACGATCACTTGCGCTTCGCGAGCGTTGCGAACAAAGCATTCACAGACGATGGCGGCGAAGAGTGTCGCGTAAAATTTGAGCGACAGCCAATCGATGTCTGCGTCGTTTCGGTCTCTTCGGCTTCTTTCTCTCCTCCTCCTTCGACGCGAGAAGAAAAAGAAGGAGAAGAAGAAGAAGAAGAACCGCGAGGACCCACGGTCACGAAAGTTCAGTGCGAACTTCTCGTCACGTTTGCAGACGCTCGCGCTCAACTCGTGCCAATAGAATACGAAAAATCATCGACGGAAGGAGGAGCTGGAGGGCTAAAAATCCTTTTCGATAGAATACAAAGGATCGACGTGACGTCGACGAATTCAACGACGAAAAGGAAAAAAGAAGTCGAATTGTCGTGTGGATGCGCCGTTCACTTTTTCGAAAGTGGTAATGATGAGGCGACGACGACGACGACGACGACGAAGACGAAGACACTCTTCGCTTTTGGCGCTGCCAACGAAGCCGCGGTTCACATTTTCGAGAGAAGAAATGTAGACGGGATCATTGAACGCAAGCAAACGCTCGAGCGAAGCAACGCGTCGTCGTGCAACATCACGTGCTTAGATTTTGCTCCAAACGGAAAGCACCTCGCCGTCGGTGATTCCAATCGCGAGATTATTTTGTATACCTCGGACAAACTTCATCAAAACATAGGAGTAGAAGAAGAAGAAGAAGAAGGAGAAAAGTTCCGTCTCCTGAAACCGCGCGACCGAAGGCACTCCAAATTCCTCCACGGCAGCCGCGTAGAAGACGTGAGCTGGTCTCGATCCTCCACGTCGCTCCTCTCGTGCTCTTTAGACGGCCACGCCAAAATCTGGCGAAACGTAATCGTCCAAAATACCACCGACAGCGAGGATAGCGTTCCGAAAATAGAATCCGTCGACGTGAACGCCGTCGACGGCGGCGCGCGGTTCGCGCGGCTCTTACACGTCGGCGTCGACGACGACGACGACGACTTTGATGAAAAAAGTAAAGAAGAAAGTAACGACGATTTGGACACCGCGCGAGCGCATCTCGTCTGCGCGGGTGCCGATTGTGCCGTCCGCTTCTTCTCGCCCGCATCGTCATCGCAGAAGAGAATTTAAAACGTTTTATTTTTAAACGAAGAGGCGTCGATCGTCGTCGATCGGTACGATATGGTAGATGAAAAGCAGCCGTTTTTCGCGCGAGCGAGCGAACGAAAAAAAGTTCGTTTTTGACGGCGGACGGCGTGTTTTACTCACCACAAATTGAGACGGAAGACACCCACGCCGATATAGAGTAAAGCAGAGTAATATTATTAGTACATTAGCAGCGCAACGCATTAACTAACATCGTCGTCGCCGTCGTCATCATGGCGAAGAAAAACAGCGCGAAGAAGCGCCAATCGCGCGTCGTCGACGCCATGCGTCGAGAGGAAAAACAAATGGAAAAACAAAAGTTGCGAGAGCGAGAGTTGAAAGAGCGCGAGGAAGAGCGGAAATCGATCGGCGCGCAGCAAAGAGAGAGACGAAAAATGATGGGAGATAAGAAGAGCGCGAAAGACGCGTCGTTGAAGACGACGCTGGAAACGGGCGGCGTTTTGAAGAAGAAGAAGAAGCGAGAGAGGAAGAATCAAAACAAAATCGTAAAAGGCGTGCGAGTCGGAAACGCGACCAAGATCAAGAAAAACGTCGTGTACAACGGCATCATGATTAAAGACGCGGCGTCGAAACAGGCCGTTCTGGACATGCTGAAAGCAGAAGATAGGATGATGTGAACCAGCACAGAAGAGAAGAGAAGAGAGAGCGCGCGCGCATTTGTATGAGTACTATGATTATTATTATTAAATTCTAACCGCTTTGAGAACGACGAGCGACTCCTCGTCCGCTTGCGTCCACTTCGCTTTCTCCACGAGCAAACCTTCTTGTCGTCGTAAGATTGACATCATCTCCTCGACGTCGTTTTGCGCGTACGCGACGACGAGAAAGGTCCCTCCGTTTGGTCGCAACCACGATTTGACGTCGTAGAGAATTCGGTCGACGACTTCTCGTCCTCGGACGCCGCCGGCCCACGCGGCGTTTATCGGCGGCGGCGGTTTGGAGGCGGTCGTCCCGTCGGAGGAAAGAGAAGGGTCGTAAATCTCTTCCGAAGGCGTCACCACGTACGGTGGATTGAACAGCAACACGTCTATTGGTTTCTTCTTTCTCCTCCTCGTTTCCTTGTCGTTTTCATCGTCGTCGTTGTCTCGGTGGTAAAACCGGTCGTCCTCTAACATGTCGCCGCGGAAAATCTCAATCGAACACGTCTTTGAAGACGACGTCGACGCTTCTCCTCCTCCTCTAGCGATGTCGTCGTCGTCGTCGTCGTCGTCGTCCCCGACGACTCTCAGTCCGTGTCCGCGCATCGTCTCTTTCGCGTGCTCCACCGCCTTTTCGTTCACGTCCACGCCGATGAACCGCCACTCGTCCTTTCGCTGACATTCGCGCTCGTTGTTGTTCCTCTTCAACTTCTCCTCCTCCTCCTCCTCTCGAACGCGTCGTTGTTGTTCGAGAAAACTCATCGCGTGCGAACACAACACGTACCCAGAACCGACGCCAATTTCCACGCTCACGAACGCATCGTCATCATCTCCATCATTTTTATAGCATTCTGAATCTAACGCGAGCCGTTGTTGTTGTCGTCGCCGCCGCGATAGTCTTCGTCGCGCGTTCGACGTTTCCTTTTTCCAAATTTCGTCGACGACCGCGTCGGCGAGAAGAAACGAATCTTCGCTCGGTTCGTACACGCACGATTTATCGTACGAGGTGTCCTTGATTCTCGCCAGAGACATGATTTGTGCGCGCGCGCGCGAGCGAAGAATAGTCGAGAGAGAGAGAGAGAGAGAGAGAGAGAGAGAGAGAGAGAGACGGCGCGGGCGCTTCAAAGTTTTGAAGAAGAAGAAGAAGAAGAAGAAGAAGAAACAGTTAGCGAGTATTATTAAATAAAAACACGACTCTCTCTAGGCACTCTCTACATCTCTCTTCTACAAAGAAGCTAACCCTCTCCTCGCTCTCACCCGACTTTCATTCTCTCGCATGATCTCCAAAGCTTTCCACAAGTCTTCAAGTTTAACGTCGACTTGTTTATCCTCGTCTTCCTCGGCGTACTCTTCGGCGCGCAAATCTTTTATTCGGACGGATCCGTTTTCCCACTCCGACGGCGCGACGAAGACCACGTATCGAGCGCCGATGCGGTTGGCGTAATCGAAGGTTTGCGCGACTTTTTTTTTCGGTTCGAGGAGGACGTCGACGACGACGAGTCTTTTCTGGTCGTTTTCTCCTTCGTCGCTATTATTTCTATCGCCACCGTTTTTGTTACCACTATTTTCGCTCGCCGGAGGAGAAGTATTTTGCCTCAACAAACCCGCCGCTTTCATCGCCTTTCCTTGCATGTCTTTGTTGTACGCGCAGACGCAGAAATCAACCCTCTTTTGGACGTTTGGTAACAAATTTTTCTCCTTTAAGAGTTCGACGATGACGCAATCGCCAAAACCAAAACCGCACGCCGGCACCGGCGTCGTCGCTCCGTACAAAGATAAAAGCTTATCGTATCTACCGCCACCGGCGATCGCCCTCAATTCGCCGGCTTTATCGAACGCTTCAAAGACGACGCCGGTGTAATATGCCAGTCCTCTCACGACGGAAGCGTCGAATTGGAGCCAATCGCCGAAACCGTACTCCTCGGCCAGTTTGAACAACTCTTTCAACTCGCGTATGGACGAATCGTCCACGGCTTTTTTGTTTGCATCGCTACCACCACCGCTACTTTTCTCGATGGCCTCTCTCGCCATTTCCTCCAACTCTTCGACCGTTTTGCAACTCAACGTCTTCACCACGTTCTCCGCGGTGTCTCTCGGCAACCCCAACGTCTCCGTCAACTCCTTCACCACCGCCTCGGCGCCAATCTTGTCGAGCTTGTCCAAAATCACGCACGTCGGCGCAAAAATCTCGTCCGGCACGTCGTTAATCGTCAACATCGATTGCATGACTTTCCTCGAATTCACTTTAATCCCTACGTCCTCGCTCGTAATCCCGCAACTTTTGAAAAACTCCACCGCTGCGCTCAATAACTCCACCTCCGCGGTTATCTCCTTGCATCCAATGATATCCATGTTCCACTGATAATGCTCTCGCTTCCGTCCTCTCTGCGTAGCTTCGAACCTCCAGCACTGCGGTATCGAAAACCATTTCAACGGCAATATCATCGACGCGCCGCGAGACAACACCATCCTCGCCAACGTCGGCGTCATCTCCGGTCTCAGCGTCACTTCCACTCCGTCTTTATCCACGAACGAGTACATCTGTTGCGTGATTTCCTCCCCGGCTTTTCTCTTGTACAACTCTTGCCGTTCCAGAACCGGCGCGTCGTACTCCTCGAAACCCGATTGTAAACCACACTTCCGGAACTTTTCAAACAACCACGACTGCAAGCGATACTCGTCCGGAAAGAAATCCCGCGTTCCAGAAACCGAATCCAAATCGACCGGAGGCGTTTGCGACGCTTGCACCGTGATTACATTCGCGCTCGTTTGCGCCTCCGCGCGTTCTTTTTTCAATCGTTCCTTCTCCAACTTTTCCCGTTTTTTGCGTTCCTTCTCCGCGATGCGCGCGAGTTGTTTTTCCGATTTTCCTTCTCCTCCTCCCGGAGGGTCACCACCTCCGCCTCCTCCTCCTCCTCCTCCTCCTCCTTCGGCTGCGGCGGCATCGTTCTGGGTCGTTGACATCGTTTCGTTGCACTTTGGAAGTAAAAGTATATGTAGAGGGTGAGTCGTGGAAAAAAGGAGAAAAGCACGAAAAGAAGAAACGAAGGTTTTTGAGATGTTTGTTTAGGGTATCATTTTTTTTTTTTCGTGTGTGTGTGTTTTGTTCCTTTTTTTTAAAAAAAAAACGTTTTTTGTGGTGCACACTTTTTTGTCTCAAGAAGAAGCACAAAAGTAATAAAATAAAAGAAGCGGAGGAGAAGAGAGCGACGGATGGATGATGATTTACTTCCTCACCGCTCTCTCTCTCTCTCTCTCTCTCTCTCTCTCTCTCTCTCTTTATTAACTTAAGGTGAAACTCAGTATTTAGAAGATGGAACCTTTGTATCCAGCCTTTTCGCGCTCTTCCTTCATCTTCGCGGCCGCGGCGGCTCTTCTCGCGGCGGAGGCTTCTTCTTCCGCTTTCGCCTTGGCTTTCTTCTCCTCCGGCGTGAGTTCTTTCTCGCCAGAGCCTTCGTAGGCGTTCCAGTTGGACTGACCGGCGACGGAGTCTTTGAACGTCTCCGAATCGTCTCTCGGTGGCGCGGAGAAGTTGCCTCCAGCTCTAAAGCGCGTTTAGAGAGAAGAGAGTTAGTTTTCCTATGAGATAGACACAAAGCAGAGAGAGAAAAAATGAAAAAAATACGACGCGTTGACGTGTCTTCGTTGCGGTTGGAAACGTGTACACATTCACAAAAAAAACACCCAGAAATTGAGCACTCGCGTTCCCCAAAAAGCTAAGTTCCTCTCTCGAGAAACGTCTTCTTTTTGACGACTTTTGTGTGTGCGGAGAAAACGCGAGCTTGTTTCGGCCGCGTCTCTCTTTCCTTCTCTCTGACGATTCCAGAAGAAGCAAGCGCGCGCGCGTTTTTTTTTTGCAACAACGAATTCACATTTTCACATTTATGTCATCACATGACGTGGAATAACGTGATTTCGTGAAGTGGCACCAACGCGCGCGAGGTGCTTCAGAGAGAGAGAAATAGAGAGCTTTTTGAAAACGACGAGAAAAAGAGCCGATGCGCGCGCACTTACCGACGGGTGACGTCTCTCTTAGAGGAGACGTTGTTCAAGCGAACGGATCGAGCGGCGATGGTCGTTTGGGTAACGGAGAACATATTCTTATTGTTGTGTACGTGGGTGTGTTTGTTAGATTTTTTTTTGTGCGAGTTTTTCGCGAATTTTTTTAATCAAAAAAACGTTTCTACTTCTTTCAAAGATGTTTAGGGTTTTTGTATTATACACGAGGAAAACCCTAAATATAAGTTTTTTGCGTTCAAAAATCATCTCTCGAGAGAGTCTTCCCACGAAACAAAAAACGCGCGCCGCGCTCGTTTTGTTGGACTAATAAAGCGCGACCGGAGAAGAAGAAGAACGAGAGAAGAAGAAGAAGAACGCTCTCTCTCTCTTTTCTTTTTTTGTGTTTCCCAAAACTTCCTCTCCTTCTTTTGTTAAACGAGGAAACGCGCATCATCATCATCATCTCATCGGAAGAAAGAGAAAGAGAGAGAGACAATTATATTTTTGCACGCGATGGCGACGACGACGACGACTTATAACAACAACAACAACAGCGCACACAAACAGTTCGAAACCGGACACGCGGATCAGATTCACGATTGTCAGTACGATTATTACGGACGGGTGCGTTTCTTTTTTCGTTTTCGTTTTCGGGTTTCTTTCTCCTCTTTGTTCGTTTTGTTTTTTCCCGTCGAGAGCGATTGAGTGTGTTTGAGTGCCTCTTCCAGAGGTACCAAAAGGAGAGAGAGACGCTGACGTTTTCTGTTCTATTCCACGACTGATTAACTCATTAATGAATCAATCACAGAGAGTGGCGACGTGCTCGTCCGACCGAACGATCAAAGTGTTCGACACCGGAACAACGACGACGACGAGCGGCGACGGTTTCGACCAGCAACAACAACAACAACAACAAGGCGGCGTTCCGAACGTGGAAAGAGCGAACGCGACGACGCTCACGGGACACGAAGGTCCGGTGTGGCAAGTGTCTTGGGCGCACCCGAAATTTGGCGCGTTGTTGGCGTCGTGCTCGTTCGATCACACGGTGATGATTTGGAAGGAGACGAGTTCAAACGTTTTTTCGAGAGTGTACGTGACGCCGAAAGGCTTTTTCGACGGGAGCGTGAATGCGATTTCGTGGGCGCCGCACGAGTTTGGGTGCGCCGTGGCTGCGTGCTCGAGCGATGGAAGCGTTGCGGTTATTAGTAATGTGTCGGGAGGAGGGTGGCAGAGCGTGAAGATTTCAAACGAAGCGCACGCGGTTGGGTGCACGGGCGTGTCGTGGGGACAGAACGACGAGATTGCGAGTTGCGGGTGCGATAACTTGTGCAAGATTTGGACGAGAGCAGGCGCCCAAGAAGGAGGAGGAGATAGTAGTAATTATTATAATCAAAATCAGCAACAACAACAACAGCAACAGCAACAGTGGCGACTAAAGAAGGAGCTTCGAGGTCACGCGGATTGGGTGAGAGACGTCCAATGGGCGCCGAATAACGGCGGTTCCAACGTCCAACAACTCGCTTCGTGTTCGCAAGACGGCAAAGTGTTCATCTGGACCGAAAGCAATAACAGCAACAACAAAGACTACCACTCGGTCCTTCTCAACGATTTCAACGCCGCCGTCTGGCGTCTCAGCTGGTCCGTCGTCGGGAACGTCCTCGCCGTCTCCGACGCCAACAACCAAGTCTCGGTGTGGAAAGAAAGCGTCGACGGCAAATGGACGCGAATTCAGTCAAAGTAAAAAAAAAGAACTTTTGCACCTATCGCGTCGTCGTTCCCGTTGTTAACGTGCGTCGAGATGTTGTTATTTCAGTTTCATTATTGGAGAGAAGAGCGATTTATATCCACACACAAACGTATATATATAAAATACAGGCGAGAACGAACAAACGCGCGCTACGAACACACTTCTCTTTCCTCTCTTCTCTTCTCTTCTCTCTCATTTTTTCTCCTCACGCGACTCACAAAAACCACACGCGTCGGGGATAAAAAAAAATTATGAACGCGAACGCATCAACCTTCGTCCCATCCAACTTCCTTCGCGACAAACAAGAACAAGAACAAGGAGAAGACATTTTCTTCGCCATCGACGTGGAGTGCGTCGCGACTGGGTACACGCACAACGACCGAGCGGTGGCGCAAATCGCCGTCGTGGACGAGCAGTTGCGCACTTTGGTGAACGTGTTCGTCAAAACGACGAGAAGGAGAAGAACAGATGAAGGCGCGTCGTCCTCGCGCGCTGAGGAAGAAGAAGACGCGAAGAATGTCATCGTGTCGACGATTGAGCCTTTAACCGGGATAACGAGAGAAAAGTTGGAGAAGGAAGGGATTCCCTTTGAAGATGGTAAATTTGGTTTTTCGTTGTTTGTTGTTCGTTCGTTTGTTTGTTTTGTTTCGACGGACGGACGGACCGGGGGGCTCACCCTCGCACGGGATATATACTGACATTTTCTCCTCTCTCTCTCTTTCTCTTTCTCTTTCTTTCTCTCTTTCTCGTTGTTCGTGAACGTAACAGCCATGGTACTCGTGCGCCGCTGTTTGCCTTCGCGATCGGCTATCCTCGTAGGCCAAAACGTCTCCAAAGACATCGAGTGGTTAGGTTTGCGAGAAGGCGAAGACTTTAAAGGCGTGGTCGATTTGTGCGGGGTGTGGAGAACGTGGAATCCAAAGTTTAAAACCTATTCGGTCTTCTCGCAAGATCACTTGGTCAGACGATTGCTCAAAGGTCAGCTGGAGTTGAGCGAGAAACACTGCGCGGAAGGCGACAGCGTGAAATCGATGAAACTGTTTCAACTGTGGAGAGAGTTACATCACGCGCCGGAAAAGTTGCAACAGGAGAAGGAGAAATTGTTGGAAGGCGAACCGGAACCGAGTTTCGCGAAGAGGTTTCCCGTGTTTGAGGGAGTTTGCATGGGGAATAGGAAGACGTGCACGTGTGGAGCGCCTTTTTTTGGCTGACGAAAGACGAGACGAACGAAGGGGAGATTAAAATAATAATAGTAGTAAAATACCGCATAGTAGAGAGAAAGAGAATCATCTCATAGCACCACCATTTAGCGACGGAGAGACATGTACAGAAAAGAAAGAAGATATTTTGTAATATACAACGATAGTTATGATGAAATGATAGCCTTTGATTACTCAATAATGTACCTCGGTATTCGTGTGTTTTTGTTATTATTATTAAAATGGAGATTCTCTCTCTCTCCTTCTCTCTCGCTCTATCTATAAGACTTTCTCTAAACTCGCCGCTCTTTAGTTCAGCTCTTTCATCAGCTTGGACAGTCTGTGGATGTGTCGGCTGAAAATTTCCGCATCTTTCGTGGGAGCGGCGGCCGTGGAAGCAGACAAAGGAGTCGCAGAAAAACTTTGCTCCAGTTGTTGCTGCTGAATTTGCGTGTAGTGATCGAAAACTTTAATAGTCTTCCCGTCCTCTTCTAACGCAATTTCGAGGGCATCAAAGTTATTCCATTGCGACGCCCCGCCAGCTGAAGTGGCGTTCAACTTGGACACTTCAACGCCGTCGAGAAGAGATTTGCAGTACTCTCTTCTGTACTCGATAACGTTACTACTCTTCTCTCGCATCACTTCGAGGTTCTTCTTCAATTCATCCTCGGTCACTTCCATAAGCTGCGCGAGCTTTTGTACCGAAATAGTCGTGTACAATCTCAAATAGCTTTTTAACTTGGGAAGCGGCGCTCGTTGCTGCACCTCTTCCATGAACACCGCGAGCTGTTTCTTGTACGCCTCTTGATTGTAACTGAGCGACGGGTCCGCGGCGTACTCTCCAGATCCCGTAGATTGAATGATTTCGTTCGTGGCGATGAACTTCGGACACGCAA
>Ga0181560_10005116_pt1 | contig 11783 bp, 4 predicted proteins | sample 011ome_20_FD_133751 | JGI IMG/M metagenome (GOLD analysis project Ga0181560, IMG submission 133751) | Coastal salt marsh microbial communities from the Groves Creek Marsh, Skidaway Island, Georgia - 011509CT metaG (megahit assembly) | ecosystem: Environmental > Aquatic > Marine > Intertidal zone...
AAACCGAGGTGCGTTCTATACACTGGTCCCCATACGACCGCGTCGGCGTGGTGAACGCCGATCCTTAAGGACTTTTGCCGGCGCATCTCTCCGCCCACCCCCCGCTTTCAATCCCCGCCCTCGACGCCTTTCAACGCCACCTGACGCCTTTGAACTCCACCCCGACATAGGCGGCGGCGCGAGCGTCATCCTCGCCGCGCACAACGCGCGTCAGTTCGACGCCGGGTTCCTCAAGGCGGAGTACGACAGAATTCAGCGGGAGTTTCCGGACGACTGGCGGTTCGTGGACACGCTCCCGATCGCGCGGAAGCTGGTGCCGAAAACGGAGGTGTTTGGCTCGCACAAGATGGAGGCGCTCGCGACGCGATACGACGTGAAACCCGTCGACGGCGAGACCGCGCACAGGGCTGGCGCGGACGCGCGCGTCCTCGGCGAGATCGTCGAGGCGATGCTCGGCGTGAGCTTCGACGCCACCGCGGGGACGAGCGTGAGCGGCGTCGACGGCGGTGGCGAGCTCGGCGCCGCCGCGCGAATGCTGGCGTCGCACTCGTTTTCGTTGGGCGACACGGGAAAAAACAACTTGCGGCGGAAATCCTCCGAGGCTGCGGCGGCGGCTGCGGCTGCCGCGGCGAAGGCGCACGTCGCGTGGCCGTCGACGAACAACATGGTCGGGACGTCGCCGATCGCGACCGCGGACGGGTCGGACGTGGCGCGCGCGTCCGCGGTCGCGCAGGAGCTGGACGAGCTCGAGGCGCACGTCGACGGCGGCGACGACGACGACGCGTTCGAGAGCAAGAAACCACCCGCCATGGCGGCGGCGAAGGACGACGCCGCGCGCGCGCGACCGGCGAGGAAGCCGTTCTGGCTCGCCGCGGACCCGATCACCGGATTCGTCCCGGAGACGATGGAGTTCGCGAGAATGGTGGAAGCGGGCGAGGCGGCGTCGAACGCGCCGAGGACGGATGGCGTCTCGTCCGTCTCCGACGACGGCGCCGCGATCGACCGCGAGCTCGCGGCGCACCACGCGAGGCTGCGTCAGGATCACGCGGCGTGGGAGGGTATCCCGATCGACGAGCTGAAGAATCACGGCGCGTCGACGCAGATGGTCAACGTGTTGAAGAAAGCAGGCGTGACCACCGTGCAACAAGTCCTGAGGTGTTACCCACGAAAGTACCAAGAGTACGCCCGCTGGCGCGGCGACATGGAGCTGGGGACGTCCGTCTTAGTGCAAGGCACGGTCGTGAGCTACCTGAAAGGGAACGCGGGGGGTCGGTGGGGGGGATACAAACAGCCCGCGACGCTCGCGATCGAAACCGAGGACGGCGTCGGCGGCGTCGCGACGTTTGAAGCGCCGCTCTGGGCGTACGTCCCGCAGGAATCAGAACGAATGCTCGTCCCCGGCGCGTACGCGTGCGTCCGCGGCGTCTTCAGCGGAAAGAACGCGAAGCAGTACCTCACGCTCGACAGCCCATCCCTCGCGATGGACGTGCCCCCGCACGCGACCGTGGAGGTGTACTCGAAGTACCCGAAGAAGCACGACTTGGAGCCGCTGAAGTGGAGGGAGATTCAAAAAGCCGCCGTCGCCGCGCTGAGAGCGAATCTCCCCGCGGATCCCTTGACCGTCGCGCTCGGGGTCGAGTCCACGGTGCTTCCCGAGCTGAAGCTCGTGTCGCACCTCGAGGCGATGACGCACATACACAGGGGCGAGTCGGTGGAGATGGTCGCGGCGGCGCGCGAGAGGATCGCGTTCGAGGAGCTGTTGGAGCTACAGACGGAGCTGTTGCTCAAGCGGGTCGAAGCGCAAAAGAGCGGCGGCGAGGGGTTATCCATCGTGTCCACGCGGCTCTGCGACGAGCTCCGAAGCGTCCTGGACTTCTCTCTGACCGGCGGTCAAGAGCAAGCGATGGAGGAGATCTTACACGACATGGCGGGCACGAGCCCGATGCTGCGGATGTTGCAAGGCGACGTCGGGTGCGGGAAAACCGTCGTCGCCGCGCTCGCGATTCTCGCCGCCGTCGGCAACGGGCACCAGGGCGCGTTCATGGCGCCGACGGAGGTTCTCGCGACGCAGCACGAGCGGACGTTCGCGGAGATCTTCTCTCGGCTCGCGAAGCCCCCGAAGATCGTCTTGTTGACCGGCAGCACGCCGAAGAGGGCGAGGGACGCCGCGCTCGCGGACATCGAGAGCGGCGCCGCGGACATCGTCATCGGCACGCACGCGCTCGTTCACGACGCCGTGAAGTTCAAGTCCTTGGGGCTCGCCGTGGTGGACGAACAGCACAAGTTTGGCGTGGATCAGAGAGCGATGCTCCTGCAGAAAGGGCCCGTCGTCGGGCATCTGTTCGAGGACGCGAAGCCCGCGAAGCCCGCGAAGCCCGCGAAGCCAATGGACGCCGACGCGGAGGATCGGTCGCTGTGGGAAGAAGTCGGCGGCGTCGACGACTCAGGTGCGTTCTATACAAACGCTTTCACCCATCGCCCGGTTTCAACACTTGATCGCGTCCCATTTCAACTGACCGGTGAACTTTTTTTGTATGGAACGGCTCTCAGGCGAAGAGAAGGAGAAGAAGAAGAAGACGGGCAAAAAATCCGCCGCCGCCGCGGCGGCACCGGAACCCGAGCGGTCGAAGGACGGGATTGTGGAGTGGCGACAGATGCCGCACATGCTCACGATGACCGCGACGCCGATTCCGCGGACGCTCGCGATGTGCGAACACGGAGAGATGGCCATCTCTTGCATCGACGAGAAGCCCGCGGGTCGTCTGCCGATATTCACGAAGATCCTCATGAGCAAAGACCACCACATCGCGTACGATAAGTACATGGTCGACGCCGTGAAGTCGGGCTCGCAGTGTTACATCATCTTGCCGCTCGTGGAGGAGAGCAAGGCGGAGAGGATGGAGCGGTTCAAGTCCGCGGAGGAGGAGCACAAGAGGCTCGTGGAAAAATACCCCGAGGTGACGTTTGGGATTCTTCACGGGAAGCAAAGCAGCGACGAGAAAGCCACGGCGTTGAAGGACTTCAAGGACGGTAAGACGCAAGTCTTAGTCGCGACGACCGTCATCGAAGTCGGCGTGGACGTCCCGAACGCGTCTCTGATCATCATCGAAGACGCGGACCGTTTCGGCGTCGCTCAGTTGCATCAGATGAGAGGCAGAGTCGGCCGCGGGAAGACCGCGTCGTCGTGCTTCCTTCTCCTCGGCGACGAGGCCGGGTACCCGGCGCAGCAGCGCATGAAAGTTTTGGAGCAGAGCAACAACGGGTTTAAAGTCGCGGAGAGCGATTTACGGAACCGCGGCCCCGGGGACTTGACGGGGACGCGGCAGAGCGGCCACAAGGACACGCTGTGTCTCGCGAGAGTGGAGACGGATTTGGCGCTCGTCGAGGCGGCGCGCAGAGCCGCGGCGGAGACGATCGCGCGCGCGAACGTCCGCGGGGAGTCGCTCCCCGCGCCGCTCGCGGTCAGGATCATGGACAGACCTCCCGCTCTCGACCTCAACGCGTGACGCCCGCCGCCTCTCGCGTTTTGAAGGTTTCTTATTAAGGTTTCTCGAGTCGAGTCGCGTCGAGTCGAGTCATCACGCGTAGTATTTTCTTACAATGGCGAAGCGCTTCCAAGGTTAACTCACTCCTCCGTTCGTCGCTCGCTCGCCCCCGTCCACGCCGCCCCGTGGAAAATAATCGAATCACGGCAAACGTGCGTCGCACGTCGTCGATCACGCGCCCGCGGCGATCCCGCCGATCTTCGCGTCGACGCCGATCTCGCCGTCGATGAGATTAATCTCCATCGCCTCCTTCGGCGACATGTACGTGTCTCGCACCAAGTACTCGCCCATGTCTTCGAAACTCTTCCCGGTGAACTTCGCGAAGAACGCCACCTGCGACCGCGCGTTCCTCGAGAGCTCCTTCGCCTGAATTTTCACCTCGTACGACGTCCCCGAGAGGCCGCCGAGGGGCTGCGACAGGATTATGCGCGCCGACGGCAGCGCCAAGCGCTTCCCTTTAGTCGCCCCCGCCAGCAGCATCGCGGGCGGACCCGCGACGCACCCCATCGCGACGACGCTGATGTCGTTCGAGACGTAGTCCATCATGTCCAGGATCGTCGTCACGCAGTACTGCGTCCCCGCGGTGCAGTTCAGGAAGATCGTGATGTCCTTGTCCGGGGCGTCGTACTGCAGCGCGAGCAATTTCGCGCACACCGACGTCGCGACGTCTTCGTCGATGCGATCGCCGATGAAGATGACGCGGTTGCGCTCCAAGGCGGTGAAGCAGTCGATCATCTCGCCGCCGGACGTTCGCACCGCGACGTTCACGGGCGGGTCCCCGAGCTTCTCCGCTCTGGGTTTCATCTTGGGCGACGACGCCTCCTCCGCCTTCTCGGGCGCGACGGAGGACATCGCGAAGCGCGACGCGTCGCTCGAGACTTCGCCGTCTTGCCTCAGGTCGGACGCGGACGCGGCGCGCGTCGCGGCGGCGCGTCGCGAGGACGTCGCGCGGTTCGCGGCGGGGCGGCGCAGCGCGCGCGCGATCGCGCACGGCGCCGAGCACATCGTTTGCGCCATCGTGCGTGGGGAGAGCTCGAGCGCGCTCGAGGCTGTGACGGGTAGGGCGTGGGAGAGCGAACCCTAGCTAGAAAAACATCGAGTCCTCGCGCGATCGCGCGTCGTCATCCGCGACCCGCGATGCGCGTCAAACGCGCGGGTTGATCGAACACGTTAAAAGGAAAAGAGACGACATTTCCACCCACGGGAGCGGTGAAATTGAACCCACGGCAATTTGGCACCCGAGAGAAAAACAAACACACCATTATTTTGGCACCCACCGTCGGTCCTCACTGTTCGCCCGCGCCGTCCACCTCGCCGCAGGTCTTTTCGTCATGGGCGTCAGCGAGATTGGCTACGCGCCCATCGAGGCGGCGGCCCTCCCGGACGGCGTCTACAACGCCGGCCCGCGGTACGTCCTTCTCACCAGATCTCGCCACGGGGCGCGTTCTTTTTTTTCCGGAAATCCGACGCGGACGACGCCCTCGCCTCTCTCCCTCGCCGCCCTCCTCACCATCCCCCCGCCCCCCGCCCTCGACCTCTCGCCGCAGACAAAAGCAAGACCGCCTGTGGTCCTGGATCTTCGGCCTGACCGTCCTCGCGGTTTTCGTCGGCGGCGCGATGGCGTTCCACGGCCAGACCGACGCCCCGGACGAGACCGCGATGACGTCCGGGGCGGCGTGCGACGGCCCGCAGTACGACTTCGCGGCGACGCTCGCGGCGAACGCGGCGCGCGACGCCGCCGCGGCGTCGGGCGGCGGCGGCGGCGCCGCCGCCGCGTCCCTCGGCGCGGACGCCAGCTCATCAGACAGCCCGGACTCGGAGTACTTTGACAAGAACGAATTCGCGGAGACCGCGTGGCCGTGGCTCGTCGCCGCGTTCGTCGGCTCCTTCGCGCTCGGCATCGCGCTCCTGTGGGCGTTCCGCGTCCACGCGCACGCGATGGTGTGGGGGGTCGTGTACGCCAAGGTGGCGATTCTCGGCGCCGTCGCGGTCGCGATCGGAATGTCCGGCGCGTTGGTATTTTCGCTCTTTTTGGCCGCGCTGACGGCGCTGACGGCGTTTTGTTACTACCTCTGGAGGGACGAGCTCAACCTCGTGGCGTCGATGCTGTCCGTCTCGACGCAAGGTTTGAACGATAACCCGCACATCGTCACCGCGACGATATCGCTGCAGCTCGGGACGTTGTTTTACCTCTTGCCGGCTGCGTATTTTATGGCGGCGGCGCAGCAAAACGGCGTCGTCGGCGTCTCCTCCGTCGCCGTGAGCCGAAGCGGCTCGAAGTGCGTGGACTACGGCGGCGGCGCGGTGGACTGCTGCGACTTCAACACGGACGCTTGGGCGATCGCGTTCATCTCGCTCGCGTCCATCACCGCGATCTGGGTCATCTGCATGGCGCTCGAGACGAGGGTGTACCTCGTCGGCGGCGTGATTTGTCAGTGGTATTTCGCCCCCGCGGGGACGAAGAACGCCGGCGCCGTGGGCGAAGTCCTCGCGAACGCCGCGGGACCGTCGTTCGGAACCATCGCGTTCGGCTCGTTCGTGTTGACGATGATCGAGATCTTAAAGCAAGCGAACGAGAACAACCGCCGGAAGCGCGAGAACCAAAACATACTCGCGTGCTTACTCTTCACTTGCCTCGAGTGCATATACGCCTTCGTGGAGTACCTCTCGAAGTTCGCGACGTTGCAGGCGGCGATGACCGGCCAGGCGTTCTGCGACGCCGCGACGTCGGTCACCGATCTCTTGAAGCGCAACTTTCTCAGCGCGTACGCGACGTATTTCTTCCCGGCGCGGATCTTGCAGTTCACGACGTTTGTCGTCGCGGGCGCGTTTGGAATCGCCGGATGGCTGCTGTCGTTGGCGTCGTACACCGCCGCCGGGACGACGAACGGCGCGATGTACGCGAAAGTGATTGGCGGCGTGTGCTTCGTCGTGTCCGTGGTCGTGCTGTCGTTCTTCGTCATGGTCGTTTTGAACGTCGTCGACGCGGTGTTTCTGTGCTACGCGATGGACAAAGACCGAAACACGCGATCGCACGTGGAATTTCACGAGGTTTTCGAAACCGTCAACGCGAAGCAGCAGCCGAAGGACGAGACCGTCGTCGTCGGGCCGGACGGGGGGTACAAGTACGCGTCCGTGTGACGAGCGATCGCGCACCCGACGAGAGACGCGGGGCGGGGGAGAGTGTGGCGAGCGCGCGAGTAATAATATGTGACTATTCGTAAGTTGTCAAGGTGGACCACTTCGTTCGTTCATCTCTGGACGTTTCGTCGTCGTCGTCCCCCGCCACCCCTCTGTTCTGTCAGAACCCCCCACCCGCTCCTCCTCCCCCCCCGCCGCCGACGCTCGCCGCCCTCGCGGCGGCCCACACGTCCCCGACTCGCGCGACGACCTCCCTCGCCCTCGCGTTATTCTCGCACCGCGCGAGTCTCATCGCCCGAGCGCCGTCGCCGCGCGCTCGAATCGCGACGACGGCGCCGCCGTCGTCATCGCCGCCCTCGCCGACGCGCACGCTCGCGACCTGCGCCCACGTCAACACCCACTCGACTCTCTCCTCGGCCGCCGCGACGACGCCGACGCGCGCGTTCGAGAGCAAGAGCACGCGGCCGTCCGCGATCGCGAGCGACGCTTCGAACCGATCGCTCGCGAACGGCCGCGTCTTGCCTCCGATGGCGTCCGTCTTGGCGCGCGCGACGCGAAGTAAACGCAGCCCGTTCGCGTCGTGCTGCGTCCACGGTCGGACGACGCCGTCGCCTCTGACCGCGAGCGGGAGCCTTCGACGCGTCGCCGCGGCCGCGTCCTGGCCGCCTTTCACCGTGTCCTGCGCCGTGCCGATCGTCGCGTCGACGCCTTCGACGACGCGCGCGACGAAATTTACGGCACCCGCGGCGGTGTTCGTGCCGAGTCCGACGACGCCCTGCGCCGCGCCTCTCGCGAAGCCTTGCACGCCGCTCTTCTTGAACCCCTTCCCGGCTTTCGTGAATATGCCCGCGACGCCGCCGAGGACGCCCTTCGCGAGCTCGCCCGTGCCTCGCGCGGCGCCGGTGACGACGTTGACTCTGCCGCCGGTGAGGTCGTCGAAGAGATCGGTGTCGCCGCCGCCGCCGCCGCCGTCGTCGTCGCCGCGGCCTCGCCGCGACTCGCCGCCGATGACGTCGTCGCCGATGAGGCCGCCCAGGTCCCGAATCTTATCCCCGAACTGATCGAGCGTCCCCGCGACGTTTCCGAGGTGGTTCACGCTCGCGAGGACTTGCAGCGTCTGCTTCAACACCTCAGCCTTGACGTGCCCGTACACTTGCTTCGATAACGCAGACGACCGCGCGCGTTCCCTCGCGCGTCGAAACTCGCCGATGTGAATCGGGAGCCGGTCGAGGTTTAAGAAGGCGAGCACAGACGACACCGCGGGTCCGACGCCGTTCGGTCGCGAGTCCGGCGACGGTTTGAACGTGATCTTCGCGTGAATCGGGGAGATGCGCATCGCGCCGACGACGACGACGGGGTCCGCCGCCGCCGCCGTCGCCGCCGCCGCCGCGCCCGCGCCCGCGCCCGCGCCGCCGCTCTTCCCGCCGCTCGCGACGGTCATCCGCTCCGAGCGCAGCCGCGCGGCGAAGTCGGACAGACGCCACAGGAACGGTTCGTGCACGCGCAGGTGTACGCCGCCCCGCGTCACGTTGACCGAAATCGCCGGGTGCCGCGCGTCTTTGCCGCCGCCGCTCCCCGCGCCTTCGCCGTCGCCGCCGGCTTCGATCGGCGCGGTCGTCGCGAACGCCCTCAACAGCGGGCCGTGCGCCGGGTTATGGTACGCGATCACCGGGAACGCCGCCCTCGGGCACTGGTCGTCCACCTGCACGCCCCGCACCGCAACCTCGATCGCCGCGGACCCGCCGCCGGGGCCGAGCCCCGACCGCGACGCGAGCTCGAACCCGTCCAACGACGCCAACAGCAGCTCGTCCGCGCCGTCGACGACGGATAACGACGCGACGGGGAGCGATATCTCGACGTGAGACTCGCGCACGAGCTGCCGTCGCTTCGGCGCGGGGAGAAGCGCGCGCTCTGCTTCTCCGGCGTCGACGCCGGACGCCGCGTGACGCGCGACGACGATGGACGCGACGCCGGCGCCGGCGCCGGCGTCCGCGTCGAAGACGCGGCGGACGGCGTAGACGTTGTGCCACGTGTCGTGCGCGGACGCGCCGCCGCTCGTGTCGCGGACGATCGCCGCGGGGCGATCCAGCGGGTCCGTCGGCATCGCGTCGGACGCGCTCGCGGACGGGAGAGAGACGCGCGCGCGCGCGCTTTGGACGTCGTCGACGTCGCCGACGCAGACTTCGACAAAGTTTGGTCTCGAGGACGCGTCGTCGGCGGCGTCGCCGTCGTACCCGGCGAGAAAGTAGCCGTCGTCGTCGTCGTCGTCGTCGTCGTCTTCGTCGTTTTCTCCGCCCTCCCCGCCCGTCTCCACGTCGTCCTCGGCGGGGACGATCTCGCGCTCGCGGCGCCGCCGCGACGGCGCGGTCGAGATGGACGCGCCCGCCGCCGCCGCCGCCGCCGCCGCGGACGGATCGCTCAGAGCCCACGGCGTGCACGACCCCGCGCTGACGCGAAGCCACGGTCCGATCGCGTCCCACGCCTCCGCGCCGTCCGCGCCGTTCTTTCGCCTGACTTGCCGCACGGACACGTCGCGCCAGGTTCGGTTCGCGACGCGCAACGACGCGGCGGAGCACTCCTCCGGCGCGCTCCCGCCGCGCAAGACGAGAAGTCGGCACCCCTCCGCGGTCGTCTCCGCCGCGACGTGTAACGCCGCGACCGTGGCGGTTACTGCCGCGCCGCCGCGCGCGGGCGGGGATATCCACATCCCCGTCGCGCTCGCGGCGACCTCCGCGACGGACAGCGGCGCCGACGACGGCGCGTCGTCGATCGCGAACGCGATCTCGACGTCGTCGTCGTCGTCGCCGCCGCCGCCGCCGCCGCCGCCGCCGCCGCCGCGCCCGCGGGGTCTCTCCGGCGCGTGGAGCACCGGCCAGGGCCCCTGCCCCGGCGCGAACGTCTGCGTCGTCGCGCCCGTCGCGCTCACCGCGACCGCGACCGACGACAGGTTCACGATCGAGAGCGACGGCGCGATCGAGACGCGCAAGCACGGCCGCGGCGCCGCGGCGGATGCGCCCTTCGGCGCCCACGGCTGCGACGATACGCGCGCGAGCACCGGCCCGGACGGCGTGTGCATCAGCGCCCGCGTCGGCTCCGCCCCGGGCTCGATCTCCACGCGCGCGGGGTTTCCGAACGCCGAGCCGTCGTGCGCGGCGGCGGCGATGTAGATCGTCCGCCGCGCGGTCAGCGACGCGTCGTCGTCGTCGCGATGATGTCCGCCGTCGGATTTTTTCGCAAACTTTTTCATCTGCGGCGTCGGCAGCATCCTCTGCGCGCCGGCGTCGACGCGCGTCGTCGCGATCGGACGGTTCTTCACCGCCTCGAGCGCGCCCGCGCGGATGCTGAATGGACACCCGTTCGCCAGCATCAACGGCGCGCGGACGTCCACGAGGAGCGGCGGCGCCGCCGCGCCCGGGGACGGCGCGCACGCGAAGTCGACGGCGACGGCGAGACGCAACGTTCCGCCGTCGTCGCCGCCGCCGCCGCCGCCGACGCACAACTCCGCGACGGGCCCGCCGCCGCGCAGCGGAACGGCGCTAGCGCACGTCCCCGCGGGCGATCCGTCGGGCATCAGCGGCGTGAGCTCTAGCGCGAGCGGCACGCGCGGATCCGCGGAGGTTATCTTACACGGCGCGCCCGGACGCGCGACGCCCGTCGCGACGGCGGACGCGTCGGGCGCGCGGAGGACGAACGCGCAGGCGCACGGCAGCGCGGTCTGGATCGTCACCGGCGCGTGCGCGGCGAGCCGCCACGCGCGGCCGCCCCGAAGCGCGTCCACGCCGGCGATGGAGCTCACCTCGAGGTCGGGCTCCGCGGTGAAGACGACGAACGTCGTGGGATTCGACGACGACGACGACGACGACGACGCGGCGTTTGCGGCGGCGTCGACGCACTCGGCTAACCAGGGCCCGTGTCCGTTGACGATCGGGTCGCCGTCGCGCGCGCGCGGGCGCGGCGCGAGCCGCCCGATCGGAATCGGCCACGCGCTCCCGAACGCCGCGGGGTCGCGCCGCGCCCACTCCGTCCTCCCGGGGATCCGCACGTCGAGGCCCAACGAGGTGGACCCGCCGGCGGCGGCGCCGCCGCAGCCGAGCGGCAACGGCAGCGGATCCGCCGGCGGCCGCCCCGGTTCCTGCGCGCGTAACACCCCGCTCCAGGACGACGGATCCGCGGCGAGCTTCCCTCTGTCGTCGTCGTCCGCGTCCACGTCGTCCACGTCGTCCGCGTCGATCGGCGCGCGTCTGCGCGTCCACCGCCGCCGCCGCGTGACGTGTATCCCGCGGCTGCCGGAACCGTGCCCCCACTTCGTGACCCAGTTGGCGCCGTACGCCCACCCGTTCGCGTCCACGCTGACGCCCCGGTCGAGCTCCCAGGGGCCGTCCCATCGCCAGCCTTCCGGGAGAGGAACGTCGGGGAAGTGTGACGTGCTGTTCGCGCCGCCGAGCTCGCCGAAGCGACCGGTGAAGTATTCGTCCAGGTTGCCCTTCGGCTCGGTCCAACCGACGAACGGGTAGAACCGCTCGGACTCGTACACGTCCGCGACGTCGGAAATCGCGTCGCCGCCGCCGCCGCCACCGCGCCTTATCTTCTTCTTCTTCGCGTCGCCCGCGACCGCGTCCGGGACGACGTTCAACGTCACGAGACGCGCCTCCATCTCGAACGGCAGATGCGACGTCGCCGTCGCCGGCGCGCGAAGGGTCCCGAGCCTCCGATCGAGGACGACGGCGGTGGCGCGCGCGGGGCCCAGCGCCACCGCTGCCGCGGTCGCGGCGCCGAGCCGACGCGACCCCACCGGCGCCCACGGGCCGTTCGGCGCGAGCGCGATGTTCGGCCCGCCTATCGTCGCGACGGCGTCGTCGTCGTCGGCGGCGGCGTCGTCGGCGGCGGCGGCGGCGATCGCGGACGCCTCCTCGACGCTCGCGCCCGCGGCGACGTCCCACCGAATCTCAGGGTCGTTCCATACGAGCGAATGTCGGGGTGGAGTCGAAAGGCGTCAGATGGAGTTGAAAGGCGTCGAGGGCGGGGATTGAAAGCGAGGGACCCTGGGCGGAGAGACGCGCCGGGAAAAGTCCTTAAGGATCGGCGTTCACCACGCCG